>PPYF01171687.1_pt1 | contig 79056 bp, 77 predicted proteins | sample 1559871 | NCBI WGS metagenome assembly PPYF01 (sample SAMN08240021, study PRJNA423297) | Human gut metagenome, whole genome shotgun sequencing project.
GCAACATATCGTTCTAATAGTTCATCGCTTCCGGAAATAATCATATCCCATTTGTCCAAATCAGAAATATCGGTCATGGATATTTGGGGCGACAGGGAAACCTCCTGCATGACAATCATATCACTGGTAAGTTTGTCTTTAATGCTTTGGTAAACACGCTGTAGGTCGATTCCATTTTGGTCTATCTTATTTATAAAGATAATTGTCGGAATGTTCATTTTCTGAAGCGCATGGAATAATATACGCGTCTGTGCCTGTACGCCGTCTTTTGCCGAAATGACTAAAACAGCTCCGTCAAGGACAGATAAAGCACGGTATGCTTCGGTTAAAAAATCCATATGACCGGGAGTGTCCACAATATTGATTTTATAATCATTCCAGCAAAAAGAAGTAACTGCTGTCTGAATGGTAATTCCCCGCTGCTGTTCCAAAATCATAGTGTCTGTTCTTGTAGTCCCTTTATCCACGTTTCCCTGTTCCGCAATCGCTCCACTGGTGTATAGCAGACTTTCCGTCAATGTTGTTTTTCCTGCGTCTACGTGGGCAAGAATGCCAATATTGATTATTTTCATGTGATTGTCCTCCTTTTACAGCCCGAAAGGGCACAAAAATCCCCAGCAGTAAAATACTTTTACCACTGGGGATTATAATTTGCGGACATACACATATACAGCATACACCTATTTGTGACTGCTGTTTTTTTGGATATGTCAAAATTGATAAGGCAAAAGTATTCTTAAATTGGGTACAAAAAATCAAGCCCCCACAAAAGGAACTATCATAATCCTTTGTTCCCACTATTTGATTATAGTTTTATTTAAGAATACCTTGCCGCATATTTTTTACTTTTATTGTTTCCACATCTGGACAAAGAACGACAACCTCAACAGGGTATTTATGCAGATAATTTATCATTCGATTTAATTCATCACCGTAGTAGTTATCTTGGATCACTACAGAAAAGCCGTTGTCAAAGTATGACTTTGCCGCATCAGCAGTCAATTTGTATCGAAGGTACAGCTGGCGGACTGCTTCCGCTGATGGGGTAGCTGACATATTTTCTCTGCCTGTAATAATCATTTTTCGGAACACATCACCACGAAGATGGACGCATTTTTCTATTGATTTTGCCAGTAAATCGGAAACTGTAGATTTTCCAGAAGCCATTAAGCCTGTAATGAGATAAATTTTTGGATTCATTTCACTTCCTCCGGTACAAAAAATATGTACATGTAACTAATTCAACACATTTTCTATATAATTGTTCAGAATCAATTACGAAGATATGGTATCCTGCTATTCCTGCAAGATACCATATCCCTCTTGATTTCCGTTTTTATCCATGCACCATTTCCTAATATGACACCACCCCATATCCCATAATACAGGAATAATTAAGATCATAATTGTTCTGCTTTACCGCATTTCCAGAATTGCCTTCCACTGTATAGACTCTGCCACCCTCACTTTTTTCCACAATGCCTACATGGTCTGACTTTCCATCTCCATTCCAGTCAAAAAAGATAATCATTCCAGCGGTCGGTGTACTTCCACGTGCCTGCCATTTCCCTTTCCCCTGAAACCAGTCTACGCCGTCTGTACAAAGGGAAAATCTCGGCACTGCTCCGCTCTCAATGAGTCCGCACTGGTCTGCGCACCATGAAACAAAGCAGGCGCACCATAATACATGGCCGTCAAATCCATACCACGACCAGAACTTGTCCCCGCCTACATTCCCTAACTGCGTCAGTGCCACAGATACGATCTGTTCGTTTCCGAACAGGGCTGCAAACGGATTCCCTCCGGAATAATACCGGAGCACATGGGGAACGTACTCCGGGTCCCCATACCTGGCCCATCCATGGGAAGCTGCCTGCTGCTGTGAAAACAGCAGGGCATTAGCTTCACTATATCCGCCATAATTTCTCACCGCCCATGATATGTACCCATTTCCATAGTTATAGCCCTGCAGCGACAGTTTCAGCTTGTCCATGTCCTGCGGGCTGGTACATCCGGCCTCCCGAACACAGTCTGCATAATACTGCACACCTACCTCTATGGAATATTCCGGATCTGTAATCGCTCCGGGGCTGTTTGGATACCTGGTGTTGTAAGGACATTCACTGGACTGCATCGGATCCGTCCCGGCACCGCCGGATTCCTGCATCATGATCGCCTGGATCACAGGGACATATTCCGGAATCCCATACTGGCTGGCATACTTTTGGATCGTTGCCGTATATGCCAGTACCTGCTCACTTAAAGAAGCACTGCTCTGTGAAGAACTGTAGGCAAAAACGCCGCCAATGACACCAACAATTAAGATCAGTACAATGAACATGGAACCAGCCCCGGCCAGCAGTGCAGCGATCCCGTTCCGGATGGCTTTAGCTGCCGCCTCCACCGCACGTTTGAACCGCACCACGGCAGATGCCGCCCGCTCTGCCCGCCTTGCGCCCCGCTGCATATTATGGATGGCTGCCCTCTTTGCAGCCTTGGCCGCCTGCAGCTTTCCCGGTGGAAACGATATCTTTCCTGCTTTGCCTCCCACCAAAGCCTGGGACTTTATGATCCGGGGGCCTTTCTTCACAACCAGCCTGTCGGCTGTCTTTAATTTGGGCGGCTGTCTGGATACATGCTCCTTCACGGTACGGCTGGCATTTTCCCTGGTACGGATAAACTGGCTCTTTCCTGTTTTCCCCGTATCCTGAGCCACAGCACTTTTTTCTGCCTGATGCTCTAATGACCGTTTCTGTGCATTTTTCTTTACCGCATCTTTTCCGGCTCTCTCTTTTGCGAGAGCCCGTCCCCTTTCCATGGCATCTTCAGGCGACTGGCCAGAGGAGGAATCCATCTCTTTCTTCCCTCTTTCTGCCCCGGTACGCTTCTGCAGTTTCTGATAAGTCTTTTTGGCAGTCTCCTTCCCGGCTGCATAAGAAACCTTTACGGCTGCCCGCCCACTTTCCTCGGCGCCTCTTTTCAGTACACGCTCTGCTTTGTCACCAGCATATCCAACTGGAGAATCCGGATGGTCTGCCGTATCGGATACTCTGGATCCCTGGAGAGATTTTTCCTTTGCTGCAAGCCCTGCCTCCCTTGCCAGCTCTTTTGGCATACGGGAAGCTTTCTCCAAAATCTTCGGCCCTCGGTCATGCTCCCTTGTTTTGATATCCTTCATATCTCACCTCCCATCCGTATATTTCAAAACCATTCACCGCTCCGGAGTGTTCCTGTGCTTTGCACCTTTCTGGAGCTTCGGCAGATAGCCCTCCAATTCCTGTACCGCCTTTTGCACCAACGGATGCTTTGCGTAAGCCGGGATCATTTCGATGGATTCCCGGTCGATCTGGTCCGCCACTAAAAGCGGCCAGTGGATTCCCGAATAATCCGGGATGGCGGGATCCTGCAGCTCAAACCCGATGCCTGGAATGTTGCAGGCATTCCGTTTCCGTATTTTCTTATAAATGTCCACTGCCTGTGCCAGTGTCAGGTCCTCATAACACTCTGAAAAATTTTCAAATTCCATACATCCGGCTGTATAAAACCGGATGCTGGCTGTTTCCTGCTGTTCCATACTTCCTCCTTCCTGGCATGAATGCCTTGAATCTCTTTTACTGGATCAAGCCCTGGGCCTCCCCTGGCTTGGTCGTCATTAAACGGTATAATGCCGTATTTTTCGGGAAACTGTTCTCAAATGGCACGATATTGCCGGAACAGCGGATCAGGCCATGCCCAGCACCTACGTTTGTGATATACGACAACTGGTTATCTGAGATATTCAAAAGGTTCGCCAGCTCATCCCTGTCGGTCGTTGCCTGATTTAAAAGGATCAAAAACTCACTGTTTGCCAGCATGAGCCTTGCTGTATCTGATTTCAGAAGTTCCTCCACGTTCTGCGTCAGGCCGGTCACAAACCCTGAATATTTCCGGATCCTCTTATACAGACGGTAGAAAAAGTCCGCACTGTACTGGTACCGGAAAAGCAGGTAAAACTCATCCGCAAAGATCCAGGTCGTCTTTCCCATCTTCCAGTTCTGGATCACACGGTTAAAGATGGAATCCAGGGTGACCAGCATGCCAAGGGGCATCAGCTGTTCCCCAAGCTCCCGGATGTCATAGGCGATGATCCGGCTTTTCGTATTGACATTGGTAGGCTGTGCAAAGGTATTTAAACTTCCGTTGATGAATAATTCCGAGGACAGGGCCAGCCCCCTGGCTTCTTCTTCCGGCTGGAGCATCAGCTGGCGGTACAGATCCTTCAGTGTCGGCACCTGCCCCTGATACCCGCTGCGGATATAATCCCGGTAAACATCCGCCGTACAGCGGTCGAGGATGGATTTCTCCTTGGCAGACAGATTGCCTGCCCCTACCAGCTGTTCGAACAGGGACAGGATGAATTCTGATTTCTCGATCAGCGGATTCTTGTCATTACCATACGCTGAATCCATATCCATGGCATTCAGATGGGTATCCGAGGTAGCCGAGATTTTAATGACTTCACCGTTTAACGCTTCCACGAGGGAACCAAACTCAGACTCCGGATCCAGGATCAGGATATCGTCCTCCGTAGACAGGGCCAGGTCCACAATTTCTTCCTTTGCGGAGAAGCTCTTACCGGATCCACTGACGCCAAGGCGGAATGAGTTGCCATTCAGAAGCCTCCTGCGGTCTGCCACCAGCATATTTTTGCTGACCGCATTCTGCCCGTAATAGATGCCCCCAGGCTGCATGATCTCCTGTGTATGGAATGGGATCAGCACCGCAGTGGACTCTGTTGTCAGGGTACGCAGGGCATTGATCTTCCGAAGCCCATATGGAAGCACGGTATCCAAACCGTCTGCCTGCTGCCACTTCAGGGTGGAGAGCTGGCAGAGGTGTTTCCTTGCCACAGAAAAAAGAGTCTCCGTATCTGAATCCAGCTGCTCTTTGGTCTCTGCCATGTGTACCATCGTCAGAAGCCCAAACATCATCCGCTGGTCCCTGGTCGTTAAATCCTCCAGCATTTCTTTTGTCTCTTTCCTCTGAAGCTCCATGTCATAAGGAACCACCGCAGAGAAGTTATTGTTGGCATTCTGCCGCCTCTGCCAGTTCGTCACGTTGGTCTCCACACCAAGCAGCTTGTTCTGGATCTCCCTCACCGCTTCATCGGTCGGCACTGGCAGAATGTCAATAGACAGCATCAGGTCCCGGCTCAGGTCACACAGTTCTGATACCATATCGTCTTTTACATAGCTGGCATAATCCTGCATATAAAGCACACGCCCGTACCTTCCATTGATCCGGAAGTGGTCGCTGTGAAATTCCATGCTCTCCGGGCAGATCCAATCCTTAAAACTATGCCCTTTCTTTGCAAATGCTTTTAAATCGAAAGGAAAAGCAGACGGCTCATCCGTTTTAAAGAAATCACGGAACAGCTGGAGCCTTTCCCCTGCATCCAGTTCCTCCGCTACCGATGACAGCTTTGCCAGATGGGTGACGATATCCGTTCCCACACGCGCAAAGTACGTCCTCGCTTCATCCACGTTCTTTTTATGGATGCTGACCGTAAGATACCGTTCCTGATAGATGCTGTTGCTGGTGCCGCTGACTTTCGACAGCAGCATGTCATTGTACTCCTGGCGGTAATGGTCCAGGCCATCCCCTTTCATCGGGATCAGCAGGGAATGTTCAAATTCCTCTTTATTGATCCTCCGGTTATTCAGCGTAATCTTGGCAGACGAGCCGGAATCCAGCGCATTCAGAAGTTCTGAATAATCGAGGAACATCTCCGTCTTATCCGCCTTGCTCGCAATGGCATAATTGATATCCGTAAAACGGAATGACTTTGAATATTTATTTCCTACCTGGAAGATGCCGTCCGGCCAGATCCTGCGGATCGGAACCGCCTGCTGGACGGATTTTGGAACCTGGAACCGTTCCTTATCCATTTTTAATGCCTGGCTCAGTGTTTTAATCAAAGGCATCCCTCCTTCCTTTTTTTCTTCTTCACTGTTTTTTTCTTTGCCACATTTTCTTTCTTCCGGGTGACGCATGTCCCGTCACCTCCGATACGTTCCCCCGCAAGGATGCTTTCCTCCATACAGGAGTAGTAAAGGTTTTCCGGCCTGAAGCTCAGCTTTTTCGGGTACAGGATCTCTGATTTTATAAACGCCCACAAAAACTGCTCTGCCGTCATACCGTGATATTTAAAAAATCCGCAGGCTGCGAACGGTGCCGCTCCAAGCATGCAAAGCCATCCCTGGACATCATCGGGCAGGCGCCCCTTCGTCCCAAAATAAATGGCTACCGCTGCAAGGATCGCCAGCACGGAAAACGCGCACTGCCGGAAATTCAATCCAAAAAACATGGATTCCTGATAATCCCGGATCTCCTTATTCATCTTCACTTCCATATCCGTCCCTACCTTTCTTTCTGTTCATGCTTTCTTTTCTTTCCTTCTTTCTCCGGCGGTTCCTGCGCATTCCTGCCGTGCAGGTATTCCTCCATGCCCTTGGGATCAAACTCCTTAAGGCGCTCCATATCAAAGGCCACCTTTGCATAAGTACAGTAACCGGAAAATCCTACTTCCGGCAGGAAGACGCCTAATTTATGCTTTTTTATAAATTTCAGTTTTTCACGGCTGAAAGAACCGCTGATATATGCTTCATTTAATTCCGGCGGGAGCATGCTGCTCATCGGCAAGTTAACGGTCAGATCCCCAAATGGTTCAAATCCTTCTTCACCATTCTTATAAAGCCCGACATAGAGACATCCGTTGTTTGCATAGGAGGATATCTGAAGCGCCAGTTCCTCATGCCCGAATTCCCAATCAAATCCTAAAGTTTTTATTTCATTCATTTCCACGTCCTCCTATAATCCCATGATCTCCTTAACGATCCGGTCAGAAGCTTTGACCGCCCCTACAAGGATCAGTAAATTAAACACCAGCTCTCCCACGTAATTCCATACGATTGTTACTGCTGACAGGCTGATATCCGACACGGCCGGCATGCTGGATGTAAACACCGAAAATATGATACAGGCCAGTGCGATGATTGCCCCTTCCAGACACACTCCCGCATAAGACCGGATAAAATTCTTCCCTACCGATTGGGACGGCTCCCCCGCAAAAGTTGAAAGGGGGATGGGTGCAATGGCAGTGTACATATACAGCTTGAACATCCGCCCATAAACGGTCAGGATCATAATAAAAGACAATACCGTGATGAGCAGGCTGCCAAGCAGGGTTACGATCCACAGGGGGATGGAATCCAGCATGCCTACGGATTCCACCTTTTCCACGATCTCTGCCGGGAGCTGTGATACCGTCCCTCCAGACAGGTTTGCATTGGCTAAGATTGTTGTAACAATGCCCTGTATGATGGAAAACAGTGCTTTCATCAGGTCCATGCCATACACTACCGCTCCCTGTGCCAGTGCAAAACGGATGAATGCTTTCAGCACATGCTCCGGCTTTTTCATATCCGTAAAGCTCGAACAGGTCTTAATGATCCCCATGGCAAAGAACAGGACTAATAGCCCCAATGCGATCGCCTTTAACGCGCCATTGATACTTGTCATCACGCTCCAGATCGAACCGCCTTTAAAGGTTGCCGGATCCTGCGTCAGCAGCGTCCAGATTTCATTTAACTTGTCATTCCAGGTATTTAATGCAGATTGGAGGTTCTGCACAATCCAGTTATCGCTTTCCATTTCCTATCTCACCTCCTTCGTGTGATAACAGGGCGGACAGTGTCCCTGCCCGCCCCTCGGACTCCTTACGCCATGATCAGGTCAAGGATCTCTTTTGCAAAGGTGATGATGATACCTCCAGCCAGCGTTAAAAACCCGTTAGCCCTCTGGCTCGGATCATGGCTTTTCAGGCTGAGGCCCACCTGCACGATACCAAAGCCTAACAGGATCAGGCCGATTGCCCGGATCAGCGAGAAAATAAAAGTCGACAGGTTGTTGACAACAGACAGGGGATCCCCCGCTGCATAAGCGTAGGTCGTACATACATTTCCGACAAATACCAGCACGGAATAAACCGCAAACAGCTTTTTCTGCACCCTGCTCATCGGCATGGATGCGGTCTCTTTCTTTTTTTCTCCCTGGCTGCCTGTTTCCTCTGCGCAGCCTTTCTTCAGTTTCCAGTCTTTCAATAAATTACCTTTCATCGGCATCCCTCCATTCCTAAATAGCAAACTGCCCTCTGATGATATCCTCGTCAGAGAGCAGCTCATAATCTTCATATCTTCCCGCATCAAACGCAAAGGTGTCATGGGCCAGCGGCGTTTTTGCATAGTTATACGCTTCTGCCCCTCCATCCTCTGTCATCTTAATATTCGGGTGTTTCATCAAGTCATATTTCCTGTCCATCATGGCACGTTCCCCACGGACAAACAATAAGGCATACTGGTTATCCAGCATACGCACCTCATCCGGCATGAGAAGCTCCCTTCCGCTTTGCTGGAAGTTTGTGGAATAACTTCCCGAACGTCCTTTGGTCTGCCCATACGTGTTGGTATCAATGGTTTCCTTCCCAAGCAGTTCCGAGATGTATTTATGCGTCTCCTTTTCATTGCCGCCCAGGTATAGCAGCTCGTCACAATTACCTACCAGGCTTTCCCATGAATCTTTAAACAGCGCCTTGATCTGGCTCATGTTCTGCACGATAATACTGCAGAAAATAGAACGTGACCGACAGGTACTTAAAATTTTCTCAAAATCATCGGGCAGGGCAACATTGGGCCACTCATCCATAATGCAGTTTACCGGGACCCGCAGCCTGCCCCCGTATTTACGGTCGGCCACATAATAAAGTGTCTGGAAAAGCTGGGTATAGATCATGCCCACAAGATAATTCAGGGATGTATCTGCATCCGGGATACAGCAGAAAAGCGCCACCTTTTTTTCTCCCATGCTGGCAAGATCCAGTTCATCATGGCAGGTCAGATTTGCAATCTGCGGCAGGTTAAAAGCTGCCAGCCGGACGCCTACGGAAATCAGGATAGATTTTGCAGTCTTTCCCGCAGCCTGTTTGTAAATATGATATTGCTTGACTGCGATATTTTCCGGATCCCGCATTTCCAGCCGTTCAAACAGGATGTCAAGCGGTGACTCGTAGTCCTCATCATCTTCCTTTACCTGGGCAGAAGCCAGCATTTCCATGATCATGGCAAAGTTCTGTTCCTCCGGCGGTGCTTCATGCAGCAGATACAGCATGAGTGCCTGTAAAAGCGCAGTCTCGCTTTTTTCCCAAAAGGGATCCGAGGACTGCGCTCCCTTGGGTGTCGTGTTCCGGATCAGGTTCGTGATGAGCTTCAGCACGTCCTTGTCATCCGTCACATATTCAAACGGATTATAGCCAAAGGATGTATCCGGATGGATCAGGTCAAATACCCGTACCTCATACCCTTTCTTTTCCAGCAGGCCGCCTGTCTTTCGCAAAAGCTCTGCCTTTGGATCGGTCACCACCATGGAACAGTTGCACTGCATGATATTCGGGATCGCATAGCTTCTGGATTTCCCTGCACCGCTGCCGCCTACTACTAATACATTTAAATTCCGCTTATGCCGGAAACAGTCAAACCCCATGCGGAAGTTCTGTGTCAGCAGGATATTGTCCGCATAAGGTTTCTGCTGGTATTTCTTACATAACTGTGCCGCATCACCCCATTTGGCGGAACCATGTTCCTCTCCCCTGCGGTAGTTCTTCTGGTTTGCATAGTAAATGCCGATGCCAAAGGCATAGAGCAGGGTACAGACCAGGATGGCTTTTAACGTATATTGTGTATAATGCAGGGATAACGGATGCTCCAGCTTTTCTGTAAGCGCCTCCATGATCTCCATCAGGTTCTGTCCTGGTGATATGGCATCCGCAAGAAGCGCCCCCGCCCACCACACAACAGGCAAAGCGGCAAGCCAGATGATCCACTCTGACCTGCCGCCTTTACTTACCGGGAAAATCCATCCCTCTCTTTCTTTGGCCTGCTTACCACTTGGAAGCTGTCCACTTCCGTGTTTAACGGTAATGACCTCCCATTCTCCCAGCTTACAAAAATCTGCCCAATATCATCCACAAATGACACTGTGCCTTTTAAGCCGGATGGCATATCGTTTTCTCCCTCCATATGCCCAAGGCAGACCTGTGTGCCTTTTGGATATCTCTGTTTGATAACCTTTGCCTGCCTGCCAAGCCTTTCCCATTCATTCACGGGCATTCCCCCTTTCCGATCAAAAAAGACAGGCATCCCGCCTGTCCGTTACCGTGTCCGATAGGTCCTGTACCTTGCATTCATGATACGCATTAAAACCGTATCGATCCCATCGGTATATCTTCCGTTTTCAATGTAAGTATCCCGGAGCCCATTTAAAGCCTGTACTGCTTTTTTATGCTCCCCATCCGTCAGATAGAGCTTCTTATCCCTGTGGCCGGCCAGCCGCAGGATAAGGTCCCCCGTTTCTTTTGTGGATGCGCCCGCATCCTTTTCTTCCCGGAATACATCCCGCAGGGCATGCACCAGCATATTGACGGTGATCTCATCTGTTTTTACGCATCGTCTTTTTTCCATCCTCCGGCCTCCTTTCCTTCTTTTCCTGACCACAACATACCACACCTGCTGGCAGAAAGCTACTGGATCTTCCGGAAAAAAAGCACCTTTTTTATGCTCCATTTTTTATTGCAGAGAGCCCTTTTTATCAGCGTTCCGGCTGTTTTTCCGGCTGCTTTTTCCCTTTTCCGGATTTTGCTGATCCCTCAGATATGGAAAACTCATCTGCGACAAATTCCTGTTCCTGCTCTCCAAGGTTCCGGTTCAAGTGGTTGCTGATGCCATAGGCGGCATTGCGGATATCCCCGATAAACGCACGGAGTTCCTTGGGATCCTTATCACCGTTGCCCTGCATCTCACACACTTTGTCAAACCGGAAGCCGGAAGTATCCACGCCGTATTTCTGCGCTACTACATAAGCGGCACAGAATGCTTTGGGTGATACCTTCTGACGGGCGTAACTGCCATCATGGGCATCCAGCGCGGCACAGGCCAGCTCCCGGTTGATGGCATGGAATGTAGTAACCTCATTCATCCCGTTCCTCACATAAATCGTGCGCTGTCTTGGGATATACTGTGCCTGCACCCCTTCCGGCAGATTGTCTGCGATCCGTACCGCCACATCCGGATTGGTCAGGAGCGCCCCCATGAGCGTTTCCATATCTTTTGGCTCTGGCGGAACTGGAGGCTTCATGCGGATCTGGCTGATATCATACGCCTTTCCGATGTTCGTTCCCTGCATGATGACACCGTCTTTTTCATAATCCTGTGTAATAAGGAATCGGTAGCCATGCACTCCTGCCCGCAGGGAATAGCCTTCCTCCTTCACTTTTTCAAATGTCATCACCTGCCGGATCTCCGGATTCTGGCCATAAAGCAGGAGCAGGTTCGGTGTTTTCTGAGGCTTGCACTGTGCCATGAAATCAAGGAACCCTTTCAGGGAATCCCCATCTTTGAACACATCCTGGGCCTTGGCGTCGATCTCCGCCCACACTTCCTCACGCTCCTGTTTCTTTAAAGCGGCATATTCCTCTTTGCTCATACGGGGCTGCTGTTCCTCTACAGCAGGCTCATCCCCTGACGATAAATACTTTGATAAATCCATCTACATCACCTTCCCTTTGCCTTTGATTTTTTTCTCTTTTTTCTGCCAGCCGAACGATTTTTGCTGCGACTCCTGTTTTGTTCTTTCTGTTTGGCAGATTCCTGTTTCTCCTGCCTGATCTTGTCCAGCTCCGCACGGACGGACGGCTTTTCCTGCCCTTCTGTGCGTTCCGGTTTCTCCATCTGCTCAGACTTTTCCCGCCCGGTAGAAGTATCTTTGCTGCGCGAGGAAGGTTCGGACGGATTCCTTTCCTCCTGCGCCTGCATAAAATTTTCCGGATCCTGCTCTGGCTCCTCAAAGCCAAAATCCTGTTCCATATCCCCAAGTTCAAACTGGATCTCGCCCTCCGGCATCTCCACTGTTTCGGTCGGGGCCTCCGTCACATTCTGGCTCTGTTCTGCTTCCATCGCAACCTCCTGGACAGCCTCTCCGCTTTCCGATCTCAGGAAATCAAGGTTCATTTTATCCATGACCCGGTTGACCTTGGCAGCGTCATCCGCAAACACCATGATCTCACACTGGCCCGGATTCTTTCTGTCACGGATGACAACATACAAAAGCCCCCGTTTTTTCCCTTCACGGGCAAATTCCTTCAGACGGTCGGACGGCACAGTAAAAAATTTCAATGGACGGTTCTCCTTCAGCATCCGCACCATGCGTGTCTTTCCATAAGTCCGCTTCTGGTCTTTTAATACCGCTGCAAAAAATATAGCAAGGTTTTTCGCAACCGTACCGGACAAACGCAGGCTGTAATCAATCCCTTCCAGTGAATACCGGACGATCTGGTCTGCCGCATCTCCACCATAATTCATCGCTCTCACCTCCCCTCTTTCTGTTCCTGATGTTCTTTTTCCTTATGCCCGCAGGCATTTTGTTTTTCCTGTTCCAATTGCTGTTCCCTCAGCCTCTGCTCAATCTCCAGCGAATGCTGTTCAATCTTTACGCACATCCGGATCTCTTTACGCATAGGCTTCAGCATATCCGTGATCTCCCGGATTCTTGCGGACTCCGGTTCTGCCCGGTACAGGCGGTGGCGTTCTTTTGTGAGGGAAAGTACCTGTCCTTCCAACGGTTTCCGGTAGCTCTCCAGTTCTTCTCTGGTGGTAATGCCATGCTTCTGCAGAAACTCCATCTGAGCGATCCGCTCATCCAGCCGCCGGATGTCCTGCCGAAGCGCATAAGATACACGCTTTGGTTTCCGCTTGAGGACTCCCATCTGGTACAGGTATGAATAATAGAGGGCCTGCAGCCCATGAAGTTTTTTCCGCTTTACGGGATTTCCTTTCCCAGCCTGTTGCCCTTTAAAATCCCTGGGCTGTAAGATCCATCCCCGGATGGCTTCTTCCGTGTAATTTTTCCCAAGGCTTTTCAGCCTCACATACCGCTCCATGCCCGGAGCCCGCAGGGCAATATATTTCCGGTTCAGTTTAAAGGCATATCCCTTCTTTTCCATCACGCCGATAAACTGGCGCCAGCTGAAGCTTTCCTCCACGGCCTCTTTAATATCCATACGGATGGCGGTCCTCCAGGTTGGTTTTCCCTCCCTTTCTGCCTGCCACTCTGCATAAGATCTCCCTTTGCCTCCCTCCGGCTGGATAATGGAAAGGCCGTATTTTTTACACAGGCTGTCGGATATCCTGCGCACATCCTCATAATAGCTCCTGCTGTTGCTGTGGTATTTCTTCCCATCTTCCATGCTGACGGAATTGAACACCAGATGGTTATGGTAATGGCTGGTATTCAAATGGGTAGTCACCACAACTTCATATTTCCCTTTCAGTAACTGCTCCGCAAGTTCCAGCCCGATCAGATGTGCAAGCTCCGGCGATACCTCCCCTGCCGCAAAACTCTGCACCAGATGATACCCCTGGACGCCGTCCATTTTATGGAACCTCTGCTTGGTAGAACGCATATCCGCAAACGCACCCTCACAGGTACATCCAATGGCATCTTCAAATACCACGGTTTCCGTTTTATCCCGGTTCAGTGCATAATCGATAGCTTCCTCCAGCGATCCGGCCGAAGACGCAGGTTTTGTGGTCTTTTCCTTATCCTTAATATAATCGATCGAATTATCCAGACGGTGGACAGGTATGATACTGGTATATGCCATAGGCCATTACCAGTCCTCTTTTACGATCTGCCATACTTCCTTTGATACCCGCAGCATTTCCCTGACGCTTTCTGTCTCTGCCCGGCCAGTGGCATTTGCCACATGGGCCAGCTGGTTGGCATTGTTGCAGAGCCCCGCTATCTTCCGAAGCAGGTCGGCATGATGCTCACAGGGCTTGGCATGCACTTCTGCCCCTACGATCAATGACCGTAAGAATTCTTCCCTCGCAAGGCCGCTTTTTTGCACCTGCTCATCTAAGAACCGCAGCTCTTTGGCGTTCAGCCGGACAGGTACCACATGATTCCGTTTCCGCATCCTTTCACCTGCCTTCCGTTCTTTCATTTTTCTTTTTCACTTCGGCCTCCCGCCAATACTCCATTGGCAGATTTGGAGACAGGTCTGCCTGCGCCAGCACTTCTTTTCCTTCAAGATCGATCTTCCGGCAGTCCGGCATAAATGCAGCATATCTCGGATATGCATATCCTTCCGCTTCTATCAGGATGCCTTCCCTGTACCCGGAGGTTGTTACAAGGATGCAGTGCATCCTCCTGTCTCCCGGATCCATATACATGGCGTCACGATTGTCATATAGGAACCGATAATACCCATACAGTTCACCGGAAAACTTTTCGAACTGCTCTCTGGAAAGCTCTGCGATTTTTTCCACTTCAAAACCACAGCGGAAACTCCCATAGTAGTGTTCTTTTAAATCCTTCATGTTGATAGGTTTCCTTACAAATTCGGCGCTGTCTGCCATATTGATATCTTCCACCTACATATCCCCTTTCTTCTTCAGAATCATAAGGGCAGCAAGCAGCGATACAACGACAGCCCCTGCAATTACTTTCTTTTTCATCGGCACACCTTCTTTCATCATTTAAATTCCGGGCGGAATGAAAATAACTTCGTTTCCCATGAACCGCCCGGTCTGTCTCTTATTTGAATTCATTTCTAATACTCACCCCATTCTCATCTTTGTCTGCTGTATTACCGCACCGTTTCATCCCTGCCCGGATTCTGTTTCACTTTCGGCTGCAGGTCACGGGGATGCTCTCCTGAGATCGGCCTGATAAAATCAATCCTGCCAGCGGCCAAGATTGCCTGATGGTTAAGCTGTCTCTGCCATGCGCTGACACTTGGCGCCCACTTAAACCCATTTTGGCGGAGTATCTGGCGTTCCTGGGCAGACGGCTTTTCTTCAAAGAAAAGCTGCAGACGGTTCATCTCCTGGTTTGCCACAGCCTTTCCTTTGGCAAATTCCCATCCCTGAAAGCCGACTTCCGCATACTGCTTTAATTCCGCAATCCGTGCTTTGATACGCCGGATCTCCGCACTGTTATTTGACAATGTAGCAGAATGAAAGGGCTTATCTCCCAAGTGCCACGGCTGTTCCATGGATACCTTGAGCTTTTCGATCTCCATCGTGCCAAGTGCAGTACAGCCATCCAGCGTCTGATGTTTCCGGTAATATGCATTTACCTCCTTCATCGTCTGCTGGGACTGTTCCAGCCGCTCCAGCTTCTTCTCCAGCTGCTCCACTGCATGGGGATTGTCTGCACGGATCCCACCCGTGCCCGTACTCTTGATCTTGTCCAGGATGCCCTGCACCTGCCGCCATTCTTCCATGTTATGGGCCCTGGCAGCATTCTGCTTTTCCTTCTTCCCGGTTGGGAAATTCGCTGGCCCGGCAATCATTACCGATGGCACACGGGCATCGATCTCGAAGCTCCGGTTCATGTTATCCGCCAGTTTCCGGGCATAGGTATCCACAAGTGCATCAATCTTTCCATGATAGATGGGATCCACTTTTTCTTTCTGGTGTTTTGCAATCTCCACTGCTTGGTCCACACACCGCCTGTATTCTGCGGTAGCGCTCCCCTCTTTATAATCAGAAAAACTGTTCATCTCCTTTGCCCTGCGTGCCGCATCCTCACGGATCGGATAATAGAGCACGCTGCTTTCCTGTTTTTCTACCAATCATGTGCCTCCTTCTTCCAAAAAATAAAACCAGCCACAAGGCCGGTTACGATCAACGCTGTAATTATCTTTTTCTTCATGGCACACCTTCTTTCTGCTCATTCAATCATAGACGGTGAAAACAGGATCCCCCTTATCTGCATCTGGAGGGCAAATTCTGTCATCTGCCACCTCATGCCATTGATCTCGGCATGGTCCTGATCCAGATAGTGGCAGATTCCCGCCACCCTTTCCCCGTCACCATACATCAGATCCACGCAAGCCCCATCGGGAATGGTAAACAGCAGGACGCCGTTTGGATCCGTAAAACGGATGATCCGTTCACCAGATACTGGCGGAGCCGGTTCCGGCACACACCTCTTTTCTATTTCATAAACACCATTCTGCTCATCTGCTCTTTTTGCGGCAACTGCAAGGCTCGTGATAATAACTCCAAAACAGCCGCCCACCATAGCTCCTACAAATACACTCATCATTCCCATTTCTTTATTCTCCTTTCATTCACGGGGGGTTGGGGTTCTCCCCAAAGTGCGTTTGGATATCCAAACGCTATGCTTGCCAAACCAGTCGCACCGCCTGATTCGGTCACTCAGTCAGAGTCAGTGATTCTGATCTGCTGTATCGGTTCAAAATTCACCGTGCCATCTGACGGTGCTGACTCCGGCGCTGTATCGATACCATCCTGGCATAATCCACCGCTATATCGATCAGCACCGCTTTCTCATCCTCACCGCCCTTCATTCTGTCCAGATAGGTTTCCAGACTCATGACTGGCATATGTTTCATTCCTTCCTTTTCCATGACCAGCAAGGCCTTCTTCTCTCCGCTGATCTCTGCTTCTTTGATATGAACCTGATACTCCTGATAGCCCATTGGCAGATATCTCCGTATTCCTGTCCCTATCATCTGATAAAACTTTTCCCGGTTCATTCTGCCTCCTTGATCTTAATCAGCCCATCCAGTGTCGTGCAGATGATATGGAGCCTGTCTGCCATGCTGATCTCGCTGTTCATGGTACCGGACACCTCTTTCCCGCAGACCACCACCATCCGGCACCTCTTTAAGATCAGATGGGACATCTTGGTTTTATCCTGCTGTTCCTCTGCTACGCCATCATCCAAAAATGGCGCAAATGCATACTGAGGACAGATAGGGACATAGCCCAATTCATAAATCTTCCGGCAGTATTTCTGTACTTTCGCCCTGCTCTCATCCGCAGGGCAGCACACATAAGCCAACGCCTGTTCCATTGTGCGCCTCCTTTCCGGCATCCACATGGATGCCTATCTTTTTTATCAGAGGGAACGGTCATCCATGTGGATGCCTACCGCTCCTGCCCAGGTTCCATCATTACGCATTCTGTCCGCTATCCTCTCCGGCTGCCGCACTCAAGGCAAACTGTACACGGTCAGTGCCGAGCTTATAATAAGCGTCCGTCACTTCAATGCCTACTGCCTCATATCCTTCCTCCACTGCAGCGAGGATCGTTGTTCCTGCCCCGGCAAACGGATCCAGGATACGGCCTCCCGGCTCACAGATCTGGATGATATCCTTCATTAACTGCAAGGGCTTCTCCGTCACATGGATGCGGTTCTGCGGATTCCCATAACGGAAAACACCGGGGAGGCATGACACTGGCCGGTTCACAGGCATCGGGCCATTACTTCCCCAAACGATATATTCAGCCTGCTGACGAAAGCGCCCTTTCTGCGGACGGGAATTTCCCTTATCCCACACAGCGGTTCCCCTCCAGATCCAGCCTGCCCACTGCAAGGCATCGGTGATGGACGGATACTGCCGCCAGTCAATAAACAGGCAGATGGGCGCTCCTTTTTTACAGGCTTTTCTCGCATCATACAGCCACTCTGCCATCCAATGGGTCCAGGAACGCTGGTCTTTGTTATCCCCATCAAAATCGGGCAGGGCATTCTCCGCCCTCATGCTGCTGTACTTCTGATTGGTGGTACGGTTGCGCTCATTCTGCTTCGTACCACCGGAAGCATATGGCGGATCTGTGATCAGGGCATCAAAAATTCCCGGACGGAACGCCTGTACAAGCTGCAGCGTATCTCCATGCAGGATACGCCACCTGTCACCGCCGACAGACTCCACCGGGAATGTCCCTTCTTTCATCAGGTTATCAAGTTGCAGGTTATTCTCCATAGGCATCATCCTTTCCTTTATCGTTCTCTATCTTTTCTTTTATTCTTTTCTTTCCGGTATTCCTCCGGCGGCTCCAGTTTCCGCTGTTTTACCAATACTTCCCGTTTTCCATTCTCCAGAATGAACATATCTTCCGTGCGGTTTAAGTAATGTTCTCCCTCAAAGACATTGTCATTAACAACAAACCAGCCGCAGACGGTTCCATAAACATTGCTCTTTCTCCCAATCAGCGGGGACTGACCATTGTCTGATTGCTTGACTACCGCATTTCCGGCGAGCCTTGCATCTTCCTTCATTTCGCCACTGAAAAAGCTGCTGTTCCCCTCTGCCATTGCCCGCTCATACATTCTGGCATTGCCGCCTACCAATGCGCTCCCCCGTGCCACAGCACCATCAAACATCCGTCCGTCATCTGCAACCACAGCTTCTTCACAGCAGACCGCCTGATCATAAATCCAGCAGGTTCCCTCCTGGGACAGATTATCTTCCGTCTGAACATATCCTCCAAGCATTCCAGGACTGACCTGCTCATTTACCTGGCATAAAGCACGGATACGGTGCAGCCATGGATACTTCGGGTGCGCATCCTCTGTAATTTCATATTTCTTCCGGCTCATCGGCTGGTTCCCCCTTTCTCCGGCTTCCGATGCGGCTTTTCCTTCTCCTGTCTCGGCACACTCAATTCCGTTTCCACATACTCGCTGATAATCCCAAGGGCCTGATAATAGTTGTCACAATTCTGCACCCTCTGAAACATCTCATCCGCTTCCTTGCTTTGCCCGTTTCTCACAAGCAGCCTTCTGGCATCTCCCATAATGGAAAAAATATTACCATCATGCCCAAGCAGTTTCATTTTCGGCCAGCGCACCGCTTTTTCCCCCTTGCCTTCCTGCTTTTGGCTTTCTATCTCCGATGCCTGCCGGAAGCAGAAATTTCTGTTGCACTGCCAGAAATGAACATTTATATTCCCGCCATCCACACGAATGTCTCTCTGCTCAAATCCTTCTCCCCACCCGTCACTGTACTGGCCGGTAATGTATTCACACAGTTTCGTCAGCTCATGGGACTCCAAATAATCATTTAACCGGAGTGTCGTACAACCATACAAAACATGGTCTACTTCTTTTACAGACACTATCGCACTTTCCACCTTTTCTTTTATGTCCGGGCTGCCGCCAAAATACTGCATCAGGTTACATGGTTTTCCATCCACACTGCCAAATGTATTTTCTTCATCCACCATTTTCTGAATGGCATCCTTGTACTGCACAAGATCGGCTCCATCTAATGGCATTCTGCCAGAATCCCGACCCCACACGCCATCATCTTCCTCCAGATCGTCCCAATCATTTTCATCCGGAATAAATTCTGCTGTCAAAGGTGTCAGCAATTCTATCTGCATGTTTTCTTCCTGTTCCACCAGCATCACCTACCTCTCCGGTGCTGTACGCACCTTTTTCTTTTCTTCCTTTTTCATCTTTGCCAGATCCGCATAGTCCGCCCCTTCGATCTGCGGCAGGTTCTCTATGATCCGATAGGCAGCTCCGTAGGCTTTTTTTAGATTGGCACATGCCCATCGCCCTGCAAAATCGTTATCCGTGCAGATCTCGATTTCTTCAATCTCCGGGTGCTTTGATAGAAAATACTCCAGCGCAGGCGGATTCTTCATCTCCCGGTATGTTTCCCCTTCTTTTGGCGCACTGATCCCGCCAAGCTCCAGACGGTATTTATCCAGACTGCCGCCCTCCAGCGTCAGATGGGCCAGTGCGTCAATGCAAGCTTCGTAAACCGCTACCCGCTTGGAATCCTTTTGAGGCGGCACACAAAACGCGTACGCCTTTTCACTTCCTGACTGCTCGATCTTAAAGGAATTTTTTCCATTATCATAAATCCCACGAAGAAAAGCATACCGGGCTTTCCCGTTTTCATCCCGTCCAACGAACACAGCGTTATGGTATGGTCTGCTCTCATAGAGGATTCCCAATCTCAGGCAGTACCGGATAGCGGCCTCGCTGATGCCTCTCCCGGACAGGTATTGCAGGATCCTGCGGTTGTTCATGTTCCTTTCCGGCAGCACAAACGGTTTCCTTTCCGGTGCCGGAATCTCCTGCGGGATATAGATAAAATTTCCTTCCTGCAGCAGACTGACCGCTTCCATAAAACTGTACCCATCTACCTGTGTCAGAAACCGCAGAGCACTGATGCCACCGATGTCCCTCGATTTCCAGTGCCATTTGCTGGTTACCTCGTTGATCTTGAAACTGTCATGATCCGTCAGTTCCCATTCATTGATTGTCCTTGTTTTCTTAAGGCGGTAAGGCTGGTTCTCCCTCAGATACTCATACGCCCGGATTTTCTTCAGTTCCCGGATCTGTTCTTCACTGACCCATGGCATTACATGACGGTATTCCGCAGCGCTTCCACCTTATCTGTCCGCTCCCACGGAAATTCCTTTCTTCCAAAATGCCCATATACTGCAGTCTGTTTAAAAATCGGCCGCTTTAAGCGCAGCGTATCTATGATCTGGTTCGGTGTCAGGGCGAACACCAGTGGGATCGCCGCCGCAAGGCAGTCATCCGCACAGATTTTTCCCGTTCCAAAAGTATCCACCTGCACCATGACTGGCTGTGCCACACCGATAGCGTAAGCGAGGGACACCTGGCATCGGCTGGCAAGGCCGGCAGCTACCATGTTCTTCGCAATATACCTGGCCATATACGCACCGGAGCGGTCTACTTTCGAACAGTCTTTTCCAGAGAAAGCCCCGCCTCCATGCGGAACAATACTTCCGTAAGTATCCACCATCAGTTTCCGGCCGGTAAGCCCGGTATCTGCATCCAGCCCGCCGCAGACAAATCTCCCTGACGGGTTGATATAAACAGCCGTATCCTCATCCGCAGGGAGCAGCCGTAAAGCTGGAGTCAGCACTTTGTTCCTGATCTCCTGCTCCAGCTTCTTCAGGTTCTTATCCTTTGTATGCTGGCAGGACACGACCACGCTGTCCAGACGGACTGGCCTGCCATCCTCATATTCCACCGTCACCTGTGCCTTTCCATCCGGCAAAATCCCCTCAATAAAATGGCTCCGCCTGCTGGCAGCCAGTTCCCGGACAATCCGGTTCGCCAGTACCACTGGCATCGGCAGAAACTGCGGTGTCTCGTCACATGCATAGCCGATCATCACGCCCTGGTCCCCAGCGCCATTCTCCCATCCCGGCTGGTTAGGTGGAAGACCGCAGCGTTTCTCCCTCGAACACTCCACAGCTTTTGCAATATCCGGACTCTGCTGGTGGATCAGCGCATCCATCTCAATATTGTCCGCATGGTATCCCACATCCGAAAGAATCTTTTTCATAATCCCAAACACATATGGCTCATGGGTACTGGTAATCTCCCCGGCTGCCAGGATCATCCCTTTCGTTGCCAGCACTTCGCAGGCTACCCTTGATTCCGGATCAAACTTCAAACACTCATCCAGAATGCTGTCTGCGATCAGGTCGCACAGTTTATCCGGATGCCCTTCCGTAACAGATTCTGCTGTATATAATCGTTTCATAATCAAATCCCAACCTTTCTTTTAAAAAAGGCGGGATACATCCTGATCCCGGACATACCCCGCCTTACTGACATTTTTATTTCTTATTTTCTTTATTTCCCGTCCATCAAACTCAGGACAGTAATACATCTCCCATAAAGAGATTCCTGCAGATATTAAGAGCCGGATCCCCGAACAGCCACTACGATGTTCCTGGCACCATTCCATTCATACGAACACGTTACCAGAGTAAGCACCTGCTTTAAGTCATCCGCTGCAGGATTTTTCCCATTGTCGAACAGTTCCAGGGCTTTTGCCTGCGCAATATAGGAAAAGAGCCCGTCCGGTTCCTGAAAAGAAACCTGCTGGAATGGGAACATAGAGACATCCGCTTTCAGGACTGCCACGACAGTATAAACAGATACGCCATCGATAGTCTGGAAAAGAACAGACGGGTGTTCCTTGCAGTAGCCGTAAGACGCATATCGGTCAAGGTTCCCGAACATTACACCGCTGTTCATGTTATGCCCGTATATGACAAGGTTCTCTCCTTCCCGGACATCGCAGTTCCATTGCAGGAACAGGCTCCCATTGATATCTGATTCGCCTTTATAATTCCGGCGCAGATAATATTCCGGCTCACCCGCACTGCCCTGGAGGACAGGGTAATCGATGCCTGTGTCCGGGATTGTAAGCCACCCTTTCACATCCGGGTATTGTTCCTGTAAAGCTGCGAGATCAACAAGAGGCGGCACAGTGCTTTTTTCCCCAGCTGGCTGCCCTTCCCCGGAGGTTTCCTCCGGAAGATGTTCTCCCGGAAAATCATCCTTCAGTGTCTCTGCCAGTTCCCGGTTTTCTTCCGGCACGGCTACCATGTGATAATACAGAATCCCCGCACTGGTACAAAAAACCAGAACCAGAAGCAACTGCAACATACAGTGGATGACAGCCTGATATCTGCATGGATTACCGTTCCCATCCCTTTTTCCTGCTTTTTGCATTCCTGGCCTTCACTTCCTTTTCTGTCCGGCATACGGCATCCATGACTGGCTCCGTTGGGATCCCATTCTGTTTACACCCCTCCAGGATTCCATGCAGATAAAAATCCGATGGCCGGGCCGGGTAGTCTTTATGGGGCACATTCATGACATACACCATGCACTTATAGGCAGTTCCATCTTCTGCCCTGACATGGATGGTTTTCTTCCCATACAAGTATGGATATCCTTCATATCGGTTCAGACTCTTTTCACACGCCCCGGTGATCTTCCATAAAACGCCATCCACATGGCTGCCCTTTTCCGGCAGGATCGTTGCCACGCCGCTTTCAGGGTTCTGGCTGCAAAAAGCAAGGCGGTAATCGTCCAGCCGGACATTCCCTACAACCTCTGCGGCCGGACACCGGAAGTCCATCTGGTCCAGGTTCATATTGCTGCCATAGGCGAAATACAGTGTCTCTGCCAATCTGCCACCTTCTTTCTGATTTTGGTTTAAAATATAGGAGCCCGCATCATGGCAGACTCCCATCGGTTCATGGCTGTTAACCATTTTTACGTTTCTTCCTTCTTCTGCTTACCGCAAATCCAGCTAATCCGGCTGCAGACAAAAGCATCAGGATGACCGGGATCCAGAGGTTCGTCTCATCCCCTGTTTTCGGCACATCGGTCGGTTTTGCCTCATCCTTCATGATAACTTTCTGGATTTCAGCGGTATCTTTCACTTCAAAGGTAATATCCTCGGCTACCAGATAACCGTCCGGGGCCTGCTCCTCGCGCAATGTATATGTGCCGATTGGCAGTTTTTCAATATAATGCGGCTTATCGGAAGATACCCAGCTTTCCACCACCTTGCCTTCACTGTCGAGGATCGTCAGTTTCGCCCCCGGCAGTTCTTTCTTTCCGGTGATATCCGTCTTGCTGATCTCCACTTTGGTTACATCGTCCTCCATCTTGACCTTCTGGATCTCCACGGTATCCTCAATGGTGAATTCAACACTTTCTGCTGTCACATATCCATCCGCAGGTTTCGTTTCGACCAGCGTGTAAGTCTTGCCGACCACCAGCTCTTTGATCACATGGGGTTCTTTTTCAGACACCCATTCATCCACGATTTTACCGGATTCGTCAACCACCTGAAGCTTTGCCCCCGGCAGTTCCTCCCCGGTGGTCAGATCAGATTTTGTGACCTCCACAGTGGTCGGCTCATCCTCAAAAGTAAATGCATAGGAAACTTCCGCAGTGTCCTCTCCCTGATATTCAAACGTAAATTCTTTTACCTCATCTGTCGTTGCGAAACCAGCCGGAGCATAGAACTCTTTCACATAATATTTTCCGTCCACCGGGAGATCTGCCACAAAGGTAATCTTCCCTTCTGCATCCGTAGACTTCAGTTCAATGACTGTATCTGCCTCGATCAGGACTTTTCCCGATGCAGACAGGATATCTTCTTTCGTGTAAAGCCCGAAGATTGCTCCCTCCAGTACACGGTCGCTGTCCTTTTCTTTCTTTAATACGGACACGGCCGCCCTCTGTCTGTTGTTCTGCCAGTCCTCATCATATACCACGACCGGGGTATCCTGGTCACGGTAAGAAAGATCCACATATCTCGGTTCCCCATCCAGCACATAGCCATAGGCTGTGCCGACTTCAACCACATAGTATTTTCCTACAGGCAGGTTTTCCACTTTTGCGATACCCATTTCATCGGTTGTTACCGTCTCGACCAGCTCATCCTTTTTATAATGATCTTCACTGACGCCATCGGCTGCTTTGATATCCTCGGCTGCATAGATTTCAAAGGTAACATCCGTCAGGTTCCCGGTAATATAGTTAAAGATATGCTCTACAACTCCCTTTACCTGGCTGACTAATGTCACGCTGTCAAGGAATTCACCCTTTTTATTGACGATCAGGGTTGCGGTTGGCACCTCATCCTCCATCTCCACTTTCTGGATCTCGGCTGTATCCTCCACCGTAAAGGTGATATCCGTTGTTTTCAGGTAACCAAACGGTGCAAAGGATTCGCGCAGTATATAAGTCTCTCCGGCTATCAGACGTTTCATGACATGCGGCTCATCTTTCACGGATACCCAGCTGTCAACCGTATTTCCGTCTTTATCGATAACAGAAAGGGATGCGCCGGAAAGCTCCACGCCTGTGGTGATATCCGATTTCGTGATCTCAACCGTTGTCGGCTCATTCTTCTTTACGGATTCCAGTTTCACCACCGGGATATCCTGTCCCTGATAGGAAGCGTCAAAGGTGAGGATCTCATCCGAAGATACAAATCCGTCCGGCGCTGCCAGCTCTTTCACATAATATTTTCCGAGCGGCAGATCAAGCGTAAAGGCTGCCCGCCCTCTTTCGTCACTGGTTACCGTTTCCAGAAGGGTGTCTGCTGTTACGAGGGTCTTGTCACCGGATACGATATCTTCTGCATTATAAAGGCCGAACTCGGCTCCCGCTACGACCGCCCCGTTTTCTGCATCCTGCTTCTCTACCGTGATGCTGACTTTCTGCCTGTCATTGGTAAACTCTGCGTTTTCTGTAATAACCGGGGTGTCCTGTCCTTCATAGACAAATTCCACTTCCTTTGAAGAAGTATTCAGGACATATCCTTCCGGCGCAGTCACTTCTTCGATCCGGTATTTTCCGAGCGGCAGGTCCTCTACCACTGCTTTCCCTTCCCCGTCTGTTGTCACGGTCGCAACCAACGCACCGGAAGCATACTCCAGATTGCGGTTCCCGGATTCACCAGTCTGATGGTCTGCGGTGTAGATATCCTCTGCAGCATATACCTTGAACACAGCGCCTGCAAGGTCTGCCGTCTCATAGTGGAAATCCTTATCAAATCCGGACAGCACTTCCCCATCCTTATGGATGACAAGTTCACCCTTTGCCGGATGGTTCTCATAGGCCACTTCGATAATGGCATCTTTGCTCACGCCATCCACCTGATATGCGGTATTGGAATCCACTTTGATTTCTACATAGCCTGTATTTAACGTATATCCGTCCGGGGCTGTCACTTCCTCGATCCGGTAATTTCCCGGCTGCAGGTTCTCCGGCAGGATCAGGTACCCTTCCTCATTGGTAAAATAGGATTTATGCACGGTGGTATGCGGATACGTTGTTACCTGTTCCACATATTTCCCGTTATCCAGATCGTAGACCTTAAATTCCGTATTAGGAACCAGCACAGGCTGTTTGGTTTCATCATCTTTCTTGATGATCTTTAGCTTCGCTTCGAACTCATCGTCCAGCAGTACCCGCCATGTCTGCGGTTCGGTCTTATTCTCCGATATCGTCACCATAAAATCATCCACCGGGGTGAAGTTATGCGGGGTTGTTGTCTCACGCACGATATAAGTCCCATAAGGGATTGGGATTGAGCATGCGTATCCCTTTTCATCGGTAAACATTTCTGTTTTTCCATCTGCGGTCAGCACGATCGGCTCTGCGGATGCAAAATCATAGGAACCGTCCGCTTTGGTTTTCAGGCTGCTTACAAGGTATGCGGAAAATCCGGCGCCGGATAAAAGATCCGCATCCGTCTTGCCATTATTCGCCGCTTTGATCACCTGGAACGGCTGCTTGATCACCTGTTCCGGGGATTCTGCGGTACGCTCCACGGTTTTCACCTTGTCACCCTCATAGTTTACATCGATATCATGCTCTTTTTCATCCGCAAGGTATCCAACCGGAGGGGTAAGCTCTTTCACATAATATTTTCCGAGGTACAGGTCCTCCACGGATGCATTTCCCTTTGCGTCCACAGTCAATGTGGTAACCTGGGCGCCTGCTTTATAGAGGATGCCTGTCTTTCCATCCGGATGCACGATATCCTCACGGGCATACAATCCATATACCGCGCCCTCAAAGACCGCATCGCCCTGTGTCACTTCTCCGGTCTCTTTATCTTTCTTTACCAGATGGATCGTTCCTCTGACGCGCTCATCCGTCACATTCTGTGTGACCGTTTTCCCAAGCACAAGTTTTACGCCATACGCCTTAGTATCGATCAGATACCCAGTCGGGACAGAAATCTCTTTCAGATATACGGTATCCTGTGTTTTTGTGATCATCAGGCTGGAAGCGCCATTGCTGTCAGTGGCCGGCATTTGGGCGATCAGCTTCGTACAGTCTTTGTCACTGTAAATGCCATATACGGCACCTGCAAGCCCGTTTCCTGTCTGGCTGTCCTTTTTAATGATCTCAACAGTTGCCACCTTTACCCAGCTCACTTTGAAATCTACATATTTTTCATCATCCACACCCTCACCAAATACAAGGGCCAGGTCCTGTGTGCCAGATCCTGTGGTGATCTTATAAGCACTGAAATCCTTGGTGATGCTTCCTTTCATTGTAATAGCCCAGGCATCCTTTACATCCTCTGCCTGTGTCAGCGGTGCGGAGAGATAGAACTTTGTACCGCCGCTTACTTCCACGCTTGCGCCTGCCGCACTGGTCTTTCCGGTAGTTACGTTATGGAATTTGACTCCCTTTGGCAGTTTCATGGTGATTGTCTGCAGCTCATCCGCTTTAAATGTGATTTCTTTTGTCCGCTGTGAGTTTCCGTCAATATATGCAGTCACATCCGCATCGGAGAAGGACATCGCTACATCCGGGATATCCGGCTGGCTCACACAGTAATTGTAAAGTTCCATTGCCAGTTCCTGTCCGGTGGAATTCGTACCAGAAAAAGCGTCACCGCTCCCATTGGCATAAGCAGCCGCCAGATGGGTAATGATAAAGCGTTTTCCTGTGGAAAAGTCCGGATGCTTCTCATCAAAGAATCCATTTTCACCGCTGGCTTTCGTTCCGTAATAACATACTTTTGCCAGAGTCTTTCCATCCGAGAGCTTGTTGATCGTGTACACGCCATCTCCCGGTCCCGGTTTGGATGGCTGCACACAATAAGCGGTTGCAGTGATATTTCCGAACTGAACCGTGTATGGGCAGGTCAGATAAGTTCCAAGGCCATAATCTGCATAATAATACCATGGTCCTTTTGTTACCGTTACACTTAAATTCCCGGTATTGGATCTCGCAGAAGCCATAAAGGTAACGCTCTCCCCTGCTTCAAGCGAAAACAGCCCGACTTCTTCCTCCACGGCCTGCTCCATAACATCGGAAACAGACAGTCCGCTTTCCTCATCCACGGTATCCTGCGTTTCCGCTTCTTCAAGTGCTTCATCCAGCTCTGTTTCCGTTAATCCCTCTGTCTGCACGGAACTATCCGGCTCACCGTCTGTCTGGGGTTCGGTCTGTGGCTCTGTCTGGGGTTCGGTCTCCTGGCTTTCCGTCTGCGAGGCATCCTCCCCGTCATCCTGGGATTCTTCCGTCTGCCCTGCGTCCTGGCTCTCAGCCTCTGTCTCCACGCTGCTGCGTAAGACAGATCCTGTTTCCTTTACTGCCACGTTCCGGCTGATCTGGTAAACAGGATGGTCCGTAGTCTGAGGTTCCACATAATAGACTGCCTTATAGGTATCGGCATGGTCTGTGGAAAAATCTTCCCCTTTGGTATTTTTCGCTTCTTCAAATGTGACTTTTACTTTATTGTCATCGATGATGTCGATGCCCGTAAAATCAAACGTAATGTCAAAATCACTGCCGACCTCCACCTCATAGTCATGTGCTGTAACCACTTCATCCTCATCCAGCTGGTCTTTGACTTCCTCATAAACCGGAGGTTTCTTTTCCTCCTGGCCTGTTTCTGCAGCAGAGGCAGCCAAAGGTGATAAAGCTCCGGACAGGATTGTTACCGCAGCCAGCAGGCCGGATACGATACGTTTCATATTTCTTTTCATTTTCATGATCTGTTCATCCTTTCAAAAAATAAGCCGGAAAGAGGTTGCTCTATCCGGCTGGTTTTATTTCTTTCATATTTAATTGTTATATCACCGGGGTTCCTGCCCCCGGTTTCTTTGCTGTAAGCAGGCATACTGGCTCTTGTCATAACGCCACGCCCGGTCACCTTCCAGATTCTTCAAAAGGTGTTCCCGGACATTTTTATATTCCGGCCCGATCAGCCCAAGCCTTAAAAGAAATGTACGGAATGTAAACGCAGGATTTTCGGATATCTCCGTTTTCCGCATCTGTGTGCATTTCTGGTTGATGGCCTGCGCCGAGATCGCCAGCGCTAGCGTGATGTTCGCCCGCACCTGCCCCGCATGGAGCGTGCTTTCAAAACAGCGCCATTCCAGCGTTCCTTTCGAGAACACCGCATGCAGGTTCAGGGCATAATATCGGCTCCAGTTGTAATGTTCATCGCTGCCATCACCGCCCTCATACCATGCCCTCTTAAATTTTTCCATCGTAATCGTGCTGTTTGGCATCTTCCGGATCTTTTCCAGCACAGCCGGACGCACCTTCTGGCAATAATCCCGCTCCCTGGAAGTCTGCACTTTCAGTGCTTTGAACAGGATATCCTCTTTAGAATACATGATCGTCATGGCATTCTTCAGGCTTCTTGGCGTGTGATTGGAAGCGTCCACATGGACATGCTGGCCGCAGGAACTATTGACAAATGCCCCATGATGTCGCAGACACCGGACAACTTCCTGCAGCTTTCCCATTTCGGAATACTCCAGTTTCGGGCTTACCATCTCGGTTGAATATTCCCCGTCTGCCCATACTTTACGGCCTGCCTCTTTTTTTTCGGTACAGATACTGCCATCCCTGGAGAATTTCCATTCCTTTCCCTGCTGGTCGCGCACACACCACGAATCATACGAAGTCCTGTGGTAATAGTCTGTACCAAACATTTGTGCCACAGCCTTTGCCGCGCGCAGTCTGGTGATACCCGTCATTTCGATCTCTGTACCAAAATACTGGTCCCGCAGGTCAATCGGCATAGACAGCATCCTCCAGCCTTAATTCCTCATCCACCGCTTTCAGATTTCTGCCAATGGCTTCGACAACCGTCACAGTCACGCCATTTCCGGCCTGCTTATAAAGCTGCCTGTCAGACATCCCTACGACCATCCGGTCAATCTGGCTGTCGTAATATCCCTGCAGCCGCAGACATTCCCTGGGGATCAGCCTGCGGATCCGTCCATGGTAAACAACGCCATGGCGGTCTGTAGCCGTGATCGTAAACATCGGTTCCTCCGGCTCTTTCATCCTCCGGCCATTCTGCCTTTTCTTAAGCCTGTCCGGTGTCAGGATCGCCCTCGGCCCTGTCTCAACAAGGACACCGGAACACTCCCCTTTATGTTTATGGATACTGGAATCCTGCCTTGTATTCAGGCAACGGGCATGTTCCGTCACGATCGGCGGAACAGACAGATCCACAAAGTGAACCGTTCCCTGCTGGCTCTCCGTTGTCAGTGTATGGGCGATCTCATGCCCGACTCTCCCCCTGCGAGTGTTTAAGTTCGCATACCCAAGGTCAATGCTGTCACCGGGATATGCCATCTTGTATCCTTTTTTCGTATTCTCCTTGATCGGGATCCCCACTTCATAAAGCCCGGTCTTGCCTCCCATGCCCCCGGCCTGTGAAGTAAGCGTACAGCTTACTCCGGCAGGATCGTAGACTCTTTTTCCCTGGCTTCCTGCAAGGATTTGTATAAGAGCTGCTCCGTTTGGTACTGGGACAGGTAATATTTTTCCGGCACATCTTCCATCAAGATATCCGATAAGATACACCCGCTTTCTTGACTGCGGGACTCCGAAATCCTTGCTGTTAAGCACCTTCCACTCGACATGGTACCCCAGCTCAGAAAACGTACCGAGGATGGTGTGAAACGTCCTCCCTTTGTCATGCGATAAGAGTCCGGGAACATTCTCAAGGAGAAAATACGCAGGTCGTTTGTCTGCAACCAGTCTGGCAGCTTCAAAGAACAGGGTTCCTCTGGCATCGCCAAACCCTCCACGTTTTCCGGCAATGGAGAAAGCCTGGCAAGGAAATCCTGCGCATAAAAGATCAAAGTCCGGCATGGCTCCTGTTTCAATTTTTCTTGCATCGTCACAATACCACTCCCCTTCCGTATCGAACAGCCTTCGGTAGTTCGTGTCCGCATAGGAGTCCATTTCGCAGTGTCCGACACATTCAAAACCCCCGGCACGTCTCAGCCCTTCACGGAATCCACCGATTCCGCTGAATAAATCAAAAAATCGAATCGTTCCGGCTATCCGCCTCCTTTCTGAAAAAAAACGGCATGGCTTTTAACCACACCGTTTCCTCTGCTTCTGATCTGTTGTTTTCCATGTATCTGCTGATTATGCTCCTATTGGTTCTTCACCCTCATCTTTTCCCTCTGGTTCATCCGGCTCTGCTCCGGTATCCTCTGGTTTCCCGGATGGCAGCACTGTTTCGGATCCTTCGGTCACCTCTGGTTCTTCGGATTCGGGTTCTCCCTCAGTTTCTTCCGGTTCTTCCCCGGCTCCCTCAGTGCTTTCCGATTCTTCCTTGGCTCTCTCCGGTTCTTCCCCGGCTCCTTCCGGTTCTTCTTCGGCGCCCTCTTGTTCTTCTTCAGCCCCTTCTGCATCTTCCTGCCGGGATGCTGCAATTTCTTTTGCCCTTCTCGCATTCTCCTGCTCATCCTCTATTTCCTTGATTGCTTTCTCGATGATGCTTGTAAGGAAATCCTTCTGTTTGCATCCCTTCCATGCGACTGCTGCTTTGAGCCTTCCGAATAATTCCTCTGTTACCTGTACTGCGATTGTTCTTGCTGCCATCTGGTCCACTCCTTTTTCCATAAAATGTTCTTCGATTACCTGTTGCAGAAATTCTGGTGTGCTGATCCCACGCTGTTCGATCTCCCCTCTGACCTTCGCATGAAGTTCGACCGGGATCCTGCCGCATATGTTCTTCATTTCCATCTGCGCTCTCTCCTTTCGTTTTGTTATACACACCATACTCCAAAGATGCATACAAAGCTATTCACAATACCCAACAAACATCGGCTCCCAGATCATTGCATAACCAACAATACATAGATGTATCTATACTTTCAAAACAGCACCACCTCCTTTACATCCCATCCTCCATCGCAGACAGAAAATCCAGCATCTGCACTGGAATTTCATCCGCTTCTGCCTGCACCGGGTTCTCAGACACGAAATGCGTATGCTTAAGTTCTTCCCGGATCACCTGGCGGATTATCCCCACCATTTTTTCACTGTCCTCAGACTGTAAGATCGCCTGAACCAGAAAAGCATTTTTTTGTCCGTTAGGAACACGCTGCAATATCTCCCATGCCCGTTTATGCTCCGGATCATCCAGTGTCGGGCGGAACGAAAAAACGGGGCGGCTCACCTCGCGCACATCTGCCCCACAATCCGTTCATATCCGGCAGCGTTGGCTTTTACGTCTGTTAGGTAAAAAGCCCTGCAAAGCCCGTCCTGCGGCGTCACGTGGCGTCTTACGATGGTGGAGCCGCCACCCATAAAAACGGAGGGGATTGCCCGCAGGTCAAAGCCTGCCTCCATAATGGCAGACAGGATCCGCTCTGTATAACTGCGCCCATTCTTCTGGATGATCTCTTTGGCTTTCGGATCCAGGCTGCAGCTGTTTCCATTCAGGACACGCTCAATCTGGATATCTGTCACAGACAGCCCGGTACTCCTGCGCACCTGTTCCATTGTTTCATCGATACAGCGGATAACGCCAAGCTCAAGGCTGCGGCAGGTAGCCGCATTAGGAACAGCATTATCCAGCCGCATCAGGTCCACGGTCCAGCCGCCAATGTCCACCAAAAGAACAGACGGTTCATCCCGGACATACTCCGGATGGAGAGCCAGCGCAGAATAGCCCTGGGGGAACAGTTTCACATCCTCGATTGTTAGTTCATACGCTTCGTTTTCATATCGGAAACAAAGCGGCTGCTCCTTCCGGAACAGATACTGCCGGAAAGCCGTCTTTTCCCTTCCAAAACCTGCAAGCGGCAATCCGGCTGCGAGGATGATCTTTCCCTTTCTCCCTGCCCTGCGGTATTCGATTTCCTGTGCCAGTGCTGCCATGGTCAGCAGGTAATAATTATCATTGGCAGTCTTATCTTTCATAAGCGTCTGGCGTCCGGTACCGCAGACATAATAATTCCCCGCATACTGCAGCACGTTCTGCATCGTGTATGGCTCATAGTCATACCGGGACAGTCCTGTTGGGAAACAGATATGCGGGGTTTTCATGGCATAATAGCCATGGTCGATTCCTATAATCATAGGCTCACATCCCTTCTATTTAATTTTTGAAACTGTGGGGGATCTTTGAACATCCACTGCGGGAAACCTGCCGGGAAAGGGAGTGCCTGCCGGCGGCGGGGATTTTTTTCCCAGCTGGTTAGAGTTCCCCAAAAAAATGGCAGTCAGAACTTTTTCTAAAAAGTCTGCCTGCCATTTTTTATAGTTTTCCGTATTATGGTGCGGGATTTGATTGTGCCGGATTGGATTTTTATGATTCTTCATCACTGCATTCTTTTCCCATCACAGCCCCTGCCTTTCTATCAGAAATGCCAGGATATCTTCCAGCGCATACTGGTAAATCAGATCGGCATATCGGCTCCAGCAATCATTGATGGAGCAGGTAAGCAGGTCAACCTGATCCATGATATCCTTTGGTGGATTCATAGATTTTAAGATTTTATCCTGCTGCAGCGATTTTTCCCGCCTTTTCTGATATTCTTCATCTTTCTCCAGGAATTCCATCTCTGCATCGCTGGTCCTTGCCTCTATCAGCATATCCGCCAGTTTTTTCTTTCTTGCCACATCTCCATCCGGATTGATCTCCTTCTGGATGCTTCTTAACATGCGCCCGTAAGAGAATACATGAGACTGTCCATAATAATAGTGGTATTCCTTTTCCAGACGCTCCATGTCATCCTGATTGGACAGGTATTCTTTTAAAGCATAGTGTTCTTTTTCATTTAAAGTAACTGCCCCATCCCCATCCACCGCTTTTTGCAGCATTGGATACTCTTTGATCAGTTTCCTCTGCCTTTTTTCTACATCCTGGTATTCCGGATGTTCTTTTCTCAGATACTTTACGATCTGCTCGCCCACTTTCATTTCTATGGCATCCATCCACAGTTCTTCTAATTGTACATGCATTCCGCTTCGCTCCCTTCTTATTCATTGTGTTCTATCAAGCATTACACTATACCATTTTCGGCTGAGAAAGCTATTCACAGAATGCAACAAGATTTTCTTCCACAGATCGTGCAAACTACCTATTATCGCTATCTGGATGGATCGTTTCGCTTTTTAGGTTTATCCCTATTTTTTTGTTTCGCCTTTTTAAGTTTCCGCACCTCAGCTGCCCCTTTTTCTACCATTGCTTTCAGCTCCGGCAGTGAAATATTCCAAATGGAAGAATCCTTGCTGAAAAAGCGGATACCATGCGTTTTCATAATCATGTCACCTATTTCGGGATATACCGTAACCACATCCGGAGGCTGCAATGGATACTCAATCAGGGGATGATATTTAATCTCCCCGGATATTTCCTCCAGCACCCTTTCTTCCATTTCCGGTGTGCAATCCTCATAAGCGCTCCGTCCGGTCAGTTCATGATAGGCTTCATCCCCAACATAATTAAGTAATTCAAATTCACAGTCTCCATACTGCTCTACTTTTGTCAGGGAATCCGGATTCTCCAACGCCGCCATATAGATTTCTTTCCCCTGTGCGATCAGCCATGCCCTGAAATCCATAAACCCATCATCCGAACAGCCATACTCTTTTATTAGAGTGGCTGCCGTCCAAAGCCCGTATTGATCGGCTGCATCCCGGTACCCGTGCATAATCGCATGAAATTGCAGGGATTGTTCCGGCGGCATACGAAGCAGTTCTTTTTTGATCCAGGAAATAGATGCGTCCATATCCTGTCCGCATTGATTTTTTGTTTCTTCAATGAGCTGCCAGAAAGTTTCTTTATTTATTTCCGTTATTTTACTGCCCATATCAAGCCTCCCTCATTATACTTGTGGATAAACCTCACGATCTTTCCTGCTCTTTTTTCCTGCCTGCTTTTTCCGTCACCATCTCCCGGCTCATATCCTCAAAGAAATACTCCGCCAGATGCTTCATCCCCTCAAAGGACTGTTCATCAGGCATGGCTATTGAAATAACCACGGCATCTATATATTTTTTCCCATTTATTTCACGGTACAGTTCCTGATAATCTCCCCAATAACCCTCCCCGCCTGTCTTAATATCCTCATATCGTCCATCAACCTCAATCAGGTAGCATGCCGTATCAACACCAATTTCTTTTCGTTCTGTCTTTTGTGACGCATACATCTTTTCATCCATATATATGGGAAGATGTTGTTCCGGGGCAAAATAAACGGTCATTGTCCGTGCCATGTATCCTGGAAACTCAGGATATTCCGTTTCCGTCAGCAATACGCCTGCCTTAAACTCCGGATTGGGCTTATAATCGACTACCAGCTTTTTAAGTCTCTCCGGTTCATTTTTAAAATCTTCATAATACAATGGATCCCCAAATTGAATTCGTTTGGGACATTTAATTTTTAATTTTTCTTTCCGCACTCTATCACCTCCTAGCATTGATGCGTTTCGCCACATTTTGTTGCATAATTCCTGACTCCCGAACGCTTTCTTTACCATTTCAAGTAATTAAATGAAATTTATTCTATTTTCTCCAAAAAGAAAATAGCCGGAAAAATCCGACTATTCCTTATTATCTATATCATAATAGGTTACATTTATTTTTTATTAAAAAGGATTGCTTCCTTAGTACATTTACGCTTTTGAATGTGTTTTAGTTTAAAAGATATCACTTTAACTAACCCAATGTCTTCTTATATGCTATTTATATATCCCAATATCGCAACACCTTATCTACAGCTGATACCACACGCACCTTAAAGCGTGTATATTTTCCATAAAACTGTATTTTGAAAATATAATACTGCTTTCTAAGAGGTATTATATCTAGGTAGCATAAAATTCCAAAAACACTTATTATTATGAAAATAATTACCCCATTTTTCTCTCCTTCTCATCCTATTTAAAAAATAATTTGTTCATTGAATTTAAAATTGTTAATGCCTGTTGAAAAATTATTTTTTTAGGTAAGTTCTCCATTCCATATAGTCGTGCCCACTCTTCAATAGCACTGCCGACTAACCTCATGAGGTCTTGTGTCATTTGGTCTTGCATCGTTTCATTACTTGCTTCTTGTCTCTTCTCAGATAACGCATCAGAAACAACCTCATCTACTTTATTACACAATTCTACTTTTCCATCTCTGTCCTCTTTTTGACGAGAGGACAATGTGTTTTTTCCGAACCTTCTTACACTTTTAATATGAAAAATTTTTTTAAAACCCATTCATGTAGACCTCCAAATTACTATTAAGCATATCATTTAATCGATCCATATACCCCATCGCATAGTCAAGTGCTGCCCCGTCCATATGGAGTTGATCAATAAAAACCTGAGTTTTTGCTATCTCATCAATATTAGCCCTGGCTACTTCTCCCATTCCTCGTGCTCTCGCAATCGTTTGAAAAGCTCGAATTTTTTCTTTCAAGATAATTGATTCCTGCTTCTTTACCGTCCTAAGAGTCTTGTATGTGTTAACCATAGCTCCTAATGCGGTGCTAACTTCTTTAGCTGCTGTCCAAACTGTAAGATTATTACTCATAATACCACACTCCTTCGTACATGCTAAGTTCACAGCCTTCAGGCAAAGCAAGAAGAATATTTTTTCATTATCTTCTTGATATTACCATTTTATACCATTAAAGAAGTACAAGCAATTACGTGGTTTGTGAGAATAGAAAGACGGTTTGTGACAAAACAAATAATATTTTTGTCACAAACCGTCACATCACAGATGATTAATTATTTCTGTTAAATCTTCACAAGTTTGGATACACCTATTCCAAACAAGCGTATTAGTAGTATCAGTCAACTTTGGATTAACACACAATGTCCTGGCACCCGATATATACGCAAACCGATCATTAACAGAATTTCCAATAAATAATATATCTCTTGGCGAAATTTTTAACTCCATTGCAATTTCTGTTATAAAATCTGCTTTACCTTCAAAATCGTACTTTGTCCCAATTATCTCCGTTAAAAAACCGCTTTGATTATACCTAAATTGATTAGCCTTTATTCCATCTACATACTGATACAAACTACCCAAAACCAAACGGATAACTGAAAGTATTGAACCAGAAACTATATATATCTTGATATCACGTTTTTGCAATTCTCGGAAAGTTTTCCGAGTTCCTTTCATTAATTTAATTTTCGAAGCAATATTCTCTACCGTATTTCTATGCAAATTACGTTCACGAAATTTTTCTTCTGTCAATTTACACCACTCCGCATGAGAAATTTCGTTTCTATCATATCTCATATGTAATTCCTGGCACATTCTTACATCATAATCAAGACTTATCCATAAACTTTCCCATGTCGTCCTATTAGTTTTTCCAGACGTTAATGTCCCATCAAAATCAAAAACAACAACCTGCGTTCTTCCTGTTGGCTGAATATCATTTAGTCCATATACATCTACAGAATATTTGTTTTTTGCCAAATCATAACATATGTTTAGTATCTCTCCGGCAAATTGATTCATCATAGGATATAGTATTCTTAATTTATGATATAAAACCTTTGCTTTTTGTCCTATTAAAAAAATCCTTATTTCTTCATACACTTTATTATCTTTTTGAGGATCACATGTAATGTTATCAACCAAATACTCTTTTATGTCAATAATTCCTTGTTGACGCGGAAGACATCTTCCTTCAAACCAATATCTAACTGTCGACGCACTCCAATGATATTTTTCTGCAAAATAATAATAATCAAGCTTGTACTCATCAAAAAATCTTTTCAGCCAAATGCCAAATTGCTTTTTCCAAATTGAATTATCCTTTTTTCTGCTCATAGTATCTCCCATCCCCTAACACGGTACTATATTTTGTAAATCAAATAATAAAATGAAGCTATGCCTATTTTCTAGGTTTCCAGCTCTTTTTTTAATATAACAAAACATAATTTGTGATATTCTCATTATACCTTTGTATACTTAACTACTGCTCCTCACTCTCCCTTAATAATTTCTCCAATTTTTTGTTTACCTTGATACGATTATCAATTTGCAACTTTCCACAAAACATATAACACATTTTTAAAATAAACCACCATGTATACAATACTTTATAGGAATTGAATTGTTTATCAGCAACTAAGCCATGTGCAATATCATTTCGCATGTTAAAACCGAACTTAGAACAAAAAATAGTCTTGATTGCCAATAAGAAATCATCATCAAGACATTCTTTTACTCCTTCCAATTCTAAAACAGCATGCATTGTCTTTAATTCCTCTATACCATTCTCATTCAAATTATAAACTGGCTCACCACATTGCATTGCAAGCTCTCGAACCGAATTTTCTACTTGTGGAATAAGTATATATAATGCAGTCAAGAAATCACCTAAAAATCCTGCCATTAGCCCTTTAATATATGCCTCTTTTCTATCCTCTGGCACAATAACGCTATTTTCGACAATCTCTCGTATATCTTTTTCTTCAATTACAAACTTTGAACGAATATAATTTAATGTGTTCCAAATCATAATTTGAGAAAAAAAATCCATTAATTCTGAAGTTCTATGTTCCAATGCATCCTGAAATGCCCCTAGATCAACTTCATCATTAGATTTTTTTATAGGTCTGCTTTTTGCAATGGATTTTCCATCTTTTCCTAATATCCCTATTGGAAACAAGCTCCCAAATCCGAAGAAAGTGTCTGCAGAACTTGTGACAGACTGTTCTACTCGTTTTCTTTCCGGCACAGGAATAAACAACGCAAAATAACAAATTATTTCTTCCTTATCTAAAACTTCAAGCTGCTTTATCAATTGCCTAACAGTTTCCCGATTATCCTGTTGAGATGAAAATACTGGAATATCCGATACCATCCTCTTTTCCATTTCATCAACTCGTTTAAGCAATTCCTTTCGTTCTGTTTCAGTACCTTCGATTGTTTTTAATATATTTATTGCATTTTTTAAAAAAGTGATTGATCTTATCAAACTCCCAGTCTCTGAGGTATTAAGAATATTTCCTGCCATCATAATTGCTCTGACTTTACGCCTACGTATTTCAATTAATTTAGGCTCAGATACACATTTTTTCTTTGCCCATTTAAATTTTTTATAGTATAACATTTCAAGTGTGTCGCAAAATTCTCCAATAATATGATAGTCATAACTTTTATCATCATACATATTTAAAATTTTTTCAGTATATTGAAGTAAGTAATCCTCATCAACATGTTCATTCGCAGCCGTTTGAATTAGATGTAATATTTTTCCATGATCCTCATTATTATACTGATTCAACACCCTCATAAGTAATCTACTTCGAATAGATTCATCAATATTTCTACTGTGTATATTTTTTGAAATAGAGACAAGACGATTAATTGCCATAAAATTATAATCAAACCCTTGCGTTGATTCTATGTGGATACGATACAATTCTTCTGCTTGCTTTGCTGCCACAAAGTCTCTGTCCACAACCCATAGAAAATCATTAATCTTTGCCTTATTAATATCTGCAATTGGGTATTCCAATATTTCTTTTAATAAATCTCTATCACTTTTCACATCAGTATCACTCATTTTCCATATATCTCTTGCGAAAGAAAATGGGATATCTTCTGGTCTATATACCCACCGTTCAAGTATAATATCATGTAAAAAATTTTCCGTTCCAAAACAGTCAAGATTAGTTACTTTCTCTAATTCTTCGGCCGCAATATTAAAATTTTTCTCCTCAAGTATTTTGGCAATATCACTTACCAACAAATTTTCCATCCTACCACCTCATGTATATTTGTTACACTGAATTATACGAGAAAGTTTTTTGTTTTGCCAGCATATCTTTTTTAAATGCAAAAGCCAGCAATAATTCTTTCTACATCACAAGTTATCTAAAATCCTTATCCTATCATCTACTTTCTGATATAAAAGAAATTGTCTAAAATCATACAATTCATTTACTAATCACTATCTGGCCGCTGACCCTTTTTTCTAGATTTGTTTTTACTTTTTCGCCTGATTCTTCCGCAGTTTTTGTACCTATATGAATCTTTCTTCTACAGTTCTCCTATCCTTTTATTTCCATGTATTCTATCCACACATCCGCATAAAGGCTTGTCTTATTACTGATAAAAAAATGTATATTTATTTTTATTCTATTGTATTACTATCGCTAGACAATTGTTTATATATATCCTGTTTTAGCTTTGCTAACGGCTCATCTAACGGTTTCATATCAAGGAAATCAAACCATAATGAAAAGACATCTCCCATATCAAGTCCCATTGTCTTTATGTAATATTTCTCTTTAAATGCTTCATATTCTTTGAAATTATGCAGAAGTCTCTTTATATCTGGTATATGTGTTTGATAAATTTCTTCCAATCTAAATACTTTATTTGAAGCAATAGATTTTGGATTCCCTTGAGTATTTACAATTATTTTTTTTACATTCAAAGAATACATGGATTCCACATCATTCAAGGGTATTTCAAAAATCAAACTATCCGTTCCGTCCCGATACGGGTTTAAGTGCCTTTCATCCTTAAACCCCTTTGTTTTTGAATTGCAAATATTACAACTAGGAATCATATTATAAATATTCATTTGCAAATATGGAAATAAGGATTTCGGATAATAGTGGTCTACATCCGCAGTAGTTTTTTCAATTTCTTTTCCTGAATTATAGGATGTTATATATTGTCGATTACAATACGGACAAACCTTAACGCCTGTATTAATAACATAAACATGCCGATTCCAAAGAACTCTTTTCCCCTCTACTCCCTCAACCTTTCTTCCAGAATTAAAATTTTCATAATCTAAAACAGAATCAAAGAGTTCTTTTATCTCTTTAGCTATCTTTTTTTGTTTATCGCTTTCTGGATTCTTAAAAGAAAATTTGAACAAATCAAAAAATGTTTTTTCAAAGTTATCCACAAGCTTTTCCAAATCATCCGAAATACATAAGTCAAGCACCCTTATTACTCTTTCTTGTTTCTTCTGTCCTAAGAGATTCTTTAAAAAGGTGCGGTATTGATCGCATAAAGAATCTGCTGGTTTTTTCGTTGTTCCGCTTAAATATGTTTCTAATTTTTCTAATACTGACTCTCTAATATACTGTTTATGCAAATATATATTTTTCTCTTTAATTGCATTCTTTAATTCAATTTTTATCATTATGTTGTCCTGCCAGCCGTTTGTAGTACAAATCTCTCTGTAGTTTTCTTTTTACAAAAGGCTCTCCTATATTTTCAATAATATACTCTACTTCTTCATTGCTAATATCCTTTGCTTTGTTTTCTATATAGTCTAAAACCTTTTGAATTTTATATTTGGAAAAACCTCCAATACTTCCTTCTTCCATAAAAAATGAATCATAAAACAATTGATTAATATTCGCCCCAAATGTCAAAGTTTCCTGCTTTGTAACTCGACATAAAGATCGCAAATAAATTACCCTATCGTTCGGAATATCTGAGAGAATAATGGGTGAGTGTGAGGCCAAAACTATCTGAACTTTTTTATTATTGAACTCTTCACTTTCATTAATCCATCTCACAATATGCGTTAAAATGTTTTGCTGCCATTTTGGATGAAGATATGCGTCTATTTCATCAATTATTAGCAATATATTTCCCTCTGTCTGTTCCTTCATCACTTTATAAATTGAAGAAAATATATTAATTAATGCCACTTCTCCTGATGACATTGGATTAGGTATAATCCTAAGCATTCGCCACCAAAATGTTTCCGGATTTTGATGTTCATTTAATAAAACTTCAATCAACTTCAAATATCCGTCATTTATTTTTTCAGGAAGATTGAGATATCCATATTGCTTTTCATAATCAGATTTAAATGCTTTTACTTGATAATACCATTGCGCTTCTCTTAGAATAGGTTTCTTATCATAAATTTCAAAGAAATCATCTAATACACTTAAGTCTATTCCCCTAACGTTTCGTATTTTAAGAATCAATTCCTTCTTTCTTAAATCAGGAATTTGATTCATAATTACCTCAAATCCATCTGTCTTTTCTATACTGCAAGCGTTCATTTCAATTTCATCAAAATCAATATTTTTGTGATCTCCATTAAGGACATTCATGAACATGATTATTTCACACAGAATGTTCGCATATATTTTTTTCCAATTATCATTTTGCAAAAACTTTATAATATTCTCATATATATTTTTTCTAATAAAATAAACGCTTTTATCAAATTCACTTAACATTCCAAAATTTTTACTATTTGCAATGTATTCTCCAAATTCTACCACAGACAATTTGAAATCCGAAAAGACAGGAAGTATAGCTGCAATTGAACTAGGTGTATGCCTTACCGCAATCAAAAAATTATAACTAAATGCACTTGCGTATGCATCTTCAATGCCAACTCCCATTTTTTGAGCGTACTTCTGTATCACATCTAAAACCAAACCATCCTCTTTAGATTGCGCCCCATATCCCTCTTGAATATACCGCATTTCTCTTTTTATCATTAACATGGGAGAATTACATATTGATTTTTTATTGTTTCCCTCAGAAAATTCTCCCATGCCTTGATTCCTAATAGTATGACTTACATCAAAAGCATTGGTCAAATATACAATGGACATCTCATGTTTTCTTCTTGCCCGTTCAAATGCATCAGCAGTCATCTCATACAGATTTATCCATTCACAATCTATATCATTATCAATATCTTTCTCAAATGTTTCTTGAGAATAATAGAATATATATAATTTATTACTCTGACCATCACTTTCTTCCTTCAAGTAAATTATGATCTTAGTAAACTTATATTCGTCAATGTCATCATCTACAGGAACAACACTACTACAAATATCGTATATACATTTTGCAACCGTTGTCTTGCCAGCACCATTTTCTCCAACAATTGCTGTAACATCTAAAATATTTTTTCCATAGAAATCACATATGTATTTTTCATTTTTACTGATAAATAACTTATTTAAATCATTATCAAAATGGATCAGATATTCTGGCGAAAAGGAAAATCCCTGATTTTTAATTCGATCATTATAGTTTTCCATCCATAAATAGAGCAATTTCATTCCATAACCCTCTTTACTTTAATTTATATACAAAATTATATCATAGCTCGAATATATTAAAAAGATTCATCTTAATCTCGAATCGATCTACATATCCCAACTAATACCAGAAGAAGGACTCTTCTTACTTATATTTAATTCATCACCGAACTGATATCTCCACTCTTTATTGAAAATTTCAATGATGCAACACATACGTATCATGTTTTTTTATTATAGTAATTGCCTGTTTCACCGTATGGGTACCACACTGTCTGTGATAATAAGCCACATCTCTTGTATGCTTATGGTATAAAATAATTGAGTAATTGCCTGTACGTTGTTTTATTATAATCCATTGATGCCCTGTATTCCGTGATCTAAGTTCATAATATCTATCCGTGATTCGCAAAACCTCGAAATAAATATCTTTAAGACTTTTCCTTTCATCTTTAGTCCATATAATTCTTCTTAATATTTCATGTTCCATACTTTTTTCTCCAAGCACTTTGCTTTCCCCTGATTTCGTGTTTAAACCGATAATATGAATACAAATTCCACAAATTCGCCATTATTGAAAAATCTTTTCTATAAATAAATCTCATTCTCAGAGGTACTTGTTGCTTCTGACACCAACCATAAATATCTTTCATCATCATCTTTTCTCCATTATTGATCCGATTGATAAGAATATTTTTCTTGTATTCATCTAATCCGACTCTAAATAATAAGTAGAATAAGACGTTATAGTACCCAACTAAGATAACTTCGCTACTACCTTCTTTTTCCATGTACGCCATGCACACTTTCCACCTTTCCCTGTATTTATCGTACTATTTATCCACATATTCTTACGCCATACACCTTATACCCACCCCATAATAGGGGGTGAATATTCCCACCAATATCAATATCATCTCCACGACTGACAGCCCGGTTTCTGCCTGCATTTCTGCCACAAACATCTGCACCCGTTCTCTCATGCTCTCTGTAAATTTTCTCAACATATCGTCCTCTTCCTTTCTTCTTAAATCTGAATCGTCAAAAATGCCGGTACAACAATGATCATCAGCACCACTCCCAGCATCAGAAACATCGGTCCCAGCAGTCTGGTACTGGTCTCTTCTCCCAGTTTTCTGGCTGCTGCTTTGCGCTCTTCAAACGCTCCTGCTGCTTCTCTCTGAAGTAATTCTGCCAGTCCCTTTGTTCCTTTTCTTAAATTCTGAGACAGCATCACCGCAAATTTACGATAGACCGGAAGCCCGCACCGCATTCCAAAATGCTCATAGCATTCACTCTCCGGAGTTCCTCTCTGCATTTCCCGCATGGTATAGACCATCTCCTCATACACATATCTCGTATTTTCCTGCTGCCGATAAACCGATGCAATCTGAAACCACGCTCTTCGTGCAGGCATTCCGGCTCCCAGATACAATGTAAATGTACTGATAAATTCCGGATAATCCATTGCCAGCTGATGTCGGCGTGCCTTCTTTTTCTGGATTTCATTCTGTTTTTCCAGCACCAGCATCAGGGCCGCTGCCACAATCCCCAGTACAAAGATTCCCATACTTCTCATATCTTTTGCATAATGCCAGGATATTGTTTTTCCTTCAATTTCATCCGGAAGCACCACATACCCGGATTCACGGTCTGTCTCATCTGCTTCCTTCATTTTCTTTTCCAGCTGTCTTTGAAACTGCCCGGCATCATCCAGCTTTGGCGGAAACACTCTTGCCGAAAACTGATGCTCTGCCTTTGCATCTCCGTATGTGAGTAATGCTTTTAACTCAATGGTTGTTCCCTCTTCCGACAGATTTTTATCCTGCAGTTCGCCAAGAATGTTTACTGTCTGGTAATCACTTAACTCCCAGGATACCTCGATTCCCGTATCCGGTACTGTTTTTACAAGATTCAGATCATACCTCACTTCATCCAGACTCTTATTTTCCCCAAGTATAAGCGTTTCCAGCTTTTTCCCTGCTGTGTCAAATACTCTTTGCAATTCTTCCTGTGTATACGACTGTTCCTGTATTTCCACAGTGATTTTCGCTTTCTGATCTTTTGTTTTTGCGACCAGCTTTTGATTTTTCTCCCCCTGCCCGTGTTCATTCCGTTTTAATATACTGCTTCCGGATTTGTTTTGCGGAATTTTCCGAAAATTATCAGTCGCATATAAGGCTCCCGCCAGAATCGTAAACACTGCGATCACCAGTACTGCCTTTTGATATCCTTTTCTTTCTGTTTTCATACCATCCCCTTACACCTCTATCTGTGTCATTTTTTTGCCCAGCTGATAAGCTGTCAGATATACCATCAGGCAGATTGTCATAAACAAAGTGCCTGCAAGATTTCCGTAAAGCACTGCCATAAACTCAGGAAATGCGCTTCTCATATACAGAATAATTACAAACGGAATCACACACATGATCTTAAATTCCAGCTTTTTTGAAGTGAGCATCACCTGTATTTCTCTTTCAACTTCCATTTTTTCTCCGATTGCGTCTGCCGCATGCCGAATAATGGCAATACTGTCTCCTCCCAGACGTTTTGCAGCGCCAAATACCGTTACAAAATTTTCCACATCTTCCTCTTTCACACGATCGGCAAACTGCTTCATCACTTCTTCTGCTGTCATATTCAGATCCAGCTGATGAACCATCGTTTCATATTCCTTTATAATTCTTGTTTTTTTCTTGTAAATGGGGCAGATTTCTTTCCACGTTTCCCGGATTGCATTTTCCACAGAATACCCGACTTTTAAAATTGCGGACAATGTCTGTATGCTCTCGCGAAACTGTTCTCTGAATTCCTCTTTCTTCTGTTTACAGCACTCTTCTTCCCAGTTCTTCACATAGAGCAATGCGATCGGAACCATCAAGATCCACGCTGCCCAATGATCATAAAACAGATAGGCCGTCATCCCCGTGATCAGAATTCCTCTGCCCGCTGCCGCCATGTATTCCCGTTTCTGAATATCCTGCTGCCAGCAGTTTTTCTCTCTGAGTGATTTCATTTTCCTTCATAAGAGTTCCTTTAATTTTTCCATCTTCCATTCCCTCCTCCTGAAATTTATATAATGTCTGTAACTGAATCCTTCCATTCTCATACCCAAGTACTTCTGTAATCTCCAGTACTTTTCTGCTCTTATCCCGGAGTCTCCCGAGATGAATGATAACGTCCAGAGCAGAAGCGATCTGCTGCTGAATCGCGATCAGAGGCAATTCAATCCCCATCAGCATCATCGTCTCCAATCTGTGAAGCATATCCATCGGATTGTTGGCATGACCGGTAGACATTGAACCACTATGGCCGTTAAGCATTGCTGAAGATATCATGTCCACTGTTTCATCACCTCTGACTTCCCCCACAATGATCCGATCCGGTCTCATACGAAGTGCTGACTTGATCAGATCACGGATCGTCACCGCCCCTTCTCCTTCCAAGTTTGCGTTTCTCGCTTCCAGTCTGACCAGATTCGAAACACCCTTAATCTGAAGCTCCGCATTGTCTTCAATTGTAATAATTCGTTCATCTTTTGGAATATAGTCTGATAACGCATTGAGAAATGTTGTCTTACCGGAGCCTGTCCCTCCGCTGACAAAAATGTTATATTTTGATTCCACAAGAATTTTTAAGAAATTTACCGCTTCCTGACTGATACTTCCCCAGTCAATCAGCTGTTTCATTGTAACGGCCTCTTTTGGAAATTTTCGAATCGTCATGATCGGACCGTTTAATGCCACCGGACGCAGTACAACATTTACACGGGAACCGTCCTCCAGTCTCGCATCTACGATGGGAGATGCTTCATTGACATAGCGATTCGCACCTGCCGCAATCTGCTGGATCACATCTTCCAGCTTTGCAACTGACACAAATCTGCGATCTGACTCAAAAATACGCCCCGCTTTTTCCAGAAAAATATGATCCGTCCCATTGATCATGATTTCCGTGATCTCATCATCTTCGATCAACTCCTGCAGAATATCCAGTTTCCGGAACGCATTAAACAACTCTTTGCTGATCCGTATCTTTTCCTGAAGCGGAATAAACTCTTCTTTTGAAGCCTCCTCCAACACTTCGTGAATCAGCTCTTGCAGTTCCTCGTCTTCCATATCGCAGGTCATATCCATCTTTTCAATCACCCGGTCATATAATCGCTCTGTGTTTCTCATATGACAGTACCGCCGTTTCTCGACCTTACCACCTTCTGTACCGTATGCTCCAGGATTTTCTCATGTCCGGTCCGCAAAAGATTCTCCGTATACTGCTGCAGCTTTGCCTTTGCTGCCGGCTCTTCGATCGAAAGCGTATGAACAGAATCACATTTTTCCAGAATCGAAAACAGTCCGTTCACACTGTCTCCCAGATCCAGGATTAACACTTCATAAATACTTTTTTCCACAATCTGTTCAAACAGCTGCAGCCACTCTTCTGCTGTGACTGCCTGCAGATCCTGTACCACCGGAATCGGACGTATATAATCCATGTTTCCAATCTGGCCTGTCATCATGCTGATACGAAGTCCCAGATTTCCGGTCTCCTGTTTTGAATAATACAAGAGATCTCCCAGATTCTGTTCCTGTTCTTTTGAAAAATAATGCTCACCTCCTGCATACTCTTCCAGATTCAGATACAGAACAGGTCCTTTTTCTGCCAGCTCTTTTCCCAGTTCCAACGCATACTTCGTCTTCCCGATCCTGTGTATGGGTGAATAAACACCGATCAGACTTCCCCTTGTCTTTCGGAGCGTCTTTGCCACAGCCCGTTCCTTGTCCACAGAAAGCTCCAGAACCTTTGTCAGAATCTGATCAACTGACTGATACTTATAAAGCTCCTTTTCTTCGTCTGCCAGATACCTCCCTTCTGCTTTTACCAGTACAAATCGCTCTGCTGCCGGAATTTCCAGTCTTTCTTCCTGCGAATATTCCTCTCCGATCAGCAAGATCTGGATTGGCTTTTGTTCTGCGAATTTTTTCAGTGGTTCCAATTTCTGAAACATATGCATCTGAAATCCAAGCTCTTTTCTACCTCCGATCATCTGCATAAGGTTTCTCGCATAATCTGCCTCCTGATCACAGATTACAAAATTTTTCTGATGCAACCTATCCCTCCTGTTCTGTATGATTCATTCAATCTTTTGGATGAAAATACCGCTGCGAACCGCAGCCTGAATAAAAATAACTGACGATCAGAATCCTCTGATCTCCTGATACAAAAGACCTGTGAAGCAGGTCCGATAAAAACAGCACTCGAATGATCTGCTGTGTGAAATGTATTATAAACGCAGTTTCCCGCCTTGTCCATACGCTTTTCCTAAATTGCAGTTTTTTGTGAAAACCTTACAAACTTTGATACACCAGAATTCCATAAAGCATGCAGACCCCAGGAATACCAAGGCTTCCGGATGTCAAAAAGGACAGCCCGTTGATTCCTACCTTCCAGGAATCCTGATCCGGCAGGACGTATTGATTGATAAAATATATCAGGCAGATTCCCATCACTGCCCGCAGAAAAAAGTTTAAAATCACAGCTCCCGCTTTATTTTTCATAACAAAACTACCTCCTGTGGAAACATCTGATATATCTTATTCCCACAGAAGGTAGTTTATGCGCAGTCTATAATTTTATTTTAATCTCCCGGTTTGATCGATGATACTGATGATACCGGACTCCGGCTGCATCCATCATCCGTTTGGATGCCATGACACTCGGGGTGTCCGCATACTTGTCACAATCATAAATGACCTCTTTAATTCCCGACTGAATGATCGCTTTTGCACACTCATTACACGGAAACAGTGACACATACAGCTTGGCTCCGACCAGGCTTCCGCCGCTGTAATTCAATATGGCATTCAATTCACTGTGTGTGGAATACACATACTTTGTCTCCAGCGGATTTTCGCCTTCCCTCGCCCACGGAAATTCATCATCTGAGCATCCTTTCGGAAACCCATTGTATCCCATGGACAAAATCTTGTTGTCCTGACTCACAATACAGCATCCGACCTGAGTATTCGGATCCTTGGAACGCATCCCGGACAGCATGGCAACTCCCATAAAATACTCATCCCAGGTCAGATAATCTTCTCTTTTATCTGACATGATTTTCAACTCCTTTATTTTGTGCCGAAAATACGATCTCCCGCATCTCCCAGTCCAGGCACAATGTAGCCATGATCATTTAAATGATCATCCAGCGCTCCGATGTACATATCGACATCCGGATGTGCCTCCTGCATCTTCTTGACCCCTTCCGGTGCAGCAAGGATACACATGAAGCGGATATGCTTTACTCCTTTGTCCTTGAGCATCTGGATCGCAGCAGCACTGGATCCGCCTGTTGCCAGCATCGGATCTACTACAAATACTTCTCTCTCACTGCAGTCTGCCGGAAGCTTGCAGTAATATTCTACCGGCTCTAATGTTTCCGGATCACGGTACAGACCGATGTGACCTACTTTTGCGGCCGGAATCAATGATAACATTCCATCTACCATACCAAGTCCCGCTCTTAAGATCGGTACAACTGCCAGTTTTTTTCCTGTCAGCTCTTTTCCCACCATCTCACAGATCGGTGTTTTGATTGTAACGTCCTGAAGCTTCAGATCTCTTGTTGCTTCATAACACATCAGACTCGCGATCTCACTGATTACCTCTCTGAATTCTTTTGTTCCGACATCCTCTCTGCGGATATAGCTGATTTTGTGCTGGATCAGCGGATGATCCATAACATGTACTTCTGACATTATTGTCCTCCTTTAGTAAATGAATTTAAAATTTCTGCTAATTTTTCTATCAACAACGTAATCTTCTCATAACACTCTCCATATGCAGTCAAAGGCTGCCCATATGGATCCGGGATCTCTTCTGTTTCTCCCGTAAACTCAGTAAGTGTATATACATTGTCTGTATATTCGTTCGGATATTCAGAAAGTATCTTCTCCTTCTGAGCCTGTGCCATCGTCAGGATCAGTGTCTCCGGATTCAGGTTCTTCTCCGTAAACGGTCTGGAAGTATATCCTTCCAGCGTCATCTGATTGCTCTTTAAAATAGCTTCTGCTTTCTGATTTACCGGCTCTGGAAACAAAACGACCATTCCCTTGGATTCGATCCAATATTCCTGGTCTAATGACTGATGCCTGAAAATCTCTGCCGCAACCGGTCCGCGACAGGTATCTGTATTGCTGACAAATACGATTTTTCTGTATTTTTGCTCTTTCGTAAGAACTGATGCGGGGATCCTGCAGTGTCCTGCCGCCTTTTCCAGACGGTTCATAATGGCATTGCCGATTCCCTGGATCGCAAATGACTCACTGTAGATCTCTGACACATCCTCCTCGTCAAACTCTCTCAAGATTCGGTACAGATTCCTTGCAATCGTCTTTTCATTTTCACGGGAACCGATATTTTTTACCAGACCATGGGTATAAAACTCAACCGTTTCATTCGTCCCGATAATGCCCACCTGAACACCCTGACGGCTCTTTTCATAAGCAAGCTGCCGGATGGCAAACACTTCCTCCTTGAGACTTCCTTCTACGATCGTCAGCTTTGCTTTCGGCGCATAATGGCGATATTTCATGCCCGGTGCTTTCGGCGCCTGACTGCTCTCACTGCCCAGAATCGTCTCATCCACGCTTACCACGCCAATCACTTCTTCCAGCATATCGGCAGTGATCGCACCCGGTCTTAAGATCATCGGCGGAGAAACTGTCATATCCAGGATCGTAGACTCCAGTCCGATATCTACACTTCCTCCGTCTATGATCATCTCGATCTTCCCGTTCAGATCTTCCCACACATGCTCTGCCGTAGTAGGACTCGGACGTCCGGATGTGTTGGCACTCGGCGCCGATACATATCCGCCTGCCGCAAGGATCAGATTTCTCGCGATCAGATCACTTGGCATCCTCACAGCAACGGTATCCAGACCGCCTGTCGTGCCATATGGAACCAGAGAACTTTTTTCAAAGATCATCGTTAAAGGTCCCGGCCAGAAATGCTTCGCAAGAAGCTCTGTCTCCGGAGGTAAATTCTCCGTAATCTCACTTAAATCTTCCAGATCTGCAATATGAACGATCAGTGGATTATCAGAAGGACGGCCCTTTGCTTCATATGTTTTTTTCGCTGCCTCCTCGTCCAGTGCATTCGCCCCCAATCCGTAAACTGTCTCTGTTGGGAATGCAACAAGTCCTCCTTCTCTGAGAATCTCTCCCGCTTCTCGTATTGCATCTTCGTCTATTTGGTTTTTGTCTATTTTCTTAATTATCGTTTCCATAGCTTTCATTATACCATTTTTCTTATCAGCGCTCAACATATTTCAGGATTCCATTGCCGATTGCCTGAGCAAGCTTTTGCTGATACGCCTCATCGATCAACATCCCTGCCTCCACCGGGCTGCTTAAAAATCCACATTCTACGATCACAATTGGTGACTTTGTATTTTTCAGCATATAGTATGTAGTATTTCCCTTGATCTCTCTGGCATGCTCCTGATCGAAATTTTTCAGTTCTGTCTGCATTACCTCTGCTGCTTTCTTTGCCTCCTTCGAGTGCGCAAAATAAAAAATCTGTGGTCCTCTTACGCTTTCCTGTGGATAACTGTTCTGATGAATGCAGACTGCAAGTGCAGGAGATTCTTTGTCGATCAGCTCTACTCTGGCTTTCAGATCTTCCACCTGAGAATCTGCAAGTCTCTCATCCTTTGTACGTGTCATCACCACCGTGATCTGATGTTCCTCCAGATATTTCTTCAATTTTTCTGCGATCTGCAGATTGAGTTCCTTTTCCTGCGCCCCGTTGATCCCGACTTTTCCGGGATCTTTTCCCCCGTGTCCGGAATCAATCACAACCGTCTTTTTCTCTGATATATTTCCGGAGGTCTCAGATACTTCCTCCCGAATATAATGACTGTGCAGATACTCTCCGGCAAACTGACATCCCGCTGCCGCCGCCAGAAGTACCCCGATCATCAGCAGCAGACGAATCTTTGTCCGCAGTATCCCCAATGCCTTTTTGAACCTCAAAAAAACATCCCCTTTCGCATATACTCTGTTTCATGTATATGCGAAAGAAGGATGTTTCATCCACCTGTACGTTTTTTATAAAACGTTTGCTGCCAGATACCCTTCTTCTACTGCACGATTGATATCTGCTGCTCTCTCATTGCAGTCTCCGACAAAGCTCACCTGTACGCCTTTGTCTTCCAGTGCCTGCACGTCAAACAGATTCGGTCTTGCTCCCACTGCGAGTACTACGTAATCACACGGAAGAGACACTTTGCCCTCTGCATTTTCTGCTTCCACACTGTTTGCTGTAATGGCTGTTACTTTTGTTCCTGTCAGCAGATGAACCTGATATTTTTCAAAGCTCTCAAATAATACCGGTCTTACTGTCTTGGATTCTTCTTTTGCGATTTCTTCCATCATCTCTACTACAGAAACCTGACATCCCATCTCTGCAAGAAGCTCTGCTGTCTCTGCTCCGACCAGACCGCCTCCGATCACAACCACACGTCCGCTCGGAAGTTCCTCATGATTCAATACTTTCCATGCATCAAATACATGCGGCATTTTACTTCCCTCGATCGGCGGAATCACATTGTGCGCTCCTGCTGCCACGATCACATTGTCCGGATTCTCTGCCAGGATCATCTCTGCATCTGCTGTTCTTCCAAGACGTAAGTCTACATGCAGCTCTTTCATCTCATTTGTCAGATAGCGGAGTGCACGGTTCATCTCAGATTTTCTCGGAGGAACCGATGCAATGTTGAGCTGACCGCCAAGTGTCGTTTCTTTTTCAAACAGAACAACCTCATGACCTTTTACACTTGCAACTCTCGCTGCTTCCATACCTGCAACTCCACCGCCGATCACAACTACTTTTTTCTTCTCATCGGAAGGAGTGATCGTTCTCTCATACTCATATCCGTTTTCCGCATTGAGTACGCAGCTTAAGAATTTGCGGTTCTGGATCGCATCTGTACATCCCTTATTGCACATCATACAGTGACGGATGCGTCTTCCTTCTCCTGCTTCGAGTTTCTTTACATAATCCGGATCTGCCAGAAGAGAACGTCCCAGACCCACGATGTCGCAGACACCATTTTCGATCAGTGCTTCTGCGTTCTCCGGTGTGACGATACGTCCCACTGAGGATACCGGAATAGAGACTGCTTCTTTGATCTGTTTTGTATATTTTGACATGAAACAATATGGCTGTGTTCCCATCGCAGGAATCGTATCGTTCATATTTCCTGTATGGTTTGCCTGTCCTACATGAATCATATCCACTCCGGATCTCTCCAGAATTTTTGCAAACTCTACTGCCTCATTGATCATCAGACCGCCTTTTCCGCGCAGTGGGTTTTCTGTGACTACAGGTAATTTATAATCAATACAGATATCCGGTGCCACTTCTCTGATCTTATCCACCACACGAAGTGCAAAACGAATTCTGTTTTCAAAGCTTCCGCCGTAGGAATCTGTTCTGCGGTTGATCAATGTCGAACAGAATGATCCGATCAGACGGTCTCCGTGTACTTCTATAATATCAACTCCGGCTGACTGTGCACGTTTTACACATTCCCCGATCTTATCCAAAATACTGTTCAACTGCTCCTCCGTCACTTCTTGAATGAAATGTACCATATCATGACGCATTTTTGCACGTCCGCCTTCCATATCTCCTTTGCGGAATAATTCAGCCAGTGCCTCTACATCATACTCCGGATGGAAAATCTGGATTCCCAGTTTACAGTCAAATTCATGAACTGCATCTGCCAGTTTTCTAAATGCTTCGATCTGTCCGTCATGGAACAGCTTCGGTGTCGGTGAGATTGTATTTACAGGAGCAACATCTCCCAATACAATATAGGACACGCCACCTTCTGCCAGTCTCTTATAGAAGTTAAAGCTCTGTTCTACAATTGTGCCGTCTCTGCCTTCATATCCTGTTGTCATCGGCGGAAACATCACTCTGTTTTTCAGCTCGATCTTTCCCACTTTAATTGGTTCTAATAATCTCATAATCAGCCTCTCCTTAACATTTTCTTTCTGCTCAATACATGTTCTACTATACACATCCCCTGTTTTCTTTTATATGTCAATTAAGCTTTCTTCCTATCACTTTCCTGCTGTTTTATGAATTTTATTGAATAATAAAGCACACTATATTATGATAGAAGCAACAATAAAAAGGAGTTCTCTTATGCATCTGGAAATTGAAAATATCCACCATCCCCAAATTAAAAATATGAATCTGTCCGTCTATGATGTAGGATACCGTGCTGCCCACTTGCACCCGGAAATTGAGCTGATCCTGGTCTTAAAAGGAGATCCGGCATTCAACATCAACGGCAATACTACGTCCTTTTCTGAAAAAGATATCATCCTGATCAACGCCAACGAGCTCCACGAGATTATTTCGGAGAAAGCGCCGTCCACCCTGCTCTCCCTTCATATTCTTCCACAGTATTTTGAAGGATATTTTCCGCAGATGAGTCATATCAGCTTTCTGGAAAATACACTTTTGAGTAAAAATGAGCGACTGTTCACCTACTCGTTTTGCAAACTTTTAAAGATTTATCTCCTGCAGGCGCCTTATTACCAGCTGGAGTGTGCCGGTCTGATCAACATTATGGTGCATGACATCCTGCAGAGCTGCGCTTACTATGAAATGTATGGAGACAAACTTGCGCTCACTACCAAGAGAAACAGCCAGCTATCTGAAATCATCGATTACATTGAGGAACATTCTGCCGAAAGAGTGACTCTGTCTGACCTGGCAAAGCACATGCAGCTCTCCGCCTCTTATTTATCACATTTTATTCAGAAAAATCTGCACCGTTCTTTCAGTGAATTTCTGACCTACACCCGATATCTCAATGCAAAAGCACTGCTGATGAAAGGTGAACTTTCTCTGATTGATATCTGCTACGGCTGCGGATTTTCCGACTACCGCTATATGAATAATGCATTTAAAAAATATACCGGGCAGACTCCGAATGAGTTCAAAAAGAACATGAACAGCGACTCCCTCCATCATAATAAAAAAGGAACCGTGAAGTCCTACACACCACAGGAAATGCTTGACACCGTCACCCGTTTTATGGAGAACAATCATTTTAATGAACATCAGATTTAGTTTTTTGTCTCTCCTGGAATTGACGCACATATTCTCCTGGTGTGATTCCAAACTCCCTTTTAAATGCCCGAAACAGGTTATTATAGTTTCCAAGTCCGCATATTTTATAGATTTCCGTCATAGGATATCCCTTTTCCAGAAGCCGTTTGCACAGATCCAGCTTCGCTTTGACAATATACTGATGAACGGTGATTCCTGTCTGCCGTTTAAATTCTCTGGAAATATGATATTTACTGATAAAAAATTCCTTTTCCAGACGTTCCAGTGAAATTTCTTCGTACAGATGATGTTTGATAAAAATAAAAATATCATCCAGTGCAAGTCGGGATCGTGTTTTACTTTTTGTGTGAAATTCCACATGAATACAGGCACGTAAAAGCAGCACGATCAGCATTGACAGAATACTGTCCTGAAACAGTGCATGCCCGAAATCTGTCGTTTCTTTTGGAAGAGTCAGAAGCCTTTTCGAAAGATTTTTTATCAGCATACTGATTTCTGATTCTGCCTGAATGACTACAACCTGATATGGAACCACATGAAAGCAGGACTCCAGATCCGTTTGTTCATCAGACAAACGTTTCAGCAGTTCTGCAGAAAACGAAATCTGAAGAAAATGCAGCGGAGTTTTCGACGCCGGATATTCAATTTCTACCGATGTACCCGGATTGACCAGTATGATTTCTTCCGTTGCACAAAAATATGTTTTCTCCCTGCTTCTGCATGTACATTTTCCGGCAGTAATAAAAAACACTGTATAATATGTAGTCGCCGGAAATTTCTTACATTTTGATTGTGTATATTTGTATTCCTTTGCAATATATTCTTTCATGATCACCTCGTTAAAATATATGAAAATCACTGTAAATCCCTATTAAAACTATTCAAAATAAATAGTATATCAATTTTTGATAGTTTTCAAGCAAGAATTGGATATGTTTCCTATTCAGATAAAGATATAATGAACATCGTAAACAAACGAAAACAAAAAGCCACACGATAAGGAGGAAGAATTGTGAGAGAGTTTTCAATGAAAGACAAAATCGGCTACACGCTCGGAGATCTGGGGTGCTGCTGTACAGAACAGTTTCGGGCAATGTTTTTGACCGTATTCTACACGCTCGTACTGAAAGTAAATCCTTTACATGTCGGAACGATTCTGTTGATCACTAAAATCTGGGATGCCATCAATGATCCGATCATCGGCGCTTTGATCGATGCCAGAAAATCTACGAAAGGCGGACGTTTTATTCCATGGATCAAGGCATTTTCCATTCCTATGGCCATTATGTGCGTGATTGGATTCCTGGATGTGAGCAGCTTTGATTATAAATTAAAACTGATCTACATTTTAGTAACCTACGTATTATATGAAGCCCTGTATACATGTGTCAATGTACCGTTTGGTTCTCTGTCCAGCGTTATGACAGATGATGTCAATCACAGAACAGACTTGTCCAGATACAGAAGCCTTGGCGGTACAATCTTTATGACAGTCGTCGTGATTGTAGGTCCTTTGGTTTTATATAAAGACAACAACCCGATTCCTTCCAGATTTACCCTGATGGCACTGATCTGTGCAACAATCGGTGTATTCTGCCTGATGATCACAAGCAGCTGGTGTAAAGAGAGAGTTTCCATCACTGTGGAAAAAAGAGAGAAATTCAACTATTTTGAAGCACTCAAACATATCATTAAAAACAGAGCGCTTCTGGGACTCATTTTCTCCAGCCTTGCAGGTATGATTGCAGCCAGTGTGGTAAACGGACTGAATACTTATTTATTTAAAGATTACTTTGGTAATGTTCAGATCATGGCAGTATCCGGTATGCTCAGTACCGTATATTCCATTATCACTTTTGTCGGAACAAAATTTGTATCTAAAAAATTCGGAAAAAAAGAATGGTGTATGTACGGAGCCGGTTTTGCCGCTATCGTATTCGGAATTTTATTCTTCTTCCCGATCAAGAATCCGATCTTGTTCATTGTTATCAACGGAATCTGCTACCTCGGTGCAAGTGGTTTCCAGGTACTCATCTGGGCTATGGTAAACGATGCGATCGATTACCAGGAACTGACCACCGGCGACAGAAAAGAAGGTATGGTCTATGCAACCTATTCCTTCTTCCGCAAGCTTGCTTCCGCAGTAAGCTCCAGCTTAAGCAGCTTTACCCTGGCTCTGATCGGATATAACGTAAATGAAGCTGTACAGACAGCTGCTGTAAAAGCACATATCTGGAAATCTTATACTGCGATCTATGCGATCGGATATTTGATTGCTGTACTGATCCTGTATTTTGTGTATCCGCTTTCCAAGAAAAAGACAGAAGAAATGTTAGAAACACTCGCGAAAAAAAGAGCAAAACAAGGAGAATAATATCATGATTCGTTACACAGAAATTAAAAACAGAAAAAATCATACTCTACGGGCAATGTTAAATCTTCCGGATGGAGTCAGCCATCCTCCGGTCGTACTCAATCTTCACGGATTCGGCGGCAGCTTATCCGGTTATAAATACGCACATACACATCTTGCCCGCGTTCTGGAAGCAAACGGAATCGCCTGTCTTCGCTTTGACTTCTACGGCTGCGGAGAAAGTGACGGAGAATTCGAAGAAATGACCTTCACCGGACTTCTGGAAGATACTCAGGATGTCTATGAATGGCTGAAGGGACAAGATTTTGTAGATACAGATAAGATCATCTTATCCGGACAGAGCATGGGCGGATTTGTCGCTGCTACCGCTGCTCCAAAGTTGAATCCTTACGGACTGATTTTGATGTGCCCGGGTGCCGGAATGTGGAATGGATGTAAAGAAAAAGCAGATTTCTTCAAAAATCAGGGAATGACATTTGCTGATATGGAAGGACTGAAATTCGGTCTTGATTTCAACTATGACCTGGCAACCTACTCTCCTTTTGAGGATGCAAAAGGATATGACGGCAAAGTCCTGATTCTTCGCGGAACAGAAGATAATCTGGTAGATGATAAAACCTGTGAAACATATCTTGAAGGATACAACGGAAACGGAACTTTTGTAAAAATCCCGAAAGGAAATCACAACTTTGCAAGTATCCCTGCCAGAGAGGCCTGTGAAAGCGAAATCCTGAATTTTGTCAAATCGATTCTCTAATTCAACTTTACAGAAAACAACGACGCTGAAATTCCAAAGCGGAATTCCAGCGTCCTTTTTATATTCTTCTATTCACTTTTTAATTGATGTACTGCGAGATCAGATCCCATACTCCCGAATTCTCCCAGCCAAGGCGCCATTCGGCAACACCAGCAAGATCATTCTTTTTGATCAGCTTTAACTTCTCTTCCAGCGACTGACTGTCTTCCAGCCAGATCTTGTATGTTCCTCCGTCTGCATCCCACTGTGCATAATTCTGCCTTGTATCTTCATCCCATGACGCCTGTACACCGGCTTCCTGCACCCGTTTTTCGGCATCCTCCATTCCCAGTGCCGTACTGGTCACTTTATTTGGATAATCTGCCGCTTCTGTACCGGCTTCTGCTGCCAGCTCTTCCTGCGTCTTCGGTGTCTCAAACCACAGTCTTGTATACAGCGGGATCGCATTGATCAGTTTTTCCTTAGGAACAGACTTTAACGCATTCTCTATGCCGTCTTTTACATATCCGTAAGACGCCACAGAACCTGCTTCATAAGAACCCTCCACATGCTCATCATACCCCATGATCACCACATAATCAGCAAATACTGACTGTTCTTCCAGATCATAAAATGTGTTGTAAGGCATCGGAACATAATTGTCTACGGAAAATGCCAGTCCATTCTGATGGCACTTGATGGAAAGTTCTCTCACAAACTGTACATAATCTTCTCCGCACTCTGCAGAAATCAGTTCAAAATCCAGATTGATTCCATCAATCCCAGCCTGCAGAGCTGCTGCTATAACCTGATCGATCAGGTTCGTTCTCCTGGAAGTATGACTTAACACCTCATAAGTCTCATCCGCCGAATTGATTCCCCCATGAAAATCCCTGAGAACAGCCCACACTTCCAAATTGGACTGATGCGCATAATTCACATAATCTGCGTCCGCGATTGAATTCAGATTCCCCTGCGTATCTGCAATATGAAACCAGGTCGGTGCGATCGTCGTCAGACTTTTCGTGGATGCAAGCATATCCTGAATATACCCGTTGGCAGTCGTATTCTCTACATTGTGCCAGGCCATATTAATCTTGTAATCTTTCGATATACCTGTGTACTGTGGTTCTTCAAAGCTGCTGGAAATCGTCTCCTCTTTGATATGTTTCAGCGAATTCGTCTGTACATATCCGATAAATCCATCGCTGGTGCGAACTTTCTTCCAGCCATCCTCATCCTCGATCACAGTCACTTTTTCTGATTTTTTTACCTCTGTCAGGATCGGACTCTTTACTCCACCCTGAAACCGCACTTGTGTATCCCGCTTCATCTCTGCCACAGTCGTCTTTCCGAACTCATTCACGATCATCACACGATTCGGATCTTGATATTCTTTGCATTCCATATTCGTGTACTTTTTCACAAAGTCCAAAGCAACATATGCCTTATTATCGACTGTCTGCCAGATGACATACTCTTCACTTTTTTGTTCGCTGACTTCTGTATATTCCTTACTTCCTATGTTTGCAACAACACTTCCCTGCGGCAATGTATACAACAGTAAATTCTCATTCGCATCCCAGTAAAAGCGCTTATTCACAAAATCATGCAGAACAGAATATTCAATGTAAGCCTGTCCGTCTATCAGACGGCCTCCTGCCCCATATTCTCCGTTGTCCGCTTTTGCGATCACCTGATTATTCACGATCACTGCGATATCGTCCGTACCTGTCATTCCATAATATTGTTCCAGATTCGCCTTCTCATTCGATGAGCCATATCGCTTCCAGAAAATCAGGCCCCCAACAGCTACTATGATCAATATGATCACCAGCAGCATCCTGATCAGCATATTTCTTCGTCTTCGCCTTGCCCTGCGGCTCTTTTTCCGTCTCTTAGACGGCGGTATGCGATTCGAATCCATCCTTGTATCCTCTGGTTCTCCGGCAATCCTGCGTGGGCGCCTTCTTGTTTTGTTTTGCTGTGTTCCCGCCGTGCTGCGGGTTTTCACAACCCTCTCTTCTCTTTCGTCCATGCGTACCTCCTATACAGAACCATTATAACATACTTTTTTTACCAGTCATTACTAATTTGCCATTTTAAGAAGTATTTTAAACATTCTTCAGAAATATTTTAAATCTTTTTGTCCGACGTAAAAGGGGATCTACGCCTGTTCTTTTGTCTTGATATTTACAAATGAAAGTGATTCAATATATCCTTCTGTATCCAGAATATAGTCCCGCATATAACTTCCTTCTTCCCTTGTCATATGTGCCGCTACAATCTGCATCGGACTGGCCGGGAATCCATCCATACTGATGTATACTCCTTTATTTTCATATTTTTCCAGTTCCTCAAATAATTCCTGATAAGCTGTCTCATCAGATTTCATGTTCTTCTCCTTCCCTCCGTGAGCTCTGATAAATATCCCCGGTAATAACTGACCGCAGAAGGTATGTGACGTACCTTTGAATTATCACGGTACAAAAGATAGCATGAACTCACATTGAATTTACTTTTCTGTCTGATATTGATTTCGTCCCCGATTCGAGAACATTGAATTTCGAATATTTTAATGATAGATATGCTCTTTGATGTCTTGATAAATGAAAAATTCAGCAACTCGTTTCAGATGATCTGATCGTCTCTTTTATATCCCTCCTTCTTAAATAAGTGATATTTATCCGGAACACTATCTTCTGTACTGCCAATTATAGGGATTGTGTTCCGTCATTTCAATGTGTTTTTTGTTTATAACTACTTCCCTTTTGTTGATAACATGAAAGAATGCAGAAGTCTCACTATTTTCCTTTACATCTTTTTTCTTTTTGTTTATACTAATAGTGAAGAAATATAAGTTATTATTTTCCTACTTAATGACTATATTTTTCAACATTTCAATTCGTAAGGATGTGAGCACATGAAAATCGAAAAACTGAATGAAAATCAAATTCGTTGTACATTGACACATGCTGATTTAGCAGCTCGTCACTTAAAACTGAGTGAACTGGCTTACGGTACGGAAAAAGCAAAATCTCTGTTTCGGGATATGATGCAGCAGGCATCCTTTGATTTTGGATTTGAAGCGGAAGATTTACCTCTGATGATTGAAGCGATTCCTTCATCTGGTGATTCCATCGTTCTGATCATCACAAAAGTAGAAGATCCCGAGGAACTGGATACAAGATTCTCGAAATTTACACAAAGCATGGATTCTGAAGCAAGCCCGACAGAACAGCTGGAAAAGCTGGAGGGCGCAGAAGACTTCCTGAACCTGCTCAATAAAGTAAAAGAAGCGGCAGCCGACATCAAGCCTGCCTCCAAACCACAGGAGGAACCAGCACCGCTCAATGTACGTCTGTTCTCGTTCAACCATATTGACCTGGTCATTCAGGCAGCCCATCTTCTGGCTCCTGCGTACCACGGTTCCAATACACTGTATCGAGACGATGAAGCAGATATGTATATTCTGGCACTGACACCATCGGATCATTCCGCCAATGAATTTAACAAGATCTGCAATATGCTTTCTGAATACGGCAGTCTGGAGAAAGCCTCTGCCTCTGTTCTTGCATTTCTGGAAGAACACTGCGAGGTCGTAATCTCTTCCGATGCGATTCAAAAGCTGTCACAGGTATAAACGCATCTAAAAAGAGTGTGGACTTAAGCTTCACTGCCCAGTCCGCACTCTTTTATGTTATAAGCCTTATTTTGCTGCTGCTCTTGCCGCATTGATCTTCTCTACCAGGAGATCTGCATCGATTCCGTGAACCATCGCTGCCTCACCCAGTGTCTCCATCTGTGCAGATGGGCATCCAAGGCAGTGCATTCCAATTTCCATTAAGATCGGCGCACATTCAGGATATACTGATAATAATTCGCCGATTGTTGTATTCTTTGTAAATGTTTCCATTATGATTCCTCCTTCTATTATTCAGTGTTCTTTATTATAATCCCTATTTTTTAAATTATCAACCACCAAAACCGGAAAATACGTTTTAAAATCAACCTTATTTTGCTTGAATTTTCTGAATTGTTCCCTCTGTTTTTACTGCTTTTCGAATACTCAAAAGTCAATATATTTTTCTTTCTTTTTCGACAAACAAGCAATTTCATAACAACCTTACAAAACATCCGTTCTTTTTTTCACAAAAGTAATTCACAAAAAACACCTGTTTGAGTGTGGATAATGTGAATAACTTTTCGGAAATGTCGTGTTTTCCACGTTTTTTCATATTTTGATTGTGGATAAGTTGAAAACTCCTGTTTTTCAAATTTCGACATTTTTTTACATTTTTGTGCATCTTGCCATTTATTTATTTTCCTGTTGACTTTTTTGTTTCTTTCTATCTCATTTTACTCGAAAAAATACCGCATTTCAAAGTCAGTCAACTTTAAAATGCGGTCTGAATTTACAGAACTCTTCTGATCGTTATGATATTTGTATAAGTTGCGCTGCAGATTCCAATCCCGTCAGCTTCGTTCATTGCATTTACAATCGTCCCGTCTCCCATGTACAGTCCGACATGCCCGTCATACAAAACGATATCTCCGGGAAGTGCCTGTTCATAGCTGACAGCAACTCCCACATTTTCCATATCCCATGTCGTCCTTGGCAGGCTAATCCCGAAATGTGCATACACAGACTGTACAAATCCAGAGCAATCCGCTCCTTCTGTCAGACTGGTACCGCCCCATACGTACGGATTTCCAATAAACTGACAGGCGTAATCTATGACAGCCTGTCCCGAGGCAACCTGATTCTGCACAATACTCTGGGCGGAAGCTTCCTGAACCTTCTGTGTTTCCTGCACTATAGTCTGCTCTTGCTTCTTCGCCTCTTCTGCTTCTCTCGTCTCTGCGTAAGAATACGTTGTCTCTATACTGATATACTCCCCGGATACCCAGCCGGCGATCTCCCCTGCCTGCACCGGATACCATCCATCTTTTGGTTCCCCGGTAATTTCATACTCCTGATTCTGCATAATCTGTGTCAGAACCTGTGTCTCTACTCCCTGACCGGCCCTCACATTCAGAACATCAGCTGTTACCGTTGCAACCTCTTTTTCGTATTCTCCTGCATGTGACTTTGCATCTTCTCCCAGGTACAATGTATCTGCCGGAACGAATCCCTGCGCATCGCCTGACTGGATCTTCACCCAGTCTTCTTTATATTCGAGAACTCTGACTGCCGAATCCGGATACAATTTTCCGATCCAGTCACTGTTCTCATCCGGCGCACTTCTTATATAAGTAAATTCTTCACCTGTATTCGAAAACGCCATATTCAAATACTCACCCTCACCTGTCGGTACCAGATATAACTGCAGATTCTCCTTTACTTTCGTTTCATAACAATCTGTTACTACCGTTTCGATTCCTGCAGCCGGCAAAACCGGATATACTTCTGCTTTCTGATCTGCCGCATAAACTGCACTCCCCGGAATCATCATCATTCCTACCAGAGCAGGAATGACTATTTTTTGTTTCATGTGTGCTGCTTTCATATAAAACCTCCTCTGTTTTCTGTCTTTATCTTTTGTAGGAAGTTTTAAATGTTACATAATTATTAAATTTGTTACAGTGTGATTATATCAGTGGTTATACGATGTGTCAACAGTTTTAAAAGGGTTTTTTCTCCTGTATTTCGACATATCACGATATATTATGTCTGTTTATTTTTTATTTATTAACTTTTTTGTAACATTTTATCAAATAAAATATTCTTTTTTCAAAAATCCTATTGACAAACTTTCAAAACTGTATTATAGTCTAAACATAGCAACGATTACTATTATTGTTTTGAAAGGAGAACTCACTTGGCTACTTTGAAATACAGCAGACAGCGAGAGTCCATCAAGAACTATCTGGCATCGACCACTGAGCATCCAACTGCTGATACGGTCTATATGCATGTCAAAGAGGAGTTTCCGAATATCAGTCTTGGAACTGTTTACCGGAATTTAAATCTGCTGACTGATCTCGGTGAGGCAGTCAAGATTACAACTCCTGACGGCGGGGACAGATTTGACGGTGATGTGAGACCTCACAACCACTTTTTCTGCACTTGCTGCAAAAGGGTTCTGGATATCAACATGGATATGCAAAATGTCACAGAGCTAAATGAAATTGCTGCTAAAGATTTTGATGGAATCATTGATTTCTGCACGATGACTTTTTATGGAAAATGCGGAAACTGCATCAAAAAATCTTAAATTTGTCCATAATATGGAAAGTTTTCTGATTCCGTATTATAATATTAACCAAAGACCGACTCATTCCGGTCAAATTCAATTAAGAAAAGGAGATTTGAACTATGAAAAAATTTGTTTGTACAGTATGTGGTTATGTTCACGAGGGAGACGCTGCACCGGCTGAATGTCCAGTCTGTCATGCACCAGCTGATAAATTCAAAGAGCAGACAGGAGAAAGATCTTGGGCTGCAGAGCACGTTGTAGGTGTTGCTCAGGGCGTAAGCGAAGACATCCTTGCTGACTTAAGAGCAAACTTTGAAGGAGAATGTACAGAAGTTGGTATGTACCTTGCTATGGCAAGAGTTGCTCACAGAGAAGGATATCCGGAAATCGGATTATACTGGGAAAAAGCTGCCTGGGAAGAAGCAGAGCACGCTTCTAAATTCGCTGAATTGTTAGGTGAAGTTGTTACAGACAGCACAAAGAAAAACCTGGAGATGAGAGTTGATGCTGAGAACGGAGCTACAGCTGGTAAATTCGATCTTGCAAAACGTGCAAAAGCTGCTAACCTGGATGCAATCCACGATACAGTACACGAGATGGCAAGAGACGAAGCTCGTCACGGAAAAGCTTTCGAAGGTCTGTTAAAGAGATACTTTGGCTAAGATTTTCCTATCTTAATATAGAACCTTTAAAGAGGCCTGGTCTTGATCAGTGCCTCTTTTTCTTTTCTGGACAGCTGTTTGATGGCATATTCTCTTTTCATTGCCTCTTCTCTTGTCTGAAATTCTTCATAGTAGACCAGTTCCACCGGTCTTCTGGCTTTTGTATACTTGGCTCCCTTCCCGGCATTGTGGCTTGTAATCCGCTTTTTCAGATCATTGGTCCATCCGGTATACAGAGAATCATCTTTGCATTTTAAGATATATGTATAGTTCATTTTGTCACCTCTTATCAATGTCCTCTATTTTACTCCTCTTTTGTGCTCCAAATCAAGCATCGTTATGGAAAATAAAAAGGGATACGAAACATTTTATTTTTCGCACCCCCTGACTGTTATTCCATATATACTGCCGGATCTTTCGCTTCTCCGTCTTTTGTCACCCCGAAATAAAGATTTGGACCTTCTACGCTATAGTATTTTGTCGGTTCACTTAAATATCCTACAGTCTGTCCCTGTGCCACAAAATCCCCAATTGCAAGCGGCACATCTTTGAGCTGCCCGTAAACTGCACTGTAACCGTTTCCCATATCCAGTGTGACTGTCACTCCTGTCTGTGCAGTTTCTTCAATGTTGGTTACGATTCCGTCTGCAGAAGCTCCTATCATTTCTCCGGCTTCTCCTGCGATAATCATTGCAGGATTATACTTGTACTGTTCCAGTGTCTGAAAAAATACCGTCTTATCCATGCTGTATCCAAGGATCACACTTCCACTTGCCGGCCATGCAAGTGTACTGTTCTCATCAAAATAAACTTGTTTTGCCGGTGCCGCTGTCTGTGTCTCTGTCTCTGCGCCCTCATTCGTACCTGTCTCTGATTCATTTTCTGCGGATGTATCTTCTTCGGCCTGCGGCAGAACAATATCATTGGTATTGGTTGTTCTGGTCTCTTCTGTAACGGTGTTGTTTTTTGCAAGCTGACTTCCCGCTGCTCTTCGATGATAGCTGTTGTATACAACGGCTCCCACGACAGATACTACAACGACGAAACAGATCACAATCGCAACTGACATTCCTTTACTTTTTAAGGAAGGCTTTTCATTGTTATTCATATTCATCACCTCTGGCTATATTTTTGCCAGAAGCACTGCTGTTTATTCTGGTTTTTCCAAAATTTCTTCGGAGTTTGTGATCGTTGTTCCCTCAAAGAAGAATTCCAGAATCTCTTTATAATTTTGACCGTTTTTCGCCAGTTCATTTGCCGTCCACTGGCTCATCCCAAGTCCGTGCCCTTTTCCCATTGTGGTGATTTTGAGTCCTCCTGATTCTTCCTGTATGGAAAATGCACTGGATGCAAGAGATAACGCATCTCGAAATTCATCTCCGCTGCAGACCGTGTTTCCAATCCGAAATTTGGAAACATATCCTGCAGAATCTTTTTCCTGGATTTCAAAATCTTCGAATTTCAGCGCTTTTTTGGCTTCTGCTTCTCCCTCTGCCGCTTCCAGGAACGACCGGCACTTTTTCTTGACCTCATCATACGAAAACTGATACACATGCATCTCATCTTCCGCCTTCACATCCTCCGGACATTCTCTTGTCGCAAGATACGGATATGTATCCCCGCCGATCACTTCTTTTCCGCTTCTTGTCTTTCCGTTACTGGATTGATGATACGGAACCCAGGCATAAGAACCCTGATAAAAAAGCACTTGTGTCTCTGTTTCATCCAGCACCTCACTTAATTTCTTATAATACTTTTCAAAATTTTCAGCTCCCCATTTTTTCTTCAATTCTTCCGGTGTCAGATATGCCTCTTTGAACACAACATCCTGTGCAGCCTGCTGATACAGCATGGTACGAATTACTACTGCCTGTGCCTTCAGCGCCTCTTTTTCATAGGATGCAGGCATTGTTTTCCCTAAAATTCCCATCATGTATTCTGTCCACGGAACCGTCCTTACAGTCTTCTCACCATCCGGATCTTCTGTTTTTGTCTGAACACACGTTTCCTGCGACATTCCCAGTACATCGATTCCGTTTACAAAAACTGTGACTACATAGGGAAGCAATAACAGGATTGTCAAAAACGCTCCCGCTGATTTTAGTTTTTGATGTTTTATCTTCATAAAAAACCTCCATGATGCAGTATATGCACCATGGAGGTCTGATATCCTTCTATTCTTCTGCAGATGGTTTGTCATCTGTTTTCGGTTCTTCTTTTGTCCCGCCATACGTATAGCTGGAAGTCATCTGCTCATGCTCCGGTCTTGGCGGTTCTTCCACCCTGCGGTATTCTCCCGGGATGATCTCTTCGTCTACTTTCTTAAACTCTCCGTCTACCGGATCCGCTGTATTCTGATCTTCTGCAGGCGTTTCCTCCTGCTTCGGCGCAGGAGCAGCCGGTATCTCTTCCGATGTCTGCCGCGGCATCTCAGGTGCCGGCGCGATCGGCGGAGGTGTTGTCATAAACGGTGTTCCCAGATCCGGTTCTTTTCCCGGATTATACGGACGATTCCGCATCACAAACAGACAAATGGATTCATACAGCGGAAGTAATACTCCCAGAACCGCATGCGCAACTGCCATTCCCGGTGTTGTAAATTTCTCATAAATCTGACGGTTTACAAGAATTCGAAGCACACTGTAGACTGCATTGTACACTGTAAAAAATACAATGACGATAACTGTCACGATAATGATTCCTGTCACTGCGCCAAAGCTAAAGCCGCCGTAAGATGAGAAAACTACACCAAATCCAAGCACTACCCATATGACCACATACAGGATACCGGTAACGATGGAAGAAATAAATGGCAGTACGATCAGCCAGATTCCCGGATTCTTGATCTGTTTATTTTTCAGATGTACCGTTCCGCCAAGCTCTCCCTGAAGGTACGTTCTGGCAAATGGTACAAACGCCAGCCATGGATAATCCATTCCTTCTCTTTTTGCCATGTTGTACATTCCGATTCCGCGGAAAATATAGTTTACGACCGCAACGGTCAGTCCAACCAGTAATATGATCAGATAAAACATCAAAATTCCTGTCAGAATACTGCCTCCCACCTCATGAGTGGACGGAGTATTATAGTAACTAAAATCCTCATATGGCAATTCACTGTAAAATTCCATAGGCTTCCTCCTATTCTTCGATCGGCTTTACAAACACCTTCTTCAGTTTCCAGATATCATCCACATACTCTTCGATTGTTCTGTCAGAGGTGAATTTTCCACTGCTGGCAGTGTTCATCATCGCCATTTTGGACCATCTGTCCTTATCTTTATATGCTTCTTCTACTTTCTTCTGTGCATCTGAATAGGAACGGAAATCCTTCAGAATAAAGTATGTGTCCGGTCTGTCTGTACACTGTGTGTTCAGAAGTGAGTTATACAGATCCTTGTACATCTCATGATCCCCATTTGCGTAGGTACCATCCATCAGCTGATCCACAACTCGCTTAATCTCCCAGTCATTGAAATAAATCTCTGTCGGATTGTATCCACCGTGATTTTCATAGTTGATAACTTCTTCTGAACTGAGTCCGAAGATAAATGCATTTTCAATGCCGACTTCATCCACAATCTCTACGTTGGCTCCGTCCATCGTACCCAATGTCGGCGCACCGTTGAGCATGAATTTCATATTTCCGGTACCGGAAGCTTCTTTGGAAGCTGTAGAAATCTGCTCACTGACATCTGCTGCCGCAAATAAAAGCTCTGCGTTGGATACACGGTAATCTTCGATAAATACAACTTTTAATTTGCCGTTGATGCTTCTGTCATTATTGACTACATCTGCTACGGAGTTTATCAGTTTGATCGTCTCTTTTGCACGTTTATATCCGGCCGCTGCTTTTGCTCCGAAAATAAAGGTTCTCGGATAGAAGCTCACCTCCGGATGTTCTTTGATCTGATTGTACAGATACATTACATGCATGATATTTAACAACTGACGTTTGTACTCATGAAGACGTTTTACCTGTACATCAAAAATGGAATTCGGATCTACTTCAATTCCGTTGTGTTTTTTGATATACGCTGCCAAACGGACTTTGTTGCGGTATTTGATCTCCATGAACTCTTTTCTCGCCTGCTCATCATCTACATAGGCTTTCAGCTTTCCGATCTGGGCAAGGTCAGTGATCCAGCCGTCTCCGATCTTATCCGTGATCCAGTCTGCAAGCAGCTGATTTCCGTGAAGCAAAAATCTTCTCTGCGTGATTCCATTCGTCTTGTTATTAAATTTCTCCGGCATCATCTCATAGAAGTCTTTTAACTCTTGGTGTTTGAGGATCTCCGTATGGAGCTTTGCAACACCATTGACAGAATATCCTGCAATGATCGCCATATGTGCCATTCTTACCTGACCATCATAGAGAATTGCCATCTTGCGTACCTTCTCTTCATTTCCAGGATATTTTGCACGCACCTCAATCAGGAATCTTCTGTCAATCTCCTGTACGATCTGATAAATACGCGGAAGCAGTCTGGAGAACAGATCAATCGGCCATTTTTCCAAAGCTTCTGACATAATCGTATGGTTCGTATATGCACAGGTCTTTGTTGTCACATCCCATGCTTCCTCCCATGTGAGCCCTTCCTGATCGATGAGAAGACGCATCAGCTCCGGCACTGCCACGGTCGGGTGGGTATCATTCATCTGAATCGCTACCTTTTCGTAGAGTTTACGCACATCACTGTGTTTCTTTTTATACTTTTCAAGCATTGTCTGCAAGCTTGCGGAAATAAAGAAATACTGCTGTTTCAGACGAAGCTCTTTTCCTGCATAGTGATTGTCATTCGGATACAATACATCTACGATCAGTTTTGCAAGATTCTCCTGCTCTACGGATTTGTGATAATCTCCTCTGTCAAATGCGTCCAGCTGGAAATCTGTGATCGCCTTTGCATCCCACACACGCAGTGTATTGACTACGTGATTACCGTATCCCACGATCGGCATATCATATGGGATTGCAAGTACGGATTCATAATTTTCCTGTACAAAGATATCTTTTCCTGTCTCCGGATCTTTGTCAAAATGTACATTTCCTCCGAAGCGCACTTCTTTTGCATATTCCTCGCGGCGCAGCTCAAACGGATTTCCTTCTTTGAGCCAGTTATCAGGTGTCTCCACCTGATAACCATTTTCTATTTTCTGCTTAAACATTCCATAGCGGTAACGGATTCCACATCCGTATGCCGGATAATTCAAAGTGGACAATGAATCCAGAAAACATGCTGCAAGTCTTCCGAGTCCTCCGTTTCCAAGTGCTGCGTCCGGCTCTTCATCCTCAACAACGTTCAGATCGATGTCCATCTCTTCCAGTGCTTCTTTGACCTCTTTGTATGCTGTCATATTGATCAGGTTATTGCCAAGCGCACGTCCCATCAGAAACTCCATGGACATATAGTAGACGGTCTTTGCATCTGCTTCATCATAAGCCTTCTGCGTAGCGATCCAGTCATCCATAATAATATCTTTTACGGCATAGGAAACTGCCTGAAATATCTGCTGTGGAGATGCTTCAGCAATATTTTTCCGATACAGAGTCCTTACATTTTCCCTGACTGCCTCTTTAAATGTTTCCTTTTCAAAACGTTTGCTGTACATGTCGATTATCTCCCTTCTTTTTCGACTCCCATGAAAACAGCTTCTCCATTAATCTTCCATTCTTTTACGAATCCGGCCGGCTCTGCTTTTTCTGCAGAAACTGCCAGAACCTCAGAACAGATCTGTGTACCGTTCGCTGCGAAGACTGCCTCTGCCTTTTCGCTTCCTTTGTAGGTCACTTTGATCTTATCCATCACTTCAAATCCGGCTTCTTTTCTCATTGTCTGGATCTTACTGATGATCTCTCTTACAAATCCTTCCTCCAGAAGCTCTTCTGTCAGATTTGTATCCAGAACAACTGTGATTCCATTGTCATTTTCAGAAACATATCCTTCAATCTGTGCAGTATCGATCAACAAATCTTCTTTGAACAGTGTTACTTCCTGTCCGTTAATATCCAGTTTCAGAGAACCTGTTTCGTTAATCTCATCCATTGCTGCATTGCCATCGAGCTGGTCTAACGCAGCTTTGATTCCACCCAACATTTTACCATATTTTGGTCCGACTGTCTTTAACTGTGGTTTAAAACTATAAGAAGTAAAGTCTCTTACATCATCTGTAAATTTTACATTTTTTACATTCAGCTCATCTGCCACGATCTCCTGATAAAATTCCGGCAGATCGAATCCTGCTTTCACGAACATCTGTCCGATCGGCTGACGGTTTTTGATGTTGGATGCGTTACGGCATGCACGGCCCATGACAACCAGTTTTAATACATTGTCCATATCTGCTTCCAGTTTTTCATCGATCAGTTCGTTCTGAACCTCCGGATAATCACAAAGGTGGATACTTTCCGGAGCGGATGCATCAACACTCTTCACCAGGTTCTGGTAGATTTCTTCTGTCATGAACGGGATCATCGGCGCAGCAACTTTCGATACTGTCACAAGCGCAGTGTACAATGTCATGTACGCATTGATCTTATCCTGTTCCATTCCTTTTGCCCAGAAACGCTCACGGCTTCTTCTGACATACCAGTTACTCATGTCATCCACGAAATCCTGCAGTGCTCTTGCACTTTCCGGAATTCTGTAGTTTGCCAGATGCTCATCCACTGTTTTTGTCAGTGTATTCAGTTTGGACAGAAGCCATTTATCCATGACTCCTAATTTATCATATTCCAGTGTATATTTTGTTGCGTCAAATCCATCAATATTTGCATACAGTACGAAGAATGCGTATGTGTTCCACAGAGTTCCCATGAATTTACGCTGTCCTTCTACAACTGCTTTTCCGTGGAAACGGTTTGGAAGCCATGGTGCACTGTTGCTGTAGAAGTACCAGCGGATCGCATCTGCTCCGTATGTCTCCAGTGCGTCAAATGGATCGACCGCGTTTCCTTTGGACTTACTCATCTTCTGTCCGTTCTCATCCTGCACATGTCCAAGAACGATAACATTCTTGTATGGAGCTTTGTTGAACAGCAATGTAGAAATCGCAAGCAGAGAGTAGAACCATCCTCTTGTCTGGTCTACCGCCTCGGAAATAAAGTCTGCCGGGAACTGCTGTTTGAACAAATCTTCGTTCTCAAACGGATAGTGGTGCTGTGCAAATGGCATGGAACCACTGTCAAACCAGCAGTCGATCACTTCCGGTACACGGTGCATCTGTTTTCCACACTCTGGACAAGTAATCGTCACATCGTCGATATATGGGCGGTGCAGTTCGATATCATCCGGACAGTTATCAGACATCTCTTTTAATTCTGCAATGCTTCCAATAGAGTGCATGTGTCCGCATTCACACTCCCAAATATTCAGCGGTGTTCCCCAGTAACGGTTACGGCTGATTCCCCAGTCCTGAACATTCTCAAGCCAGTCTCCGAAACGTCCTTTTCCAATACTTTCCGGAATCCAGTTGATCGTGTTGTTATTTGCGATCAGGTCATCTTTTACAGCCGTCATTTTGATGAACCAGGACTCACGTGCGTAGTAGATCAGCGGAGTATCACATCTCCAGCAGTGCGGATAGCTGTGCTCAAATTTCGGAGCGTCAAAGAGAAGCCCTCTCTCATCCAAATCTTTGAGTACCATCGGATCTGCTTTTTTCACAAATACTCCTGCAAACGGAGTCTCTGCTGCCATATCACCTTTTTCATCAACAAGCTGTACAAACGGGAGCTCGTAATTTCTTCCGACATTCGCATCGTCTTCACCAAATGCAGGCGCAATGTGAACCACTCCGGTACCGTCTGTCAGTGTAACGTAATTATCACATGTCACATAAAATGCTTTTTTGTGCTGTTTCTCTGCACTGTCAGCTGCACACTGGTACAATGGCTCATACTCTTTGTATTCCAGATCTTTTCCTACATATGTCTCCAGAACCTCATAAGCCGGTGTTCCTTCTTCTGCAAGCTTTCCAAGAACCGTATCAAGAAGCGCCTCTGCCATGTAATATACATAACCGTCTGCTGCTTTTACTTTTACATAAGTCTCACTTGGATTTACACAAAGCGCCAAGTTTGACGGCAGTGTCCAAGGAGTTGTTGTCCATGCCAGAATGTATGCGTCTTCGTCTTTTACCTTAAATCTTACGATTGCGGAACGCTCTTTCACATCCTTGTATCCCTGTGCCACTTCCTGTGCAGACAACGGAGTTCCGCAGCGAGGGCAGTAAGGTACAATCTTAAATCCTTTGTAGAGGAGCTTTTTGTCCCAGATCTGTTTCAATGCCCACCACTCGGATTCGATAAAATTATTGTCGTATGTTACATAAGGATGCTCCATATCTGCCCAGAATCCAACCGTGCTGGAGAAATCCTCCCACATTCCTTTGTATTTCCATACGCTCTCTTTACATTTGTCGATAAACGGCTCCAATCCGTATCCTTCAATCTGATCTTTTCCGTCCAGACCAAGCAGCTTTTCTACTTCCAGCTCTACCGGCAGACCATGGGTATCCCATCCTGCTTTACGAGGAACCTTATATCCCTTCATTGTGCGGTATCTCGGGATCATATCTTTGATAACACGTGTCAGAACGTGACCGATATGCGGTTTTCCATTTGCTGTCGGAGGTCCATCATAAAAGGTGTACTCCGGACATCCCTCTTTCTCTTCCATACTCTTCTGGAAAATATCATGTTCTTTCCAAAATGCCTCAACTTCTTTTTCACGTCCTACGAAATTCATATCCGTGGAAACTTTCTTATACATAGCGCTTTTCCTTTCTACTACTTTTTCATTATCGTGTTGCTGTCTATGCTGTACAGGACTCTGTGCTGCCTTGCTTTTTATAAAAAAAACTTCCGTCCTGTAATAGGACGAAAGTTTAAAATTCTTACGTTAACCACCTGTTACAACATACTTGGATACATTTACAATATCCGTTATATGCGTTCCTTTAACGGCGGAACCCCGTCAGCCTTTACTTCTTACGTTTCAAGGACTGCAGCTCGAAAGTGATCTTCGGAAAACTCTTACTGATGCCGGACTCACACCACCGCCGGCTCGCTGAAACGTTCAGAAAAATCCTACTCTCTTTGTCATCGCTTTTTTTTATTAAAATACAAAATTATTATAAGAAGAAACTTGGGAATAGTCAAGGGGTTCTGAAGGAAAGGCTTTGATTTCCTCGTGATTATGCAAATTGACTTGTATAAAGCGCTTGATACTTTTCACCCTTTTGCATCAATTCCTCATGGGTTCCAATTTCTTTGATATCACCATCTTCCATATAAAGAATGACATCCGCATCTCGAATGGTAGATAACCGATGTGCAATTACAAAACTGGTTCGCCCTCTCATCAACTCTTCCATTGCTTTTTGTATTTTTACTTCCGTATGCGTATCTACATTGCTGGTAGCTTCATCCAGGATCATAATTTCCGGATCCGATGCAAGGGCTCTTGCAATCGTCAAAAGCTGACGTTCACCCTGGGAAATATTTTCCGCTCCATGCTCCAAAATCATATCATATCCTCCGGGAAGCGTTTTTATAAAGCTATGAGCACACGCCGACTTTGCACTGGATATCACAGTTTCCCGCTGCATGTTCTCCTCTGCATAACCAATATTTTCCGCAATTGTTCCCTCAAACAGCCAGGTATCCTGCAGAACCATTCCAAATCGACTTCTCAATTCTTTTCTGGACATTTCTCGAATATCCACTCCATCTACCAGAATTTTTCCGCTATTAATTTCATAAAATCGCATCAACAAGTTGATCAGTGTTGTTTTTCCTGCTCCGGTCGGCCCAACAATCGCAACCTTTTGTCCTGGTTTTATCATCACATCAATTCCTTTCATTAACAAAGAATCCGGTGTATAGCCGAATGCGACATTTTGGAAGGAAACACTCCCTTTACAGTTTTGTGGTATCACGCAATGGTTTGATTCCGGAATTTCTTCTTCAGCATCCAATAATGCAAAAATTCGCTTTCCTGCTGCAGCTGCTGCTCCAAAACTGCCAGCCATTCCTGCAATGGAAGAAAACGGTTCTGCAAACTTTCTTGTATATTCCAGCATGGCCTGCACATTTCCAATTGCAATTCGCCCTGCAATTGCACCGATACACCCCAGACCCGCACAAAGCACATACCCGACGTCATTGACAACCGTGGTAATTGGCGTAACCGCTCCTGCCGTTGTTTCTGCCTTGAATGCACTTTGACAAAGCTGCTCATTTAACTCTTCAAAAGCCGCCTGCGCTCGTTTTTGATAATGAAACGTTTGTACAACCTGGTGTCCATGATATATCTCCTCAATGTATCCATTTAATGTTCCCAGCAACTGTTGTTGACGGTTATAATAAGTTCCACTTAATTTCATCATTTTAGCCGCACTCAGCAATGACAGCGGCACTAAAATGATCGGAATCACGGACAATTTTGGACTAATAGACACCATCATCAAGAAAATCCCTGCTGCAGTCACTGCCTGCGTCACAATTGCCGTCAAATTTTGGCTCATTGTATTATTAATGGTATCCACATCATTTGTAATCACACTTAAAATATCTCCATGCGTATGTGTGTCATAATACTCTAATTTCAATCGATGCATTTTATCGTCAATATCCTGCCGCAGCGTTTCCATAACCCCTGCTGTAATTTTAGCCATTCCAAATCCTTGTAACAGTGAAAAAATTTGCGAAATAAAATACAGTCCGATCAATATCAATAGCAGTGTTCCTATCGTTTTCCAATAAAATCTACCATCCTGAATACTTGCAAATAATGTTGTTGTAATTTCTCCGATTACAAACGGCGCCAATACCATAAAGATGGTACTGATTCCTGCAAAAACCAAAACCATACAAAGCCGCAGACGATATTTTTTCAAATAACCAAGCAAGCGCCTAAAGACATGCTGATTGTTCATCCTTCCCGTTCTCCTCTCCCAATTGTATACTCGCGATTTCCCGATACAACGTACAAGTTTGCAGCAGCTCTTTGTGTGTTCCCTGCCCCACAATACGCCCGTCATCAATGACCAGAATCCGATCTGCATCCATAATCGTACTAATGCGTTGTGCAACGATAATGACCGTTGCTTCTCCCATTGCCTCTCTCAAATTTTGCCGCAGTTGTCTTTCTGTTTTCATATCCAAAGCAGAAAAGCTGTCATCAAACACATAGATTTCCGGCTGCTTCATGACCGCTCTTGCAATTGCCATTCGCTGTCTTTGCCCTCCAGAAAAATTAGTTCCTCCCTGTGCAACATGTGCATGATATTGCTGCGGTTTCTTCTGAATAAATTCTGCCGCACATGCAATTTCAGCGGCCCGATTCCACTCCTCTGCTGTACCATGTTCCTTCCCAAAATTGAGATTTGACCCAATATCGCCTGAAAACAATACATTTTTCTGTGGTACATATCCAATTAGTGCTCTTAAATCCTGCAGTCGGTATTCCCTCGCATCGATTCCATCAATTAAGACTTCTCCTGCGGTTGGATCGTACAATCTGGGAATCAATTTTAAAATACTGGACTTTCCTCGTCCCGTACCACCAATAATCGCAGTTACTTCTCCTGGTTTTGATTCAAAACTAATTCCTTTTAATACTTCCTCCTCCGCATCTGGATAAGAAAATGTTACATTTCGAAACTCTACCGTGGCACGTAATGGACGATTTTCAACCAAAGCTTTTCCATCAACAATCCTGCTTTCCGTTTGCAATACCTCTGCGACTCTTCCGGCACATGCATATGTGGTAGGAAACATCATCACCACCATTGCAAATAACATCACAGCCATCAACACCATGCTGATATACTGGCTGTTCGCTACTAAAAAGCCAACCTCCATTGTTCCGCTTTCTACATAGCCCGTTCCCATCCCAAGCACAGCCACTGTTGTCATCCCAAATACTACATTGATCGTCGGCAAAAGCCAACTTGTGATCTTTCCTGTAGTCATTGCCGTATTGGCATAGTCCTGATTTGCCACATGAAATCTCTCACTCTCTTTTTGCTGTTTGTTAAATGCCCGAATTACTCGCACACCCTCCAAAGATTCCAAAAACAGACCATTGATCTGATCTAATTTCTTTCGAAGTTTTACAGAATATTTTGAAGCAAATATAACAATCACTCCAAGACCTAACAACAATACTGGAATTGCTACAACCAGGATAATGCTTACCTTTCCTCCCGTTCCAGCAGAAAACACCAGCCCTGCAATTGCCATCATAGGCGCTAAAATCCCAATACGAAGCAGCATCGTCAAAAAATTTTGTATATTAGTAATATCTGAAGTACTTCGTGTCACAAGACTGGCTGTTCCAAATTGATCCAATTCAGCAGAAGAAAAACTCTGGACTTTTGTAAATACCTCTGCCCTCAGTTTTGCTGCAAATTCTGTAGAAATCCGCGAAGCAATTTTCACAGATACAAAATTCAAAATACAGGCAAATACACAAATTCCACACATCAGTGCCATAAATATCAAAATACTTCGGTGTTCCTGTTTTGCTACCCCTTTATTGATCATCTGTGCCAAAAGAGATGGAAGGAGCATTTCCCCTACTGAAGAGAAGAAAATAAAGACTGCCAGTATTCCAATTTGTTTTTTTTGTAATGTTACTTTCGAAAAAATTGTCTTCATAACCGTCTCCTTCTAATTGACCAGTTGAATCTTAGATAAACGGAAGAATAATGCTCCCAATGCATATTTTTGTAAACTAAGATATTCTTCAGGTGTCACCATTCCCCCATAATTTAGCACTTCCATGGCACCACTCGCTCCCTGAATAAAAATTCCAGAAGACGTAAATCCATTTTTTAAATAAAATTTTCTTCTGGCAATTCTCTGCTCTTTATTCTCCGCCTCGTCTTCCAGACGTTCAATTAGTAAAACAACTTTTTTCCCGCTAAATCTTTGGCAGATATCCTGCAACATCCGGCTTCCCGTCCCCCGACTCCTGGTTTTTGCAGATACTGCCAGATAATCTACCATAATCATATTCTTAAAAGGAATCACAACAATAAATCCTTGTACTGCATTGTTTACGGTTTCTACAAAAATTTGTACTTTTCCACATTTTACAGAATGTTGCAAAACCCAAAATGGTTTCCGTTCTTTTTGAGGAAATGCCTCTATATAAATGTTACGGATTTCCTGCCACTGATTTTTTTCTACGCTTGAAGCTATCATGCTTTTACTCCTTTTCCTTGTTTTTTTCTTTTGCATGAAGTATCATAATATGTACAGTAACTGTACAGTCAAGAGGTGATTCTATGAAAAATAAAAAATATTTGTTTTCATCTGGAGAATTTGCCAGATTAAATGGGATTAACAAACGTACGCTCCATTATTACAATGATATTGGCTTATTCTGTCCGGAAGTCATTGGAGAGAATGGATATCATTATTACACCTGTTTTCAAACCGTACAGCTGGAGTTAATTCTTACCTTACGGCGGATTGGATTGTCGATTGATGATATCAAATCCTACGTCAATCACTCTTCTGAAGTACCCTTCCACGAAATTCTGGATAACAAAAAAAAGCTGATCGATCATTCGATCAACCAACTGTTAGCAGCAAAATCATTTTTACAGCAAAAATCAGATAAACTGAAATTAAGCCTAACGGCAGAGCATGGAAAAATAGAAGAAATCCAACTCCCTGCTCAACGTATTCTACACTCTTCCCCTATTACAGGCAATTATGATGATCATGATTTTTTAATTGCTGCTGAGTTTTCGCTTCGTCTGAAAAAAGCATTCGGACTTTATGATAATTTTGGCAGCCGTATATCTGCTCAGTCTATTTTAGATGGGAAATTTCATCAATATGATGCTTTTTTTGCATATGGCCATGCAGATGTAGAAGACTACGATGAAATACGTCCCGCCGGAAACTATCTTCAAACATTTTGTATCGGCGATTGGGACAAACTGCAAGAAGTGTATCAGTCTATCCTTTCTTATACAGAAAAACATCATTACACTTTATACGGGTATTTTTATGAAGAAGGCTTAAACGAACTATCCATTCGCAAAGAGGCCGATTATATTACGATGATTACAGTTGCTTATCAAAAATAACACATATTTCTTTTTAGGAGTGATCAAACATTGACGTTACAACAATTAAGATACATTGTCACAATTGCAGAAACTGGAAATATTACAGAAGCCGCAAGACGACTTTTTGTTTCACAGCCAAGCTTAACAAATTCTGTTCACGACTTAGAAACAGAATTTCAACTTACTATTTTTAATCTAAAAAAATGCCTACGGCATCTCCGCTCCCCCGCCCCTCAATCTTGAGGGGTAAGGGCTTGCTTTCTCTCCTACTTTGTTTCATAATAATCTTATGAATGTGATACAGAAGAT
>PPYF01026861.1_pt1 | contig 78664 bp, 72 predicted proteins | sample 1559871 | NCBI WGS metagenome assembly PPYF01 (sample SAMN08240021, study PRJNA423297) | Human gut metagenome, whole genome shotgun sequencing project.
GTATACATATCCCACTTCAATATTTTCCTGTAATTTTCTACCTTTTTATCATCTTTTCCGCTCCACTCATTTACTGACTATTTTCGGAAACGTGTTCGAGAATCTTCTTAGTTTCTAATTGTAAATAATTTCCTTTAACATTCTATTTGACTGGAGCATAATATTGAAGTGATTTACTAATCTACTTACTATTTTCCAAGTATTTTACAACTAATTCTATTGCAAATTTCGCAGTTTCATACTGTTCCTGTGCCTGATTTTTTGAAGCAATATAAAAATCATCATAATCTGACTTTTCCCTTAGCTGTTTCAATCTTCCCAACTTCCTACCTAATTCTCTAGGAAAAATTTCCGTAGCAACATACTCTTTATTAAAATATGCTACAACATCTTTATGCCTTTTAAAATCAATCGTTCCTAATGCCAGAACTGCCTTTATAGCGTAAAAGGCTGCATAATAGGAGCGGTTAATTGCATCTTTAACAAATCCATCCTCAAGACATCTTTCCGCTACCTTCAAGCTATCCTTTGCTTCCTGTAACCTGTATTTACTCAAATCAAGTTGTCTTTCATCCATTTAATACAATCCCCTCTTTCTGGACATTGTTATAAAATGGTAATGCTCCTAACCAGTAATTAAACCGTTCCTTGTTTTGAATCACAACACTTATATCTATATCATAATCCATTTGAAAATCGAAAGCTAAATCAAATATTTCCGTTTCTACTTCTTCTATTTCTTCATCTGTAAGGGTAGTGAGAATCATAATATCTACATCGGAATGCTCGTTATAATCCCCTCTGGCATAAGAACCATACAAAATTACTTTATCTAATTTATCTCCAAGAATTGATTTTACCTGCTGTGAAAAACGTAAAATAATATCTCGCTTATTGCTGTTCATATCCTCGCCCCTTTCTATTTTATTTATGTTAATATTATACCAGTTTTCCGCTCCATAACACAAGCACCAACCGAAATATTTTCCGTTGATGCCTGTTCCTGCTATAACAATTCCATTATCATTCCTCTGCAATATTTCCAACGAATATCATCTTTATACTTCTTATCCATTTGGTATAGAAATATGTCAGAGATTCTATTGAAGAAATCAGAAGGTAGTATATTAGCTTTGTAACGATTATCAGGCATACAACATAGCTGTAAGTTTTCCACTTCATCCGCTCCACCCATTGAGATTGGGATAATGTGATCTAATTCCATTTCATCGAAAGTAATCTTCTTACCGCATAACGCACATTTTCCTTCTGCCTGTTGATAGAGTAGCTTTCTTACTTCCTGCGAAAAATGTTTTCTTTTTATTCTGATTCGTTTTGGCTGCATTGTTTCTCCTTCTGTATCCCAGATATAATACCCCTTTAAGTAACCCCGGTGTTTCTTTAACTTTTCCGCTGCGGTATTGACGTTAGAAAATACTTGTGCTTCTGTTATATCATTGGTTTTATTTACTCCACCGTTTCTATTCGGTACTGCATAATACTCTCCATTTGTGATTACTAAAGCCATGATTTTCCCCTCTCTTAAATGAAATGATTGTATATTCTGGAAATGATTCTTTCCTTGATTTGTCTCATGTAACTTAATGGAACTACCGCCAACTTACACTCCGCTGTCAGGCAATTATTTTCCGCATCTTCAAAACCCATAATGATATAATGCTTAACTGAATCTCCTGCACAGTATGTAATACAAAGATAAATAAACTTTTTAATTACAGGCTTATCGCTCCATACAGAATACACATTTCTCTCGTACCGTTTACTAAGCTGTGACAGTTCTTTACTATCATGCTTCTTTGCTATCTCTACCGCTCTCATTAATTCATTCTCAATGGCAACTGACATCTGCACTATATCAATATTAACCGTGATATTTTCTTCCGTAACATATACTGAATACTCATCTAGCTTTATCTTTCCTATGTTTCCGCTCTCCGTTCTAACTTTCCACGTCTTCATGTCCTACCTTCTTTCTATGCGTGGCAGGTACAGAATTGCACCCACCACAAATGTTTATTATCTTAGAAAAATCTTTCTTCCAGTGCTTTCTTTGCCATATCTTTTAACTCTGTTGCATAACTGGATAAGTCCATAAAAATACTACCCTCTGTCTCCATAGAGTCATTATCTGCATCATGAAAGCCAACCGAAAGAACTGACTGGAAAGACTTATCTTTTGCATGAAATGTAACAAGTAAAGAAATGAAGTCTCTGATAACAGGTTTATTACTCCATGTATAAGGATGCTGTTTGTTCTCTTTTTCGTTGAATTCCTTAATCATATTGGAATAATCTTTCTTTGCTTCTTCAATCACCTGCTCAAGTGTCTGATTCATACGATAGGATACGTTAGTAATGTCAATGTTAAGCTGTAAAATATTATCCGCAAGATTAACACTACCTGTTTGTAACGTACCAAGATTAAAGCCTTTTTCTTCGTACCACTTGATAGAACCGCCTTTGAAGTGTACCTCTGGCATGGCTACATAGCTTTTTCCTATCTCTTTCACTACTCCATTTTCTACCTTTATACTGAAATCTACTATTTCTCTTTTCATTGCTGTATTCATGTTCTATACTCCTTTCATATTTGGGGACAGGAACTCTCCCATCCCCTTGTATATCTTGTTTATGTAATTGTCTTAAATGTTCATAATTGCCTTGCCTAAAGCATCCCACATTACTTTTTTCATAGTGTTATATCCTTCTTCATCCAACTGTAAAGGAATAGAATCATATAACTCTACAATCTCCTCATGTTCGTCCTGCCAGATGCATATTTCTAAAGTAAAATCAGTTTTGCAGCCTGTCTCATAACCACCAAAGCTGTATACCACTGTAATATCAATACAGACCTCTTCTTCCTTTACTTCTGGATGTTTGGAGCCGAAGTCCTCCTCTAAGCTATCAATCAACTTAATAAAGTCTTTATTATCAGTAGATACTGGATATGTACACTGATTTGTCCAGAATTGGCTTCTACTCCTGCTAAATTGATTGTTCCTACTTCTTTAATATCAACTGTCTGTACACTTTTAATCTTCATTGTGTGTTCTCCCTCTCCCCGTATAGCCTGATAGGACAGCTTTAATAAATGATTATTTACTTGTTACTCTGACAGATTATTGAGTTATAAGAACTCTACCATCAAAGGATTATCTAATTCTCAACACGTTATAAGTTGCTACCTTTTCAAATGGTTGAAGGTCATCGCCCAGAATATCTTGTAACGCTTTCTTGTCCAATGTTGTTCTGCTCTGTGGCTTGTATGTTACTTTGAAGTCTGTACCGATATACTCACTCTGTTCTGTCTCTTTCATAAAGCTGATCACATCGAATTCAAGAGATTTTAACTGGTTGTCAAGCTCTTCCTTCATTGCTTTAAGGTTTCTGATTTCTGCTACTCTGTTTGATAATTCATCTTTATTAATACACATTATCGTATCTCCTTTACTATTTGATATATGTAAGTGTCTGTTCCTGTTATCCATTAATAATTGTATAAATTAAAATCCCAACAATTATATATGGAATACAAAATCCAATAATATAACCCATTATGTTTGCACCTCCTGTTTGAATATTTTTAACTGGTTATGTAAAACAGTGTTTGCAATCTCATTTGTTATCGCTGTTTTGTTTTGATGGCTTTATTATACACTCATAATAAGTGTATGTCTATTGACAACTTACACAAGATATACACCTATTTTTTGTGTATATTATACACCTTTTATAAGTGTATATAAAACACTTGATACAAGTGTATATTTATGATATAATTAATTATTAAACAGAAGGGAGAACGGGCAAATGCTTCGATATAAAGTAGATATTTTAAAGGAATTAAAAGAAAAGGATTATACATCATATAGATTAAGAAAAGATAAATTAATTGGTGAATCTCAAATACAGAAAATAAGAAAAGGCGAGATTGCAAGCAAAGAAACACTAAACACTATTTGCAAACTATTACAGTGTCAACCTGGTGACATATTAGAATATGTAGAAGATGAGCAATAAATATATACACTAATTAAAAGTGTATAATATGCACTAATTTTAAGTGTATTTTTTGTGAATTATGCGAATTGTTATACACTCATTTTAAGTGTATAATAACCTCAACAAATAAATAAAACTTATTTAAGGAGGTTATTCGGCATGAAGAAACAATCAGTATATGAAATGGTTACAGAAAGAATTATCATCCAGTTAGAACAAGGTATCATCCCATGGGAAAAGCCTTGGAGCGGTGCAAGAAGTGGAGCATATAACAGAATTACTAAGAAGCCTTATTCATTGCTTAATCAGTTACTTTTAAAGAATGATGGTGAGTATGCAACATTCGCCCAGTGGAAAAACTTAGGTGGTAAAATTCGTAAGGGTGAGAAATCAGAGATCATTACATTTTGGAAAGTATTACCTATTGAAGAAGAAAAGGCAGACGGAACAAAAGAAGAAAAGTTAATACCTTTTTTAAGATATTACAACGTCTTTCATATATCACAGGTTGAAGGTGTAGAGCCATTAACAGTTAATCTTAATGATGAGATTGAACCAATCGAAGAGGCTGACAAGATACTGAATGACTACATCACAAGAGAAGGTATCAACCTAGAGCATATGATAAGTGATAAGGCTTATTACTCACCTACCTCTGATAAGATACACTTACCTTTATTAGAACAGTTTAAGAATATAAATGAGTATTACAGCACAGCTTTTCACGAAGCAACACATAGTACAATGACAAAAGATAGATGCGACAGAAAGCAAGAAATTAAGCTGTTAGAATTTGGTAGTGAGGACTATAGCAAAGAAGAACTTGTTGCGGAGATGGGAAGTGCTTTTATTATGAACTCACTTGGACTTGAAACAGCAGGAACATTTAAGAATTCAACGGCATATATTCAGAGTTGGATAAAGGTTTTAAGAAATGATGTAAAATTTGTTGTGTCGGCATCAAGTAAGGCAGAAAAAGCTGTAAAATACATATTGAATGAAAAGTAAAAAAATAAGAGGGTGTACCTGCGATAGATACATCCTCTTTTATTTGAATTGGAAAAGTAATATTGTAAATTATTGTAATTATCGAGTTGCTTTTTGATCGTAAATCTTTGTAAGTTAATAATTGTCTAGTTACTGATATAGTACCGCTCCTTGTGTTTGTTTATCCTACACAGGGAGTTATTTTTATGTCCTGTTATGAGTGTAGGGTTGTCCTGTAGGGCATTTTACTTTTATTCTGGAGTGTATGCCATTGTTATTCCCCTTTGTAGTGTCCTGTGTTTGTACTGTCTTGATATTGTCTTGACCGCTCCTCTGATGTGTTTTTAAGTTTTGCTAAGTTTCAACTATAAGGTGGCAAGCAAGAACAGTATAGGGGGATGTTTACATTTTAGAATGGTTGTGTTTTTTCTGTAGGGGGTATAGGTGTTCCATCTACACTCCAGGTTAAATTTTTAAAACGGTCGAACTGTGATTATTTTTATTTTATATATCATATTTTCTATTTTTATGTTAAAATATCATTAATAATTTTAATCATATTAAAAAGCAATGTGGGGAGATTATATGGCAAAATATAAAAAAATGCATAGCATAAACCGCATTAAAAATAGCAAAAGTAAATCTATAAAACATGTAAAACGAGGAAGAAAAGGGAAAGATTGTATCTACTTCAATCATGAGAAACTAACTTGCCTTCATCCTCTCAGTCCCTATCATAACTGCTTCTGTAATTCTAAAGAATGTGGTTTCTATAAAGATAAATCACCATCAAAAAAACCATCTTTAAATCATTGCCAAAATAGGGATGATTTATCCGAATTTGATAGAAATTATTTACCACAAAATCAGCAAAGCGGCACTCATGAAAGAACCAACGAATATATTACATTAAGTAAAAGTATTGGAACACCTGTTCATGTTGGCTATTTAAAAAGTGATGGACAAAGACGACACAAAAGCCGTTGCATTTATTATAAAAAAGATAAAAAATACTGTATTATAAAATCCATGAAATGTCCCGGCTCTAGCAAATGTGAAAAATATACAGAAAAATAATACCGCTCTCTCTGGAATTAAATTTCCAAAAGAAAGCGGTATTTTCTTATCTAAAAACACTTACTACATCTGCCATATCCCATAGATTCCGCATCTGATTCAGTAACTTGTCGTGCCTTATCTGGATTCATTCTTCCACAATCTGGTATAGAATGATACTTCGAACCTGTCTCAGACAGCCATACCATTGTTTCCTCTGAATCAGAACTATCATCAGAATTAGAATAATACCCAGGACGTCTACCCCCACCTCTAAATTCATCACTACTATTACTTACTTCTTCTTTATCTATAGTTATAAGCTTTTTTCCATCTTTTATACTACAAACAACTTTTTGAATTTCATCTGATGAAATCATGGTAAATTTTAGGGCATTATCAGATACTTTTAAATCTTTATAATCAAATCCCGATGGATCCTTTTTATTATATTTATCTAAACATATTCCAGAATAATCTATTTCTAGAAAAAATTCTTTTTCATTAGGATGAGCGTCACTGCCCTTATTATGCGTAATGAATAATTCATACTCATCCCATTCTCCTAAAAATTTTGAATACTTATTATATAGATTTGTATAAACTGAATATAATTTTTTCACTTCTGAATTCATATCAGCTTTGTCTATAGAAGTAAATAAATCATATAATTCTTTATATTTTCCTTCTCTAATCAAACTATCTATATTGTTCAAAATTTTATAATTTTTTTCATCATTTTCCAGTTCAGACACATCAGTATAATCGCTAATGGTATCCATAAGATAATCTGCATATTCATAATAATTTTCTGAATATCCTTCTATTATACAATCTTCTGCAACTCTATATAAAAGTTTTATCAAATCTTCTCTATAACTTTTTAATTCTGGATATTTCTTCAATCTAGTTATTAATTTATCTACTTGATGCGGATCAAAAGATTTTGCATACATAAAATCATATGTTCCATGCTCAAGAACAGTTTGCATTTTTTGAATTAAATCAACTTCTTTAAGTAAAGTTTTAGAATCCTTATAATCGCCCAAATCTTCAAATTTTTCCGATGCTTCCACAAAATTTTTTGCCTTCATAAGTTTTTTTGCTTCATTGTATTTATCTGATTTTACTTGACTAAAGAAAACACATACCAAAGCAACTAAAACTACTCCTATACCTGTAACACAAAGAATACAATTTCTCATATAATTTTCTTCTTTTTGCTTTTTAATTTCCTCTTCTTTAATTGGGTATGCACACTTAGGACAAACAGAGGAATTTTTATCAATAATTTCCCCACATTCAGGACAAGTACGTTTGTTTTCCATCTTTTTCCGTTCTTCATCAGCACGCTTTTGTTCTTCTATTTTTTTCTGCTCTTCTGCTTTACGAAGTAACTCTTGCTCTTTTTCATATTCGATTTGTTGTAATTTTCTTTGTTCTTCCTCATATTCTTTAAAATTAATATCACAAACTGGACAAATTTTAGCTTTATCTGAAACCTCTTTCCCACATCTAGGGCATTTAACAAGTGCCATAGTAAATCTCTCTTTCTCTTATAATTTAGTATATTATAGGTAAAATACATCATTTATTCAAAAAACGAAAATTATATTATTACCCGTACATTCTTTCAAAATCTTCCCAATAATTCTGAGGATTATGTGCCTTTTTATACTCTACAATCTCTGTTGATTTATTTTGAATAATTTTAGAAATTTCTTTTTTCCCAGAAAATGCAAGGAATCCCATTTTCTTTTTTTCTAATTTCAAATTATTTATTTCTTCTTCTTTTTCTTTCACGTCTTTATCAAATAAAGATTTCTTCTCTTTATAAATATTTAACCTTCTATTCGCCTCTTCAACATACTCTTTAACAGATTTTTCTAATGCAGTCATTATTTCATTATTTATACTCTCTAATTTCATCTCTGAACTACCTATTATTCTAAGATCATCTGGTAAAAGAATTCCTATATCAACAAAATTATCAAATTGTTTTGGAGTAATTATACCTTCTATTTGTTTACCAATACATTCCATAACATACCCGCTCGTTTTATCAATAATTTCAATCATTCTACAAATTACGTTCTCTTTAACAAGCTTGTCCAATATCTTTTTATTTACTATAGCTCCTTTCAATGTTGCATACACATCTATAATATTTTCAATTTTATCTTTATAGATAATTTTCCACATTGTTAATTCTTCAATCTCTTCATAGGGGGCTAATATAGAAACGACTTTTTTTATTTTATCAATATTTCCCAAATTCTCTTTTATATATTCTATCATTTTTTCTGAAAGTTCATCACCCATACCAAAATACTTTGCCGTTTCAAACGTATCCTTGTCAAGCACTTCATAATATAAACATTCTTCGTATAATTTTGAACTAAAAGGGCAAATTAAAAATGCTTGTTTCAAAAAGCCAATTTTATCCGGCACTTGATTAATATTGCTTAACATTCCGTCTGCCTTTTGTAAATTATATTTTTTAATACTAGAAAAATCGAACTTTTCATGCTCTATTAACTCATTAACAAATATATTCATTATTTTGTCATCGAATTCTAGCATAACTTTACTAATAGCTGGAAATAAATCTTCAAAAATTATTTTTTGATATATTATATCTAGATTATTCATCGCATTTTTATAAATAGAATCTGCTGCTTGTCCATATTCTTTCTCTGCTTTCCTCGTTTGTGATGAAATAATACTTTGTTCAATCATCGAATTTACCATTAATGCAGAACTACTATTAGTAATAATTCGAGTTCCTGATCCAACGATATGTCTTCCTGCATACTCATGAGCATTTTCAAGTTCTATTTGTCCCATATCAATAATTCTACCGGATTCAGTTAATACATCATTGAATATTTCCTCTTGTAATTTATTGAAATATTCCAATATAGGTACTTCCTGTAATAAATATTCAGGAGTAATATCATATATTTCTAATTCAAATAATTTTTTTATTAATATATCTATAGTTTCATCTGCAAATTCTACATATTTACTTAGTATTTCATGAATTTCATCTGCACATTCGTTAAAATCTATATCTACATTACAATCATTTGAAAATGATACTAACGGATATATTTCTCCATCTTCTGCAAATTGTTGTAATATTTTTTCTCTTATTGGATTAAGTAACTTATCATAACTTAAAAATTCTTTTATTGTTTCTGAAACCTGATATTCATCACCCAAAAATTTTACTACTACATATCCCATATAAAATATATCCCCTTTTCTCTTAAAATACATATATTACAAAAATATAATATTTTCTATACTACATAAATAATATCATTCTCCTCTATACATATCAATAATTTTTTCCGTATATGTGTATTCCTTTTCACCAACTTGGAAATCCTTATTGGTACACTATTTGTGAAAGCAGGTGATACAAATGGTAAATATGGGAGCCAAATTACGACTTCTCAGAATAGAGAAAAAATTAACACAAAAGCAATTAGCCGACCAAATAGGTTTAGCAATAAGTGCAGTATCTTCCTATGAAAACGGTAGCCGTTACCCATCATATGAAGTTCTAATAAAATTTGCTCATATTTTTCATGTTTCAACTGATTATTTACTAGGAATTTCTAATAACCGAAATATAGATGTCTCTGGGCTTAAAGAAGATGAAATACAATTAATTGCCGAATTAGTTGATAAATTACGAGATTAATTCTACCTTTTCATTGTCGCATTATTCAAATATATCTTTCATATAAAAAACATAAAAAAATAGGCATACCAGAGTGTTTTCTTTCTCTGATATGCCTATTACTTCTTTAAAAACTAATAGGCTATGGAAACCCACAGCCTATTAATTGAATAGCAGATTGGTTCTCCTACCCCAATCAGGTCAACTTCTGTGTATCTTTTAATTCCCCCAACAGAAAGGGATGGCATGGCTATTCATTACACACCAATAATATCAGGCATAATGCCTATAATCTTTTTAAAGAAATAACCGCCCCTTAGCCTGAGAAACTAGAGCGGTTATTTTAACATATAACAACTGGGCTAACCGTCTATATGGTAGCACTTTTCGAATATTTCTTTTTATGCCTTTTATTATAGAATATTTTTTCTATATTTTCAACAGCTATTTTTATTCTTTAGCCTTTACTTCCCAGTTAATCATCGCCTGATACTGACATTCTGGTATCTTATCTTTTTTCTTTGTTTTCTCTGCCAGTTTTATAATAAACTCCTTCTTTCTTTTTTCAAATGTTTCATAACATTCTTCTTTTGTATCAAATACACCTAAATCACGCTCTTCTCCCATAATCATCATGAAAATTTTATACTTTCCGTCTTTTGTTTCTTCAAGCTTTTTACTACCCCTATCTTCGAATACTGTATTGATAAAATGTGTTGTATATACACAGGTTTCTGGACTATATTCCTTATTGCCTTGAAATAAAATGTCTTTATCTAAATCCTGCTTCACCTTTCCCTTATAGTCTTTATACCATATTTTAAAATTTTGAAAGTTCTTCCATTCTTCACTGACAGTACACTCCTTATAATATGGTCTTGTCTTATGAACTTTTGGGCTATAACATTTTTGAATGATATTTGCCCATGCTCTATATATAGCTTTTTCTTTCTTCCAATCTATTTTATCACCAATATAACCCACACCTTCAAATGATCTTCTCCAATACCAGGGATTCCAACCATCAGGTTTATACTGAATATCATTTACTATTTCAAGAATCTTCTCTTCTGATACTGTACCTTCTCTATCATAAATCTCTTTAATGGCTGCATACTGCTTATCTGTGACTGGATAAATGTCTTTATAGAAGTTGTTATCTATATTATTATCTTTATGCCAACACATGGTATTATTTTTCATATCATAATTTACAATGAATGTCTGTATCACAAGAGAACTTGCACTGACACGCTCCTGCTTGTATCCCCATGCTTTTTTCGTTTTAATGTAAATATTTTTCCGTAAACTATATTCTATCTCTTTTGTAATTTTATTCCGCTTTCCTTTTACAAATTCGTATGTTCCATCTTCCTTTTTTATTACGGGACGACCATAGTTAGAAATCCAAGTGTTATCATAATATAATAATTTTACAAATCTCTCATGCTTATCTAAATATTCTAGTTTAGATTCTGTCTGTTTTAAGAAGCGGTTGGGATTTATTTTTTTGTATTTCCTTCTTATCTGTACAAGTTTCCCATTATCATATAAGCCCATACCTTTTTCTTTTAATGTGTTTTGTCTTTTCTCATTCCTGCAATCTTTACAGACAGACTGATAACTTGTTTTATATTCCTTACGGAATCCCACCTTACATAATCGTCTGTTTTTTATAAATTTATTTAATTTAAGTTCTTTTCCACAACAACTACATATTTTTGTTTCAATTTCTTTTTTCATGATGTTTCCTCCTGTTCTTTCAGAGGGCAGAAACACCATAGAAAAACTCAATTATAGAAAATAAACTGTATGTATTTTTAATTGTTTATTATGGAAAATGTTATGCGACTGCATATAGACTCAATAGACATCTTTCTGTCCCCTGTTCATTGCAAAATAAAAGAGCGTCCATTACTGGACACTCTGTAAAATAATTATCTTTGTTATTGTTACTCTTCTTCGGAATAATCAAAGTCTTCCTCTGCTTCATTAAGACCTTCTCCTAACCGCTCCTCTGTTAATTCCTCACAAGCTCTTCTTAATCTTGAATATGGTTTTATAACAGCTTTATAGTGCGGTGGAACTGTTGCCTTTCCTTTATTGAAGTTATTGTATTGACGTTCCTCTATATATTTGGGATAGATACCAAGAATCCCCTTTACCTCAAAACGGTTACCATCTCTTAAAATATCTTCTAAACACCAGAATGTATCCCGGATAATATAGTAAAGGTCTACTTTGGGATATATGTTACCTGATCTTTCCGCTACCATATCTATAAATTCTCGTCTGGATATTGTTTTCATTATATCGTGCCTCCTTCTTTCATTTTATGTATGTATTTGATTCTTCCAAGTGGACAAATCAAGTAATCTTTTGATTAGCCCGGCTGGGTGAATCATATGAAATTCGTGTTTCAACTTTGGAATAATATATAGGGAAATTTGCTCCTATTTGAGCTGTATTGGATTTTGTTGGAGCGGATGTATTATTAAAGATATGACTTTTATTGAATGCCAAAACAAGCATACACACCCTTATTTTATTAGGCATATATGCTTGTTTTGATATTCAATACTATGAATTTGGATTATATTAAGGCTCGTATTTTGTTAAATTTTTTCTGTTTTGCAATAGGATTTACATGGTGTATTTTCCTATGATTTCTACACCAATTTTACACCAACTACACCATTACTACACCAATTTGCCGTTAAAATATGGCAAGTTATGTAAATTTATATGTTGGTTATCATTAAATATTAATCTTCTGAAAACCGCTATTTATAAGGCTATATGAGGTTTTATAAAGATATAACAGGATATGTTTTTCAATATCAAAATTTGATAATCGAATTTTATAAAAATTGAACAACTTTCCCTGCTAATCAACCGCTACTGCTATTTACTTCTTCTTAATGTGATTCCTGTGATATTAAATCCATAGGAGGACTTCTTATTTTTCTTTAAAGTAAGTGTTACCTTGCCAAGTGGCTGCGTCTGATCTGCATATGCATCGTACATATTCACCTTAAAAACAGCCTTCCACTTTTTCCCTTGTTTTGTTACCGATTTTAATTTGTAAACCGGATAATCTTCTCCCCACTCTCCAACAGCAAGTTTCACATAATTCGAGTTACAACGTACTACTAACTCCTTAGGTGTTTCTGGATATGTTTTAAATGATAGAGAAGCAATTCGTGCATTCGCACCAAAAAGTTCTTTTACACGCTGACTGAATGCAAAATTGGTAATACGACTCTGGCCTTCTAATACCTGTCTTCCTGCCGCAACATTCTGCTTTTCAAGCGATGTAAGCTTTATCTTTTTTGTCTCTCCGGATTGCATACTGTAATTTAAACGAATACTATAATAAAGTTGTGTTGCCTCCAATATACGATTCATCTGCTTTCTATACTTAACTGTTACATTCTTACTCTGTTTCTTAGCGTTCTTAGCCTTTACAGTAGAGACTGTTGTTTTCGCAGCAAATCCCGTAGATGGAACTGCAATAATCAGGATTATTGCCAAAATAAAAAAGCTTACTAAAAGCTTTGGGGTTCTACGTTTCATATTTCTCATCTTCCTTTTCATTCTGTCTTTTCTTTCCTTTTCTCATTACTGTCCTTATTGTATTCTTTTTAAGAGAAATGTTCAACGCTTAGACTTTCTTGATTTTTTCCCTCTTACATACTCCGCTCCTTCTATTAAAAAAGCGAAAGAGAAAAACTCCCTTTCGCTTTTTCTTAATTTGTTAAAGTAAACTCATATTTCATCTCTAATGTTACAAAAAGCTGCTGCATTACCTTATTTGCAATTTCACGAATATTTAAGTTCTCTATATAAGATAAAATAGCTTCTTGTTCTTCTTGTGGCACTTTAAACACAGATAGACTCATTGAAAGAAAACGTGCCAGCTTACGTTCTAATGTAAAATACATATCACAAGGTCTTGCCATATAACCTCTCATAAACGCAGCGGTACCAATCTCCATTTCATAAAAATCACTTGCACTATAACCTGGTAAATACGGAGCAAAAATCTTTTGCAATTGTACTGCTGTTTTTTTATGAATAAGTTCTATATTTTCAGGTACAGTATACGCTTCTACATAAATTTCTCTTAAATTTTCATTTAATTCTGCAAGCGTGAGCTGAAGGCAAGTTTCTACTGCATATAATAATACCGGATTTGTCTCTTCTCCTACAATCTTACCTGAAATATTAAATTGATTGCCAAACATAAATTCTGTAAGTTCGGTCAAAATGCTCCCTTTCGTATGATAAATATTATAAAACGTACTCGGTGTTACGTCGGCTTTTTTTAAAATTTCAACTGTGGTTGTCTTTTGATATCCCTTTTCAAGGAACAACTGCACACAAGCAGATAAAATTCTTCTTTTGGAGTCTTCTTTTTCGTATCTACTAGCCATTTTTCACCCTTCTAACTATTTCAATATGTATTTTAATATATTACATTTTTCTTTGAATTGCAAGGTTAATGGCTGGAAACTTTTTATTTGGTGATTTTCACAGCTTTTACTTTTGAATAACTTCCATAAATGTTTTTACCAGCTTTTACATAGTAAGCTCTTACTTTATAATAATATGTTTTATTCTTATTAAGTGAAGTATCTTCATAGGTAAGTTTTTTCCTTGTTGCAACTTTACTATATTTACCCTTTTTTCCGGTTGCTCTATAAATTTGATATTTTTTAGCTCCATCTGCTTTTTTCCAGAATAAACTTGCCGTTGACTTCTTTTTATTTTTCACTCTTAAAGACACTTTCTTTAATGTACCTACCTGTAATACAACCTCACTGGCTTTTCCATTGATTATTGTTGACCCATTTTTATAATAAGCCGCCACTTTATAATAATAGTTTTGACCACCTGCTATTGAGGAATTCGAATAACTAAGAGCTGCTGTTGTCTTCAACAATTCGTACTTTCCTTTTTTATTTTTCGCACGATATACCTTATATCCCGATGCATTTGTTACTTTCTTCCAACGAATTATCGTAGTTCCGTCGCTGGATTTCGTTGTAATGCTTGCTTTTCCAACCGAAATCCTCGTACCACATTTCGTACATTTACCAGCTTTCCACTGATGTGCTGCCTTTTTTACGGCAACAGCGTTACAACAGCTATATCTCTGTTCATGTGTTGTTGGTGTTATGATCCATTTTACCTTTTCCACATGATTGGCAGAATCCAATTCCCCATATTCCATTTTGCAAATATCACAAATCGCTTTTGCTTTACAAGTTGCTTCCCCTCCGGTATGGTGATCATTGATGGTTACTGTAATCTCTGTAACATTATCATAATCGTCAGTAGCGGTTATAACCTGTTTACCACTTCCTGAAAGTACATATTGATTATTTTCATCTAATTCAATGCGGTTTCCATTCACTTTTACATCTCTTAAATGCTCATCGGTCACAGTGATTGTTCGAGTAAGACAATAGATCTTTCCATCTTCAACTCCACTAATTTCCGGTAGAGTCATATCCTCTTTAATATTATTATATTCTAATGTTTTTGTGGCTGACTTTCCAAACTTATCCGTTAATCGAATCGTATACGTTCCATTCTGCGTAATAACATAAGGAAAACCTACTCCCAATTTCTCTATCTTAGTATAATTCTCATCGCCTTCTCTCTTAATTTCACAACTTGCTGCTTCGTTATTTTCATTTGTTTTTTTCATTAAAACGACAATTCGGTTACGCTGCATTTGATGTATCGTATCTGCATTTGCTACGTCAATACTAAAGTCTCCACCCTCGTATTTGCACGTAATGGTTACATCTTCTGTTTTAAAGGTTTTAAATGCTCCATCTTCTTTTCGGGTCTTCGTTACTACTGCATAAACCTTCACTTGTTTTTCATCTTTTATATTTGCAAAAATATCCTTTAAATCAACCGAAACGCTGTCTCCCGTAAGATCCAAGCGAGTAGCTTTTCCATCTTTCACCATGTAATACTCATACTTGTAGCTAATGCTGTGCTGTTTTTCATAATCTCTATAACCATATAGAATAATAGTAAAGGGATCCCTTAACACTCCACCGTCAAGTTCTTTTGTTGTTGTAAGAAGCTGTACTTTACTATCCGTAAGATTGGTAATCGTTCCTTCATTACTGTAGCTGTCAAAATCTCCTCGTTTCACATAAAGATTATAGGAAAAATCCTTTACTTCCGGATAGGATGCTTCGATTGTAATTTCATAAGTTGCATCTTTATTTACAGTGTCAAAATAAAAAGAATCCGGAAATGGCCCTAGTTCATTTTCTTTTTCCACACCATCCATTCTTGTAACTTTCAACTCTGTACCATTCTCTTTTACAGATGTAACTTTATAAAACTTTCCACTATCGTATACGCTAGGAAATTCTAACGAAATCCAACCACCTTCCGGCACATCAAATTCTATATCCTGACCTGTGATCTGCTTTGTAGCTCCGTTATAGTCTCTTTGATTATAAGTTATTATATCTTTATCCGTCGGATTAATATTCCATTTTAACTTAATATTGGCCTTATTATAGTAATTTGCATATACTTCTTTTTTCTCATTCGGCGGATCGTAATCAAATCCTGGATTTTCGCCCACCTTATAACTTGTATAGTCCTCATCTGGTATCATATCTAGTATCTGTCTGTAAACATATCCCCATTGTTTCTGCAACTGCGATAAAGGTTTCTTTGTATATGAATAGAAAGTTTTGTATTCCTTATATTTAGGCTGTGGAAGCTTATCTGAATGTTTATACTCGACTTCTTTATCATGTATTGTATATGTATTTTCCGCAAGGTCCTCTGCATGATAAAGATATAGCGGCTGGCTATTCGTTGTAACTTGAAGTCCATTCGCATCTACATTCAGGAAAAGGTCTCCCGTTTTATTATCAACAATTCGAAATAAATAATTACTTCTTGGCACCGGGTTTACGATCCATTCTGTTTTACTGTTTTTAGAAAACCCCAATTTATTTACATTACGATCAATGTTCAAATAATATTTGACATCCTGCTTTATAATGTAAATATAGTAATGCGTATCCGTACCCTTCTTTTTTTGAAATTTTAAACCATATTCCTTAATATTTTTTCTATTTCGCTCTGACATTTTTTCGTCCATACGCAACACTATGGAACCCATTCCTTTACTTATAATTTTAAACTCATCATAAAGCATTCCCCTGGTAGGATTTGATCCGTCACGGATTGCAATTTCATCCATATTATGACAATAGTAAGCATACTTACTCTCCTTGCCGGCAAGATAGAAGTTTTTCTTCTCAGCAATGTCCGAATACAAAGTATCTATCGGATTTACATACCAGTAATAGGAGTATGCATGTACCGTCTTAGGGGCAAAAACAAAAATAAAACAAACCATAAATAAAGTAGCTAATAATTTTTTCTTCATTGTCTTTTCTCCTTTCCATTCTCACTTTGGAATGCATTCCAATATTTATATTGTATATAATAACATACAATCCAACGAATTACAAGCATCAAAAATGACAATGACACATTTCAATATTTTTCCATCGTAATCCACCCACTTTACCGATTCTCTTTTTGTTCTGGCCAGATACCCTAGAAATATTTCCTGTTCTTCAACAGCCAAGACTCTTCGTTCCACTTTCTCACATTTAGATATTACCACTTTCATAATAATCTAATCTCCTAGAGCGTGTTTGAAAAAGGCTCTAGATGAACTGTATAATTCTTGCAAGCTCCATAACCACGACTTTCAGCATTACTCCACTGGACATCACATAAAACCATATTTCCCGCATTCGTTGTGATTTTGCGATTGGTGTTGCTACTACTGCAACAATAATCACTGCAGCTCCAATACAGCCAACAATAGTAGGAATACTTATCAGCGGAAATATTCCTGGTGTACAACTTCCATCAACTGCAGCCTGAATGGTCTTATCCAATCCATCCCTGGCTGCTGCAAAGCAACAAATGACAAGACCATACATCAGCAAAAATAAATTTCTACATCCCCAATAACTGATCGTGTTACGATTCCATACAGAATATCCAATAAATCCAACTAGAGCAATTATCATAATAGTCGTTACTGTAGTTACCATATTTCCAAAATAAAGTTTCATAACTTACCTCCAATCATCTTTTACCGTTGTACCAACTAATCACGCCCTGCAGGTTCTGTATCTTGACACGTTCACCACCATGCAACATCATATCCAGCATATCCTCCTCTTCCGGAGTTCGATCTGTTTTCTTCTCCAGTGCTTTTCCTGCTGTTTTTACCATAATGTTCATCATCATTTTGTACATTCCATGAAGTCTTTCTACACTGAAATTTCCCTGCAATGTAAATACAGGAATCTTTCCTAAGGTAAAAAAGACACAATACGATTTTGCATCCGTACTGCGTCTAAGCGTCTGACTTTTCCTTATTCATTTTTCATCTACAGGACTTGCCACTGGCAGCTTCTTTTACATACTTTTGCATCCGATCAGCCTGACTGTAAAACCCTCTGCGTCAATCAGACTCTCCTTTTTACATTTTGGGCAAAATAGTGGAAAATGTAAAAGCACAGTGTCTTTTCGTAATCTCACTCTTGTTTTATTTCCGCATACCAGACAATATACCCATTTCTGATACTCCATCTCGTCCTTGTTCATTTTTTTCACCTCAAATCGACATTTTCTGGAATCTTTTGGCAAATCCCTCTACATGCTCATCTACTTGTTTCACTACTTCCTGTTTATTCTCTGCTCCATCATAAATGCTGTATAAAAGAAAAATAGGTCCGTAGAAATCCATTGCAAGTTGCTTTGCATCTTCACCGCTTTCTACAATTCCAGAAAAAACAGCTTCCATGTACCGAAGTGGACCTTCCGCAAGATAATTCTGATAGAGTTTAGCCATTTTAGGATCTCTGTACTGTTCTAATATCAGCATTTTTCGGAAACAACAGGAAAATTCTTCTTCCGTCCAGTGCAGAAACTGTACTTTTGTAAACTGTTTGATCTTTTCCAAAGCAATGTTTTTATATCCTGCGATCACGTCCTCCATATCGCCATCCGGCATTTCATATTCCTTTGCCCTTTTGACATCCATCTGGTTCATTCTTTCTACAATGCTATCCAATATTTCCTGTTTACTGGAATAGTGTTTATACAATGCAGCCTTGGTAACTCCTAATCTTGAAGCGATCTCATTCATAGACGTTCCCATATAGCCACTCTGTGCAAACAATTTTAATGCTTCTTCCAGTATTTTTTCCTTTGTGTTCTTTTCTTTTTTTTCCATATTTCTCTCCTAAATTTATGTTATTAGTAAGTTACCTTTCGGTCACTCTTAATTATAGTGACCGAAAGGTAACTTGTCAATCTTTTTCTAATCTTTTATTACTTCTATTGGATGAGCATTCGAAACACAAATCAATGCATCATAAAAAAAAGACACAGGCAAAAAATTATTATTTCTGCTCTGCGTCTGTCTTATATTCCACTATACGATTTTTTACAATAAAATTCTTTTTACATTTCGGGCAAAACAAAGGAAAATTTTTTAATTCTGTATCTTCCAAAACCTGTGTCCTTGTTTTCGCTTTACACCCTGGACATAGAATCCATTTATCCATTATGATTGATTTCTCTCTTCCTCGTCTCCTTTAATTATTTAATTCCATCCTATAAAGGTATATTCCCAAAACCGCCTGAAAACCTGTTGCTGCAAAAACGCCATATGAACGGCAGCTTTTATCCTTTGCTCCGGCAATTATTATCAAAACAAGAGATACTATGGACAATAAAACAACTATCATTGTCGAAAAAATATGCATCTTATCTTGAAATGTACCTGCATAGCCACTGTCGCTTAAAGGAAACATGCTAAATCCCACTGCTGACACCCACTCCATCGTCGTAAACAGATAGATTCCTACCCGCAGGAGTCTGCTTTTCTTACCCTGAATGCCTACGCATACCATCATTGCACACACCAGAGTACAGATATTGTACAGACTGCTTAGTCGGTTCCATAAGCGAAGCGATGGTGCATTCGAGGCACTAAGGTCGCTTACCGCCTGAGCCATCCAGTCATAACCCGGATATGCGATTGGTGAAAATACAACTGTTGCTGTATATGACAAAAAAGCTGCTACTCCAAGTAATCCACAATAATTTAATAAACTCTTTTCCTTTATCATACAGTATTCTCCTCGCAAAACCATTTCAGATAATCGTCCAAAAGATTCTTATCTGTTTCATAGGTACACTTACCATTGCTCTGATCCAGTTCGTAATCCATCAGCCCATGTATCGTCATAGCGAAGCTTACTGCACTCATATCCGGATTTGTAAAATGAAGTAATTTATGTACTTCCATCGCATAGAACAGCTGCTTCGTTGCAATAATCATCTTATCAGTCTCTTCTGCGACAATTTTGGCTGCCATAGGATTCAGACTTCTTTCGAAATAGATAACCTTGTAGAAATTTAACATATGTTCCTGCTGGTTCATGTTAAAATATCCTCCGACCATCATCTTCAATATTTCCAAAGCACTCTTGCCGGCAAAAATAGCCGTATAATCAATCGCACCTACATTGGCATTCTTCTTTGCTTCTTCCCGAAGAAATTGGTACATTGTTTCCACAAGTTCCTCTTTCGACGCAAAATGATTATATAATGATGGTTTTTTTATCCCAACTTTATCTGCGATCATATTCATGGATACGTTACCAAGTCCTTTATTTGCCGTCAGCTCCAATGTAGCCATGATAATCTCTTTTTTCCTCGTATCACTCATTATTCGTTTTAACCATTTCCTTTATATTACCTATTGGTTTTGTTTTAACTACCATTTGGTAGTTTTGCTATATCATATTGATCTGCATAATTCAAGTACAGGTTAGAATAACTGACCTGGCAGTTTTTTCTTCTCTTTATAAGGAAACATCTTATCAAATTCTTCGGCTTTCTTTTCATCTACAAAATATCCCGTTGGTGTCGCATACTCTCCTGTAATACCGTTTAAATATCCAGGAATCAGCTCTTTGCACAGAAAGAAAGATACATCTTCCCCTTCCGGCAATCCATGATATCGGATACCATAGTCGCTTGCCTGCCTGAATCCACTCTTACCGTAAAAATCAATATTTCCTTCAAAGCATAGTGCTCCACAGCCAAACTCTGCTGCTTTCTCCAATGAATAATCAAGCAGGATTTTCCCATATCCTTTCCGCTTATATTCATTCTTGATACAGATTGGTCCCATCGTCATAATTGGAATATGTCTTCCATCATCCGATTTAATACTCGTTCTCATAAACATATTCTGACCGATTAGCTTACCCTCTTCACCATTTTCATTAAGAAACATCACAAAATCCAGTTCTGGAACAAATGCCGGATCATTTCGGAGCCGATGCAATACATAATGCTCAAGGCATCCTGGACGATACACATTCCAAAAACTTTCTCTTACCAGATTTTCTACTTTCTAATGTTCTTCCTTTTTCTCTAAACGAATCATAATATTACTTTTTTCCATTTCACATTCCTTTCCCCAAAATATAATTACTGTTTCATTTCTTCTACAATTTTGTCCAGCATATATTCAAACTGACATTTTGCTTTCGTCTTATCTGTTGCTCCATCATATACACTATAATAGAAAAACATATTTGCATAAAATTTAACTGCTTCCTCTTCTGGATGTTTTATTTCCATATTTTTGAACAGATCCTTCACGTATTCTGCCGGTCCGAATACCAGATATTGCTGATATAAATTCTGCATCTCTTCATTTCTAAATTGTTCAAGCGTAAGAATTTTACGAAACGATGATGCAAAATCATCCTCTGTCCAATACTCAAACATTGATTTGCTGTATCCTACAAAATCTTCTACTGATACATTCTGATATTCTTCCGGCACTTTCTCAATACTTTCTTCCGGTACTTCATTCTGCCTGGCCTGTTCGCTGTCCTGCTGCTCCATACGCTGCACAATACAGTCAAAAATATCTCTTTTGCTTTTGTAATGACGGTACAATGCCCCTTTTGTCATATCAAGTTCTCCTGCTATCTGGCTGACGGAGACAGCCTCGTAACCATCTCTGGCGAACAAATGCAGTGCCACAATTAATATTTCCTCTTTCCTATTACCCATGCACATTTCCTCCAAAATAAATAAACGACCGTTTACAATTTAATGATAGTAAACGGTCGTTTATTTGTCAAGACTTTTCTTTTTGCTTATATTATCTCTTTTTATAAATCAACAGCTCTGGATTTTCACCATCCTTCTCATATGTACATACGAGAATAAAATCCATACTTGCCAAAATACAGTATCGGCAATCCCAAATTGATTGCAGCCAACGCATTCCGGCCTACATAGTTTCCAGTAAAATATCCATCCGTTATTGTTATGACTGTCTGTAATAACATTGCAATGATACTCGGAATGGAAAACTGGAGTATCATTCTTATTTTGTTTTCTTTGATTTGTTTAATATCCATACTTACCTCTCTCCTTTTTCCCTTTATTACAGAGATATAAGTATTTCTATACTTCTGAATTTGTGCTGTAATAGCTTTTTCCATATTTTACATTTCTTCAATGTTCTTCCCTGATTTCTATTCTAAATCAGCTATATATTAATAGGTTTTCTTTTTTCCATAGAAAAAAGGCTCCGAAAACCTCATAATCACTAGAAAATAAAGTGTTTATGAAGGTTTCGGAGCCTTTATAAATTCTGATTTAATTTACAATATTAATAATTTGAAGAATTATTTACCAGCCATCTGAGCTGCTACTTCTGCTGCGAAATCTTCTTCCTTCTTCTCGATTCCTTCTCCAGTTTCCATACGAACGAAACCTTTGATAGCAATTTTAGCATTGTTAGCCTTAGCTACTTCCTCAACATATTTGGATACGGACTGTTTTCCGTCTTCAGCTTTTACATATACCTGATCCATTAAGCAGATTTCTTTTAATTCTTTGTTAAGACGTCCTTTAACCATACCTGTGATAATCTTATCGTTAGCGTCTGGTTTTTCATTCTTAGCTGCTGCTGTAAGGATTTCTTCTTCTTTTGCAAGATAATCCTGATCAACTTCAGAACGGTCTGTATACTTAGGATTTAAAGCTGCAACCTGCATACATACATTTTTAGCCATCTCTTCGATGTCAGCGTTAACAACGTCTGTTGCAACGTCTACTAAAACACCAATCTTTCCACCCATATGTGTATAAGAAGCTACGAAACCTGCATCTTCTTTTACCTGCTGGAATCTACGGATGTTCATGTTTTCACCGATGATAGCAATCTGTCCTGCTAATGCTTCGTTTACAGTCTTAGTCTCATCGAATTTCCATGTTTCAGCTAAGAAAGCATCGATATCTGCTGCTTCTGTTTCCATAGCCTGCTCTGCAACCTGTGCAACGTAAGCCTGGAATTTTTCGTTCTTTGCAACGAAGTCTGTCTCAGCGTTAACTTCTACTGCAACAGCTTTCTTCTTATCATCAGATACGATAACTTTTACAAGACCTTCTGCAGCAACACGTCCAGCTTTCTTTTCAGCAGTTGCAAGACCTTTTTCTCTTAAGAATTCAATTGCTTTATCAAAATCGCCTTCTGTAGCTGTAAGAGCTTTCTTACAATCCATCATTCCGGCACCTGTCATCTCACGTAACTCTTTTACCTGTTTTGCTGTAATAGCCATTTCGATTCCTCCAAATTCATCTCTTTTATGTGTTTCATATAGATTTTACACAAAAATGCCCCGGCCTGTACCAAGTGCAGGCTGAGGCGATTATTGCAAACAGAATTAAGCTTCTGCTTCTTCAGCAGCTTCTTCCTCTGCTACTTCTGCATCCTGTCCCTGATTTCCTTCGATTACAGCGTCAGCCATCTTGGAAACGATTAATTTAACTGCACGAATAGCATCATCGTTACCTGGGATAACGTAATCTAATTCTTCTGGGTCACAGTTTGTATCACAGATACCAACTAAAGGAATACCAAGAGTTTCTGCTTCCTGAATACAGATTCTTTCTTTTCTAGGGTCTACAACAAAGATCATGTCAGGGATATCCTGCATCTCTTTAATACCGCCTAAGTTCTTCTCTAATTTTTCCTGCTGTTTCTTGAGGTTAATTACTTCTTTCTTAGGAAGTACATCAAATGTTCCGTCTGCTTCCATAGCTTCAATCTTCTTTAACTGGGCAATACGGCTCTGAATAGTCTTGAAGTTTGTGAGCATACCACCTAACCATCTCTGGTTTACATAGTACATTCCACATCTCTCAGCTTCGTTCTTGATAGAATCCTGAGCCTGTTTCTTAGTACCAACGAAAAGAATCTTTCCTCCGTTAGCAACACAGTCTCTGATTGCGTTGTAAGCTTCGTCAACCTTACCTACAGATTTCTGTAAGTCGATAATGTAGATACCATTACGCTCTGTGTAGATGTAAGGAGCCATTTTAGGGTTCCATCTTCTTGTCTGATGTCCAAAATGAACATGATTTATGTTATATTGCAAGAAGAAATTCAAATAATCGCTTAAATAATTTGTTTTCTCTTAAATTACTTTTTATTTCAATTATAAATCATTTGTGAAGTTTTATATTATTAAAGTGTTTTGTAAAACTCCTTAATCTCCAATGCCATCTGTTTCCGACGGTCTGCTAAAATTTTGGTAACATCTTTTTCTCCGGCAGTAAATATCTCTTCCGTAAGACCATTTTCCTGTAAGGAAGCTGTAATTGCCTCTCTTCCAATTACCTCTTCTAATTTTTCTCTATAATCAGCCGGTGCTTTTCTTTTTACGATATCCTTTGTCTCTTTTGAAATGTAAGTAAGGTTTGCAACCTGCCCGTAGATTTCTCTTGTTTTATATCCACATTTGGCAAGATAGGTTTTCGGGAGAATCTGATAAGACTCTGTCTTATTTTTATAAAGTTCTTCTATGGTTACATCACTGTAAAGAGAATGGACTCCTCTTGCGCACTGTGTTGCAACATAAACAAGGAATGGTGCAGTACGTGCTGTTGTGGAAGCAAACTTATCTGGAAGAATACTGTCATAGAATTCTTCTGTAAGCTTTAACTCTTCTATCTGTGCTAAATAAGAAGCAAAACCTTCTTCTGTAGCATTAGCATAGTCTTTAAGTACAGTTCCCTCTCCACCACTTTGGTAGTGTCCGGTAAGCATCACCATCGTCATCCATCTTGCTAAAAGAGATTCCTTTTCTTCTTCACCGATTCCCTGTCGATCCATAAGAAGGTACATTGCGTAGCAGTAATTTAAAACAGACTGTGAATACAGCAGACGGCTACAACAATATCCCGCTTTCTTTAATGCCTTTTGGAATCCTTTAAAATTCTTCTCACAGACAAAAGCCTTTACACCGGCACCAAGTTTTTCAAAAGATTCTTCTGAAAGCTTCTTGGATATTTCTTTTTTGGTAAGTCCCTTTTTCTCTCCGGTTCTTCCGGATAAAAGATGAACTAAATCTCCAATTCGTACCTTTCCAAAATAGGAAATGAGTACAACTTTTAACACATCTGCATAAGACGGAATATAAAGATTCTTTTCCCCATTCTGGCACCATGCAACAGCCTGTCCATACTCAGAATTAAAAAAGTCTGTTTCATTTTGCTGTAATACCTGATAAAAGGATGGCTCTCTAAGTAAATGACAGAAATAATCAATACAATTTCTTATGTAGTCCCCGCCATACTCTTCATTGACAGAAATCTTAGACATAACAAAGTCTTCCTGATTCAGTGGTTTTCCCTGTAAATTAATACGAATAAAAATCTCTGAAACAACATCAATATCTAAAAGGAAAGAAAGTTCGATGACACCTACCTGATGTTTTACAATTTCTTTTAATGTATCCACGGATTCTTCCAAAGGTGTGAAATCTTCTCCTGGATTCGCCTCTTTATATTCTTTTTCAAACTGTCTAAAAGAAAAATCTCTTCTAAAAAAGATAGAAATGTCTGGAATCCATTTGCTATCCTGTTCATGCTTTTCATCACAGACTGCAAAACGCTCATCACCTGTTTGCGCTAACGGGTTAAATGCAATACGGATTCGGCAAGACTGATACTGTTCATCTAACACTTCTTTTCCAAGAAGCGCTGCCATTAAAGCAGTGACTCTCTGTTGTCCGTCAATCAGAATCTTTTTTGTACCGCCCTTTCCAAATCCACGGACACGTACCTGAGAATTCTGCCATACAATTAAATATCCAATCGGGTATCCTTCATATAAAGAGTCGATCAATGCTCTGACTTCCTCTCCCTTCCATACAAATGGTCTTTGTATTTCAGGAATGGCAATCTGGGAATTCTCGACATAGTTAAGGATACTACTGACTGAATATTGTGTTATTTTATAGTTATCCGACTTCATAAATAAATCCTTTCGTATATCGCGGGCAAATGCCAACTACCTTCAGGCAGCAGAGATAGCCCTGTCAATCTTTTGAAGTATTATTCTGCTTTATTACAAATTCATATTCTCTGTTATCTTATGAGAATATTTGTTGGAACACGTTTTAGTGTGCTGTCTTATTAATGAAATGTCAGCAGGACAGTACATTAGTGTTTCATTTTCTTTAATTCATCAAAAACTACATCATTCAGCACTTTAATATAAGTTCCCTTCATACCGGAAGAACGAGATTCAATAACTCCGGCACTCTCAAACTTCCGAAGTGCGTTCACAATAACAGAACGGGTAATCCCCACTCTGTCTGCTATCTTGCTGGCTACAAGAATTCCCTCCGAGCCATCTAATTCATCAAAAATATGCTGAATTGCTTCTAATTCTGAGAAAGATAAGGTGGAAATCGCAGACTTCACAATGGAAACTTTTCTTGTCTCTTCTGCATTCTCCTCATTAACAGAACGCATCATTTCAAGACCAACAACGGTTGTTCCATACTCTACAAGAATAATATCATCAATTTCGTAATGATGTTCCTTTCTGTACATAAATACCGTACCAAGTCTTTCTCCTGCAATATCAATCGGAGTAATAATTGCCTGATAACGGTCAATCTCTGTATGTTCAAAGCCCAGTGTCTCGAGATTTACATTCTCTTTTGTGGAAAGAACACCTAATAAACGCTCATTAAGAAGTGTGTCAATGTAACCGCCCACCTCATTATTGATTAATTCATCAATCACTTCGATATCCTGGCGGTTCTTAATACCAAGCACCTTACCTTTACGACTGATTACCAGAACATTCGATAAAAGAATATTACTTAACACCTCGCAGATATCATTAAATACTACCTTGTGTGAATTATTATTGTGCAACAATTTATTTATTTTTCTTGTTTTATCAAGCAATTGAACACTCATAAATACCTCCATCTCAATTGTTAAAATTAACAGACAATTCTTCACCTTTTATCATTTTAACATATCTTCCTGGCAACCACAACGGTATTATCTAATATTTTTACCACTTTTTTAAATTAATTTATAATTTCGTACAATTCCAATAATTTAGGAAAACAAAATAGGAATTTGCCGGGGTGAATAAACAGACGAAATCAAAGAATCAACTCATCTATATTTGTGATTTTCGTCGCTACGAGAAGTCGTCTTCTAAGAACATTTTATTATAGTCTCGTAGCTCCCAGACCACAAATATAGATGAGTTGATTCTCTGACTTCTGTTTCCTGGCTGCCCGGGCAAATTAGTGGAAAGATTTGGGGAAGAAGACAGGAGAGATAGAAGTAATTCGAGTCAATCCTTCAAAAAACAACTCCACAGAAAGCCAAAACCTTCTGGCGATTTCCCAAATCACTCCAACAATAAATAGCAATTTTTCTCCTACAGCCAAAGCACAGCCCCCGAAGAGAGTCTAACCCCTATATTTGTGGCCTCGGAGCAAGGTTTGGATGCGAGCGCTTAAAGCGAACATTCAAACCGCCGCGACTAAAGTCACAAATATAGGGGTTAGACTCTCTTTGGGGGCGTCTCTTTGCCTATGGCAAATTCCTATTTAACTTCTTCTTTGTCCATTACGAAGCCGCATTCCTTATCTGCACATACAAGCTTCTTACCCTTTTCCACCATATATCCCCCGCATTGTTTACAGCGAATATTGGAAGGCTTCTGCCAGCTCATAAAATCACATTCCGGATTATCGATGCAGCCGTAGTATTTTCTACCTTTTTTTGTCTTTTTAAGAACAACATCTTTGCCGCACTTTGGACAACTTACACCAATCTTTTCGTAATATGGCTTTGTGTTTCGACAGTCAGGGAAACCTGGACAAGCAAGGAACTTTCCGTGTGGTCCATATTTTACTACCATATTTCGTCCACATTCCTCGCAGACTTCTTCGGAAACCTCGTCTTCAATTTTTACTTCTTCTAATTCCTTTTCTGCCTTTTCAACAGCCTGCATCATATCTGGATAGAAGTTTTCGACAATTGTTTTCCACTTTACTTTTCCCTCTTCCACTCCATCTAAAAGAGATTCCATATTCGCAGTAAAATTCACATCAACAATGGTAGGGAAGCCATCCTCCATCATATCGTTTACAGCCTCTCCTAACTCTGTAATATAAAGATTCTTACTTTCTTTTACAATATATCTTCTTGCTAAAAGAGTAGTAATTGTTGGCGCATAGGTGCTTGGACGACCTATTCCTAATTCTTCTAAGGTTTTTACAAGAGAAGCTTCTGTAAAATGTGCTGGCGGCTGTGTAAAATGCTGCTGAGGATCTAATCCAGATAACGTAATCTCTGTATCCTTCGTAATTTTTTTCATTGCGGCATTCATTGTTGATTTTTCACTATCATAGCTATATACCGTCATAAATCCATCAAACTTGACTTTAGATGCTGCAACATTAAAACGGTAATCTCCAGCTCCAATTTTAACAGATGTTGTCTCATATACTGCTTCTGCCATCCGACTTGCTAAAAATCTCGTCCAGATCAACTGATACAAACGGAACAAATCTCTTGGAAGCTGTTCTTTAAGCATTGCTGGTGAAAGACTGCTGTCAGTTGGACGGATTGCTTCATGTGCATCCTGAATCTTTCCTGTTTTTGATGACTTTACTGCCGTTTTATCTCCAACAAACTGTTCTCCATACTGCTGTGCGATATACTCTCGGCAACTTGCATCTGCTTCTTCTGAAATACGTGTAGAGTCTGTTCGAAGATAAGTGATAAGACCAACACTTCCCTTTCCTTTTAATGTAACTCCCTCATAAAGTTCCTGTGCAAGACGCATTGTCTTTTGTGTAGACATATTCAGACGCTTCGATGCTTCCTGCTGTAAAGTACTTGTTGTAAATGGCAGTGGCGGCTTCTTTCTTCTCTCTCCATTCTTTACTGACAATACCTCAAATTTCTCTTTTTGTAATTTCTCTACCAGAGCATCTACTTCTTTTTGTGAATGAAGTTCAATCTTACCATTTTTATCTCCAGCAAAATGAGCCTCCAGAGTTTTTTTCGCTCCTGGCACTAAAATGTTTGCAATAAGGCTCCAATATTCCTGTGAAATGTATTCATCAATTTCCTTTTCTCTGTCACAGATGATACGAAGCGCAACAGACTGTACACGGCCTGCTGAAAGCCCTCTTTTAATCTTTGACCAGAGAATCGGACTAATCTTATATCCTACAATTCGATCTAATACCCTTCTCGCCTGCTGTGCATCCACAAGATTCATATCAATATCACGGGAATTTTTAATGGATTTCTTTACGGCATCCTTTGTAATCTCATTAAAGGTAATGCGACTGCACTTCTTGTTCTCAAGTTTTAATGCATAATACAGATGCCATGAAATAGCCTCTCCTTCTCGGTCAGGGTCAGTTGCAAGATATACTTTATCTGCTTTCTTTACTTCTTTACGAAGCTGAGCTAAAATATCTCCCTTTCCTCGAATTGTGATATACTTTGGTTCAAAATCATTCTCAACGTCTATCCCCAGTGTACTTTTTGGCAAATCTCTTACATGGCCGTTTGAGGCAATAACCTTATATGACTTTCCCAGAAATTTCTGAATTGTTTTAGCCTTGGCCGGCGATTCAACAATAACTAAGTTTGCTGACATTCCCCAAAACACTCCTAACTTTTAAATATTATATTGCAATTTATTGTATTTTATCACTATCACATATTTGAAAAAATACCATTAGCAAGATATGCGTTACATTTATGGAATAATTTTTTCAAATACACTCTGCTGAACTGTCTTAATTAACATTTATAATTCGCATAAAGAAAAGATTCTATAAGGAAATTATGTTAAATATCAATAAGACAATACTCGAAATCAAAAACAATAAATGTACTCTTTCATAAAACAATTATACATCATACACTATTTCGTTTTGCCACGCAAGCAGAAAATTTCACACTTTTCTTAAATAGACATTTTGTTCTATCTGATAAATTATGTTTTTTAGTTCAAATTTCATCAGGATATGTTGCAATTCAAAGGCAGAAAAACCGCTATTTTCCAAAAGATTTTCAAAAGTCATGGGATGAATTTCATCTAAGAGCGAATATACTTTTTCTTCTTTTTTATTTTCACAAAAAAATTTTTGTTCTTTGAAAAATTTTTCTCTGTTTACATCCATATTTTTCTTTTTATTTCCTGTTTTCCCCTCTTTTATAATTATATCCATAATGTCTTCTGGAGAACGAACCAGGACAGCTCCCTGACTGATTAAATCATTACATCCTCTGCTCATACAATCCGTAATTCTTCCCGGAAGTGCAAAAATATCTTTTCCTTGTTCCAGTCCTTGATCAGCAGTAATTAATGAACCACTTCTCGCCCCCGCCTCCGTGACAAAAATCCCATCGGAAAGCCCGCTGATAATCCGATTTCTCATAGGAAACAATCCTTTTTGAGGAGAAATACCCATATTGTATTCCGAAAGAACTCCGCCCATCTGATACACCTGTTGATATAAATTAAAATTCTCTACTGGATAAATCGTATCAATCCCGCCTCCAAGAACCCCAAGCGTATATCCATTCGCATCTAACGCTCCCTTATGCCCCGCAGCATCCACTCCGGCCGCCATGCCACTCACAATCTGAATGCCACATTCTGCTAGTCTTTTTGCAAATTCTCTCGCCATTTTTCTTCCATATATAGTTGCCCTTCTCGCACCGACAATTGCAAGAATTGGCTTTGAAAAATTCGGAAGTCTTCCTATATAATATAGCAAATTTGGCGGTTCATATAACTGTGCAAGTCTTTCTGGATATTCCTGTGACTCCCTGTGAAAAAAATAAATTTCTCGTTTTTCTAATTTTCGTATAGAAGCTTCTATTTTTTTCTGATTTTTCGACGCTATAACCTCTTTACATTGCCCAGTCGTAAGAATTCCTTTTATCTCACTTTCCGGAGCATTATATATTGTAGATGGATGTCCAAAGTGTTCTAGAAGTTTTTTCTGTGTCTTTACACCAATTCCTGCAATATTCGTAAACCAATACCAGTAAAAATCATTGTTCGTCATCTCACCTTAACCCTCCCTTCTCCCTTTTGTCTAAAATATAGTGCTTCCTCTACATGACGGCTTTTTATATCGTAACTACCTTCTAAATCTGCGATGGTTCTTGCCACTTTTAAAATCTTAAAATAAGAACGCCCTGTAAGCTGGAAAACAGAAAAAGCTTCTTTCATAAGCTGCTGTCCTTCTTCATCTAGTTTGCAATAGATTTCCACCTCATTCTTATTCATTCTGCCATTAAACAATGTAGTACTTTGTGCAAAACGTTCTTTTTGTATCTCCCATGCTTTGCTTACCCTTTTCCGAATATCCGCAGAACTTTCTTCTTTAGAGTTCGAAGTCAGCGCTTCGTATCCTATCTCCTCACAACGAACAAACAAATCAATTCGGTCAAGAATCGGGCCACTTATTCTATTCTGGTACTTTACAATCTGACGATAGGTACAGCGGCATTTATCCATTGGATAATATCCGCATGGGCAGGAGTTCGCACAAACAGACAGCAAAAAGTCTGCCGGAAATGTCAGGGTTTGTTCCTTTCTTACAATAGAAATCTCATGTTTTTCCAAAGGAACTCGAAGCATTTCTATAATTTCTCTTTTATATTCTGGAAACTCATCTAAAAAAAGAATTCCATGATGTGCAAGAGAAATCTCTCCCGGCTGCGGAGTCATTCCTCCTCCAAACATTCCTGCCTGTGTAACCGCAAGAGAGGGATTACGGAAGGGTCGTTTCGTAATCAATGAAAAACTGTCTTTTAACAAGCCTTTTGCACTGTATATAATCGTAGTATCTATCATCTCTTCTGTTGTCATCTGTGGCATAATTCCAGAAATACAGGATGCTAACATAGACTTTCCCACTCCCGGCGGACCACCCAACATTAAATTATGATATCCTGCCGCCGCAATCTCCATTGCTCTTTTAGCCATAACCTGTCCTTTTACTTCAGAAAAATCCGTAACAGATATTTTGTCTTCGTCTGCATTTTCTAAAATATCTTTTACAAGTAAATTTAAACTTCGTGTACTTTCCGATATCTCCTGTGATTTTTTGACATCTTGTATCGTACATTCCTTTCCTGAATCTTCTGATATATTCCCTGAATTCTCTAATATTTCTCCTGAGTCATCATTTATAATATACCCATGTTTTAGATAGAAAAAAAGTTCTTCTAAATTCCTACATCCAACTACCTCCATCTGCTCTACAAAAGCAGCCTCTGCCACGTTCTCCTGTGCCACAATACATCTCTTTATTCCTCTTTTAGATGCAGCAACGACAATCGGTAAAACACCAGAAATCGGACAAATCTGCCCATTTAACGATAGCTCACCAACAAAAAGTGTATCTTTTATATAAGTTTCCGGGACAAAATCCATTGCAAGCAAAATCGCTGCCGCAACCCCAATATCAAAAGAAGTCCCACATTTTCGAAAATCTGCCGGAGCAAAATTCACAGAAATCCTCTTCGGCGGCAACAAAACACCGATATTATTCAAAGCAGTACGTACCCGCTCTTTTGACTCCTTCACTTCATTAGACAAGTATCCAATCATATTAAAATTTGGAAGCCCATTACTAATATCTACCTGTATCTTTACAATCTGTCCTTCGATTCCCTGTATCATTGCGCTAAAAACTTCTGCTACCATTGTCTCTGCTCCTTCAACCTGCTATAATAATGTAAAATTTTGTAATTAATTCCTTTATATCACATATTTCCAAAATATGCAATATTTATTTTAGATTTCATATTTTTATTATAAATACTATGAATGAGCAAATACAGAAAAAATGCACAAAATAAGTGCTTCTTGTTTATAGTCCAAACACATTCAGACTAATCAAGCAATGTATGTCTTTATAATGCGGACATAGTTGTGCAATATTTTAAATTTACTCATTTATAGATAAATAGTAATTTTGTCCACTGTCAAAGTCAGCCCACTGGAAAATAAATAAAGCATATTTGTGGCCTCGGAGCAAGGTTTGGATGTTCGCATCCAAACCTTGCTCCGAGGCCACAAATATGCTTTATTTATTTTCCAGTGGGCGTCTGTTTAGCCACACAAGTTATTATTTAACGGTTATTATCCAACATCTTCTTGAGTTCATTCATAAATGTTTCCACATCTTTAAACTCACGGTAAACAGAAGCAAATCTCACATACGCAACTTGCTCTAAGGACTTCAAATGCTCCATGACCACCTCGCCAATCTGCTTACTTTCAATTTCTTTATATTCTAAATTAAAAAGTTCATTCTCTATCTTATTCACCATCTGTTCAATCTGCTCTACAGATACCGGACGTTTATGACAGGCGCGCAAAATTCCGGACATCATCTTAGAACGATCATATGGTTCTCTTGTTTTATCTTTTTTTATGACAGTGAGTGGCATAATCTCTACTCTCTCATATGTAGTAAATCTTTTTCCACATTCGTCACAAAGTCTTCGCCGTCGTATGGATGAATTATCATCTGCAGGTCTTGAATCAATTACACGGGTGTTATCCAATCCACAAAAAGGGCATTTCATATCTTATCCTCCAGTATTTCTATCTCTTATGTTTACATTTATCGTGCCGGTTATTATACCAGAAAAATAGCTATTTTACAAGACATTTCTTCTCGTCAATATCTACAAGGATACTATCTACGCCTATTCGAATGACTGCTCCGACCGGAATTTTATATTCTGATTTTTTGCCAAGACAACCGCAATATTTTCCTCCTGTAGGAACATAGAAATCTGTGATACATAATTTACATACATCAATTTCTAAATCTCCAACACAGCCTAAGCGATGTCCATTCTTACAATTAATCACATCTTTATTACTAAGTTCCCAAAAACGCATCAAAAAAGCCCTTTCTTTTAAATTATGAGGGCTTTCTTAAAATAATGCTATCTATATGCTATTCATTTATTATCTAGAGGGTGTTTGAAAAATGCTTTCTGCAAGATGTGCGTTACAATTTGTGGGAGATTTCGCCTGAATGAGGGCGGCGTAGCGGGCATTGCAGTTCATATTCCTCATTCATATGCAATTTCATCCACTGAAGCATATCTGTATATACTTCATCTCTTCGCACTTCATCACAAATATTATGACGCATCCCTTCATATAAATGCAACTCCACCCAATGACGAGTGTCTTCTAACTGCCGGTGTACTTCCAATATCCCCTTTCCGCCATTACCAATAGGATCCTCTTTTCCGCCAAGCAACAAAATCGGTATATCTTCATTTACGGAACGATACCATTTCCTGGTGGAGACTAATGCAAGCATTTTTAAAATATCTTCATATGCTGCTACGGTAACAGGAAGATGTTCAGAATAAATCCTGGAATATTCTCGTCTTATTTTTTCATTCGCAGCAATCCAGGAATATGTGTCCTGTTCCTTTAAAAAACGATGATTTAAACGTTTTTCTATATCTTTTTCAAGATATACACTTCTGTGTTCCGCCCCCCAAATCCTCTTCAAAAGGGCCGCTAAAAGAATCTTTCTCCAACAATACTTTTGTTTACCGCTAGTCCCCGACAAAATCACTCCATTAATGCCTTTTTCATGGATACAATCCATTCGCACAATGAGAGATCCCAGTCCGTGTCCATAGATAAAATACGGTGTATCTGGATATTCTCTTTTCATATAGTGTGTCAGCTTTTTTGTATTTTTTACCAGATAAGTCCATCCATTCTTGCTGCCAAAATAGCCATAGTCCTCTTTTTTAGAAGAACGTCCATGCCCGATATGGTCACATCCGCAAACCATAACGCCATGATCTGTAAAAAAACGAATCAAATTCTCATTTCTCTCCACAAAATCTCCAAAATCATGCACAATCTGTAAAATAGCACGAAGATCTGTCTCCGGTTCATAGATATAATAATGTATTCTGTTTATATGATCAGAACTTTGATATGTTCCTGTAAATTTCTGATAAGCCATACAAAAGCCTCCCGTCCTCTCTGTATATGACAGATTCCTTTTCTCAACTACTATACAGGATAAATGTGAAAAAAGAAAGACAATCTGTCTTGCATTTTCGTTAAGATAGATTGCCTTTTCTTTCGTTTTTATTAAGTTTCTTACAATAAACTATATTCCAGAATATGGCTGAAAAATTACTATAGCAACCTATATTTCATAACTTGCAACAAGTATTTTCAAAGACATATGAGAAGAAGAAAAAATCTTCTCCGTAAATTCAAGAATGCCGGGGCATTGTTGAATTTAGCATCAACTAAATCATACAGATTAAAGAATAATCTTAGCAGGACACTTCTCTGCGCACTTTCCACATCCGGTACATTTGCTGTAATCAATTTTTGCGATGTTGTTCTCAACAGTGATCGCATCTGCTTCACAGACACGAGTACACATCTTACAACCGATACATCCTGCGGAGCATACTTCTTTTACTGCTTTACCAAATTCTTTGGAGTTGCATTGTACTTTATGAGGAGCTGCATATGGAACAAGCTCGATTAAAGATTTCGGACAAGTTGCCACACATTTACCGCAGGCAACACATTTTTCTTTATCAACTACAGCAACGCCATTGATAACGTGAATAGCATCAAAGTCACAAACCTTTACACAGCTTCCAAAACCAGTACAGCCAAAGCTGCAGGCTTTTGGTCCACCGCCAGGTACACTCATGGCAGAAACACAGTCTTCATTACCAGCATATTTGTATTTTGATTTTGCCTTATCGCAGGTTCCGGCACATTTTACGAATGCAACCTGTTTTTCGCCTGCTCCAGCTTCTACACCCATGATAGAAGCGATTTTATCTGCTACTGGCTGTCCACCTACAGGACATGCTCCAACTGGAGCTTCTCCAGCAGCGATTGCTTTAGCAAGTGCATCACAACCGGCAAATCCACAACCACCACAGTTGTTTCCCGGAAGGCACTCTCTTACAGCAACTTCTTTTTCGTCTACCGGCACTTTAAATTTCTCGGAAGCAATGCCAAGGAGAATGGAAATAACAAGTCCGGTTCCACCGACAACTACTGCCGCAAGGATAATTCCACTTATACTCATTTTTGTCCCTCCTAATTAAATGATTCCTGAAAAACCAAAGAATGCAATAGACATAAGTCCGGCTGTTACCATTACGATAGGCATACCCTGCCAGGACTCTGGAATGTCGTTGTATTCCATTTTCTCACGGATTCCGGCAAGGATAACAATCGCGATTGTAAATCCAATAGAAATACCGAGACCATAAACTACAGACTGTAAAATATTATATCCATACTGTACAGAGTTTAAAGCTACACCAAGTACGGCACAGTTTGTTGTAATCAGTGGAAGATATACTCCTAATGATTCATACAAAGCTGGCATAGATTTCTTTAAGAACATCTCTACGAACTGTACAAGTGCAGCGATAACGAGGATGAATACAATCGTCTGTAAATAAGTTAAATCAAGTGGTGCAAGAATAAACTTGTAAATTAATGATGTCACTAAAGAAGCAATTGTAATAACGAAGATTACGGCTGCTCCCATTCCACCGGCAGTCTCTACCTTTTTGGATACTCCGAGGAAAGGACATAATCCTAAAAACTGACTCAGTACTACATTGTTAACAATAGCGGCACTGATAATTAATAATATTAATTCTTTCATAATCCTTCCCCTTTCTATTTATTCTCTGCTTTTTCTTCAGAAGCAGCCTTTGTTTCTTCTTTTTTATTGTCTACAGACATATCAAAGAAACTCTTGCTCGAACAGCAGGAATTACCGCAGGCAGAGCAATCGCCACATCCTGCAGGAATCTCTTCCATCTCGCCATTCTTTACCTTACGGTTCATAATCTTATTTCTTGCAGCTACTAAGCAGGCAAGTACAAAGAAAGCACCAGGAGCAAGAATAAAAATAGTAATTGGTGTGTAGAAAGATTCAGATAAGATTGTCTTTCCAAAAATTGTTCCGGCACCAAGTAACTCACGGAACGCACCTAAAATAGTAAGGGATACTGTAAATCCAAGACCCATTCCAAGTCCATCAAAGAAAGAAGAAACAGGACCATTTTTACTTGCATAGGATTCTGCACGTCCTAAAATAATACAGTTAACTACGATTAATGGGATATATACACCAAGAGCATCATTTAATGCTGGCACATAACCCTGCAAGAGGAACTGTACTACTGTAACTAAGGATGCGATAATTACAATGTATCCAGGAATACGAACTCTATCCGGAATAAAATTACGCAGAATAGAAATAATCATATTGGAGAACATTAATACTACGGTTGTAGAAAGTCCCATACCTGCACCATTGATTGCCGATGTTGTTACCGCAAGAGTAGGACACATACCCAAGATAAGAACTAAGGTAGGGTTCTCTTTGATAATACCATTATAAAGTCTTTCTAAAGCACTATTATTTTTCATCTTAGTTACCTCCTTCTAATGACTGGAAATAAGCAAGACAGCTATTCATAGCACCTGTAACTGCTTTACTTGTGATTGTTGCACCGGAAATGGCATCAATCTTTGCGTCATCTCCAGAACCGGAACCATCTTTTACAACAGAGAAAGCATCTGCTTTCTTACCGGCAAACTGTTTGCCCCAGCTTGGGTCATCTTTGGCTTTCATACCAAGACCTGCTGTCTCACTGATAGAGAGTACGGAATATCCGCTTACTGTTCCGTCAGACTGAATACCAACAGTAAGCTGAATGTCTCCACCGTATCCTTTAGAAGTTGTGATATTGAAAATGTAACCAAGTGCTTTGCCAGAAGCATCTACTGCCTCTACTGCAGAAGAGATAACATCGCTCTCATGTCCATCAACAGTATTCTTATAAGAAGCAATCACTTTAGAAGCTGCTTCCTCGGAGAATCCGTCAACATCTTTGAAATCACTTGCCTTTGGAAATACAGCCTTGTATGCTTCCATCTGTGCCTTTGCTTCCTGATCAGCAATAGGTTTCTTTGTGATTCCGTATACTGCACCAAGGACAAGACCTGCAACAACAGTAATAATAACAAGCTTTAAAGCATCTTTTACTAAAGAATTCATTATTTCTTACCTCCTTTTCCAAATGCGGTAGGAGTTGTAACTCTTTCAATTAATGGTACTAACAGGTTACAGAAGATAATCGCATAGGAAACTCCCTCTGCGGAACCACCGAATAAACGGAAGATTCCTGTCAGGATACCAAGTAAGATACCAAATACAATCTGTCCCTTTGGTGTAATTGGAGATGTAACGTAATCTGTAGCCATGAAGAACGCACCAAGCATTAATCCACCACCACATAACTGTTCTGCAAGATATGTCATATCAAATCCATGTCCACCGAAAAGGAGAACAAAAAGACCAAGTGTAACAATATAACATACTGGAATTCTCCAGCTAATGATTTTCTTTGCAATTAAATATACACCACCGACAAGCAGTAAGAGTGCAGATGTCTCACCAATTGTACCAGCAGTATTACCAAGGAACATAGCCTTTAAGTTTACGACTTCTCCTGCTTTTAATGCAGCAAGAGGTGTGGCACTTGTTGTCGCATCAAAACTTCCACCAAATCCATTATAGGAGAAGTTGGTCATAATTCCTGCAAAAGAAATTAATAAGAAGCAACGTGCTCCAAGCGCAGGGTTCATAAAGTTCTGGCCTAAACCACCAAAAAGCTGTTTTACAACGATGATTGCGAATAAACCACCGATAACAGGAATCCAGAATGGTACTTCTGGCGGAAGGTTTAATGCTAATAATAAACCAGTAAGTGCTGCACTGCAGTCTTTAATTGTAATCTTCTGGTGCATGCAGCGCTGCCATACATATTCTGCAAGAACACAGACAGCAACACAGATTACTGTATTGATGATTGCCTTTACTCCGAAGTTCCAGAAACCAAATAATGTTGCTGGAAGAAGAGCGATAATTACGTCAAGCATAATGCTATGTGTAGAAGCCTTATCCCTTACATGAGGATTGGCTGATACGTTATATAATTGTTCGTTCATTTTTTCACCTCTCCTTATGTTTATTTCTTCTTTCTGCGAAGAGCCATCGCCTCACGACGACCTGTCTTCATAGACTGGGTTAATCTTCTCTTTGCCGGGCAGATGTAAGAACAGCATCCACATTCCACACATTCACATCCATTGAGTTCATCAAATAATGCGAAATCTCCGTGGTCTGCGATTTCGGAAAGCTTTGTAGGCATCAGGCCGGCAGGACATACGGAAATACAACGCCCGCAACGGATACAGTTACTTGGCTCACAAGCAGCCACTTCATCTTTTGTGAAACATAAAAGAGAAGAGAATGTCTTTGCACAAGGAACATCTAATGTAGATAAAGCCATACCCATCATAGGCCCGCCAGAGATTACTTTTTCTGGCTGAGACTTAAATCCGCCTGCTGCTTCTACTAATTCTGCAGCATTTGTTCCGTTCTTTACTTTAAAGTTTCCAGGATTCTTAATCGCATCTCCTGTTACAGTTACTACTCTCTCAAAGAGGGGTTTTCCAAGTGTAATTGCCTCATGAATCGCAATCGCAGTTGCCACGTTATCTACAATACATCCGGCATCGGCTGGAAGCATGGAAGAATTAATGGCACGACCTGTTACTGCAAATATTAAAGAACGCTCTGCACCCTGTGGATACTTTGTCTTTAATGCAGCTACTTCAATACGGCTCTCATTTTTACACATTTCTGTCAACTTTGCAATCGCCTCTGGCTTATTATCTTCGATTCCGATTACACCCTTAGCTTTAGGGAATAAGGAAAGCATAATATTAAGACCAGAAATAAGCTGTTCCGGAATCTCCATCATACAACGATAATCGGCAGTGATGTATGGCTCACATTCTGCTGCGTTGATAATAATTGTATCAATTTTTTCCGGTTCCTTTGGGGAAAGCTTTACATGCGTAGGGAATCCGGCACCACCGAGTCCGACGATACCTGCTTCTTTTACTGCATTGATGATTGCTTCATTTGTCTTTTCTGTTACTGGTTGGAAGGAAACAGTTTCGTACTCTCCGTCATTCTCTACAATAATGGAGTTCACTTTGTTACCAGAAACTGTCATTCTTGGTTCAATCTTTTTTACCGTTCCAGAAACAGAGCTATAGATGTTGGCAGAAACAAATCCTCCAGCCTCCGCGATTTTCTGACCGACTAAAACTCTGTCACCTTTCTTTACACAGGCAACGGCAGGAGCACCAATGTGCTGACTTAAAGGGTATACCAGCTCTCCCTGTGGTAAATATTCAGTAATTGGTTTGTCCTTACTTAACTCTTTACCATCATACGGATGAAGGCCACCTTTAAATGTTAGTAGTCCCATTTTTTTACCTTCTTTCTAAAATTTTTTAAATCAAATAGTGCATGCATATTTTTGTAAGTCTCACATAAATTCTTACGAAAGCATTTCAATATTTGATATAAAATCATTAATAATAATATAAGAAAAAAAGGGCGAAATCAAGAATCGTCATTTTCTTAACGATTAGCAACTTCGCCATTTCCCATATTTTATATAAAAAAACTTCGCTATTATGCAATTATTTGCAATTTTTTTGTGTAGTTTTACAATACTGTATTTAAAATAGAACAATATTGTATGCAATCCAATCTATTATTGTTAAATAATAAATTATATCAACTGATGTTATTTACTGATAATATCTATCTGATTCCCATCCTGTGTTCCATTCTCATCAACGACTTCTACAACCACTTTATGAGGAAGACAGACAATGGTCTCTCCCTTTTTACTAATCGCTGCATGATTGACACAAATCTTATCTGGACAGTCTGCTTTTGCCATACTGGCTTTCCCATCCTTTATGATAAGAATATTTTCCCAGTCATCTTCGCCGATTGTAACAGTCTGGTTTTTATCTAAAGAGTATGTTCCATATTCCTTATTATTAACACTGACTTTTACCTCTGCTCCTCTCTTTCCCTGAAGCTGCATAAAAGCAAAGGCACCAATACCAATAATCAGAAAAAACAGAATCAGCAAAATATCATTTTTATAAGACTTCTTAGTTGAATCCAATCCATTTCTGTGCAATCTTATATCCTCCCATCGTGAGTTTATGACTCAGCTTATTGTGGGACTTAGTAAACTTTCCAAGAACAGAGCTTTTTAATATTTTATAAGCATCTGGAGATTTCTCTTCAAGATAATGCCATAAATCATCTCGCATCGCCTCTGATTCTGATGTATTCATCTTCATAAGAAGCACAGAGGTTACCATCTGAATCGTCTCAAGATAATGAAGCATATATTCTTTAAGCTGTGGACAGGAAAGCATGCTCTCATGCTTTGCATAAAGGTCAATCATAATCTTATTCACACGAATCTGCTGGTCAATTCTTGAAATCATTACCTTTTCATTGACAGACTGGTCATCACGCCCAATAAAATACCGATAAAAATCTACGTCAAGATAATACATCTTCTTAACGTATGGCAATGGCCAGTATACAAAAATGTTATCTACATAAAATGTGTGTTTTGGTAATTCAAACTGAAAACTCCGAAGCAGCTCTGTACGGTAAATCACCGAATGCATCAAAATATTCTGGCTGGCATGGAAATGTCCAATCTCTTCCCATCCAAAGTAACGATTCTCCGGCAGAATAGAATGATACTGGATAACCTTTTTATGCTTTGCTCCAACCTTCTCGTAAACATAGTTTGAAAGCAGCATGTCAAGAGGCTCTTCTTCTTTCACTGCCTCTTTTAAAAAGGCAAGTATCTTCTGGTAAGCTTCTGCGTCTACCCAGTCATCACTGTCTACTACTTTATAAAAGAATCCGGTTGCATTACGGAGTCCGGCATTCACTGCCTCTCCATGTCCACCGTTTTCCTGATGAATCGCACGAATAATACCCGGATATTTCTCCTCATATTCATCTGCGATTGCAGGAGTCTCATCTTTTGAACCATCATCAACAATCAATATCTCTACATCTTCCCCACCTGGAAGAAGACTTTCAATACAGTTTCTCATATAATCCATAGAATTGTAACTTGGAATTGCAATTGTCAGGATTTTCATGAATTACCTCCTTTGGTATCCTATATACTTTTAGAATCTTTCTGTTCCTGCTTTAGTACGAAAAATTCTCCCAGTCAAAAAGCAAACCTAGAGCGTGTTTGGGAAATCATTCCTGCAATCTGCACATCTTACAGAAAACATTTTTCAAACACACTCTAGAAAGATTCTTAAGAGTATATTTATTTAATTATTTCTCAAATCCGCGGTAGATGATATCATCTCTTCCCGGACCGTTAGAAACCATAGTAATAGGATATCCAATATGTTCTTCTACAAACTCAATATATTTACGGCAGTTCTCTGGTAAATCTTCGTACTTCTTAATTCCACGAATGTCACATTTCCATCCTGGAAGTACTTCTAATACAGGTTTTGCCTTCTCTAACTGATTTGTTACAGGGAATTCTGTTGTCACCTTACCATCAATTTCGTAGCCTGTACATACAGGAATCTCGTCAAGGTATCCAAGTACATCTACTACAGTGAAAGCAACATCTGTTGTTCCCTGAAGACGGCATCCGTATTTAGATGCAACACAATCAAACCATCCCATTCTTCTTGGACGTCCTGTTGTTGCTCCAAATTCTCCGCCGTCACCACCGCGGACACGAAGTTCCTGTGCCTCATCACCGAAGATTTCACTTACAAATGCTCCAGCACCTACTGCACTACTGTATGCCTTACATACTGTAACAACTTTCTTAATCTCATATGGAGGAATACCTGCTCCGATCGCACCATATGCTGCTAATGTAGAAGAAGATGTTACCATTGGATAAATTCCGTGATCTGGATCCTTTAATGTTCCTAACTGACCCTCTAATAAAATATTTTTACCTTCTTTGATTGCCTTATCTAAGTACGCAGATACGTTACATACATAAGGAGCAACCATCTCTTTGTATTCCATTAATGTGTTATACAGTTCGTCTGCATCAATTAATGGTTTGTGATAAAGATGCTCTAATAAGATATTTTTCTGTACGATAACACGCTCAATCTTTTCTCGAAGTACTGCCTCTTCTTCGAATAATTCGTTAACCTGGAAACCAACCTTCGCATACTTATCAGAATAGAAAGGTGCGATACCAGACTTAGTAGAACCAAAAGATTTACCTGCCAGACGCTCCTCTTCATATTCATCAAAAAGAATATGATAAGGCATAACAATCTGTGCACGATCAGAAATTAAAATCTTTGGTGCAGGAACCCCCTTAGAAGTTATCTCTTTTAACTCATTAAAAAGAATAGGAATATTCAGTGCTACTCCGTTACCGATAATACTTGTTGTATGTCCATAGAAAATACCTGATGGTAATGTATGGAGTGCAAACTTTCCATAATCATTTATAATTGTATGGCCTGCATTGGCACCACCCTGAAAACGGATAATAATATCAGAATCCTGTGCGAGCATATCAGTAATCTTACCCTTACCTTCATCTCCCCAGTTTGCGCCTACGATTGCTTTTACCATTAGCTCATTCCTCCCAGCTTTAAAAACTTACTATTTTTATGGATGTGGTTTGTCCCATCACCCAAACACACTAATTATAACTTACTTTGCTTTATAAGTAAAGAATAATTACAATAACTTACTTTTCTTTGCCATTCTGACAAGCATATTTCCTTTCGGGAAGTTACGAAGTTCTGCCTCTGTAATTCCCTTTAACTTAAGTACCAGAACGAAATATACGATAACCGCAAAGCCTACTGAAATCATCAAGCATATAAATACAAGAATTCTTAAATGAATAAAACTTCCGAATATTCCTGATAAGATCAAGTAGATTCCCTGATAAAATACATAGCAGAGTATTCCCATAATTACAGAAGAAAGTAATGGAATCATAAATGTTCGTTTCATTTCCTGATGATATCCTAAATACTTGCGTACACTCAAATTATTCAGCAGACACATAAGGAAAGCATAGAACATCGTAGCAAATACAAGCGCATATAAATTCAGGTTTGTAAAATACAACAACGGTGTAAGCAGAACAACATGAAGGACAAGGGAAACCGCTGCGTTACGAAGCGGAATATTTACCTTTCCAATTCCCTGCAATACTCCATTACTTACTGTAGACAGTGCATAAAATATAATACTGATGCAGCCAGTGCGTAAAATACTTACTGCCAGATCAATCGTTGCTTTTTGTGGGAACAGCACTTCCATAATTGGATAGGCAAGCGCCCCCATTCCAATTGCAGCAGGAATACTAATAACCATTGTAAAATGAATTGCCTGCCTTACATGCCCCCTGCATTTTTTATAGTCTTTCAACTCATAACTGCCGGAAATTGCAGGAATCATAGCAGTAGACATAGAATTTGCAAGCGCGATCGGCACGTTGATGAGCACCCAGTATTTTCCGGAGAACACGCCATATAAAGAGGCCGCTGTTTCAGAAGCCATTCTTTTAAATCCCATAATATCCATAAATAAAGTCTGGTCAACTACCGTACTGATATTGTAGACAAACGTGCTTAAAATTACCGGTGTTACCATCATAAAGATAATCCTAAAGATATCTTTATAGGAACTGTCAACACCCGTATCATCTTTTTGAATTTCTTTTTTAAAATATTTTTTATTACAGGAGTAAATAAACAACATAAATAAGAGACCGGTTATAACACCTGCCCCAATACCTGCGGCACTTCCCATCGCACCAAATACTGGAATCTTATCGGCATCCCCACCTGCAAATGCATGAATAAAGAATACGGCAGCCCCGATACTAATGACTGCGTTAGCCACCTGCTCTACAATCTGAGAAAGCGAAGTCGGAATCATTGTCCTGTGTGCCTGAAAATATCCACGGAATACCCCTAAAAATCCGGAGAAAAAGATAGTTGGAGCTAAAATACGAAGTACAGGAATCGCCTTAGGCTGATTCGAAGGAATTAATACAGAGGCTCCAAAAAAAGTAATAAGGCTGGCAATCCCACCTATTACCAGAACATATATAAGTGCACATTTAAATACCTTATGTGCAATCTTATACTGATGTACCGCCATCTTGGCCGAAACCACCTTGGAAACTGCCATAGGAATACTATAGGAAGATATCAATAATATCATCGTATAAATATTCACAGCAATACTATAATATCCATTACCTTCATCACCTATAATACTTGTAACCGGACTTCGATATAATACACCGATAATCCTTGTCACGATACCTGCCACCATCAATATTGAAGCCTGGGCAAGTACATTCGTTTCTTTTGTATCTTTGCTACTCAACTGACAACCACCTTTCCAAACTTTAAGGGTTATTCTTTCTCCTGTTTTTATAAATTACATAACTTAAGGGTTATCGTTGCCGATAACCCTTAGTATTATACGGATTTCTTTCTAGCATGTCAATCCGAAGTTTCTGTATTTTTATACATTAATCTCTGCTTTCATTCCAAGAATGTCTTTATTCTCGTCAAGAACAGGCTGAACGTATTCTGTAATGAACTCTACTGTCTGCTCTGGAGATCTTCCAACAAAGTTTTCTGGTTTCATGATGGCCTGAAGCTGTTCCATTGTCATTCCAAATGCTGAATCTGCTGCGATTCTTTCAAGAAGATCATTCTCTTTACCTTCTTCTTTTACAACACGACCTGCTGCCATAGAGTGCTGACGAATTCTTTCGTGAAGTTCCTGACGGTCTCCACCAGCTTTTACTGCATCCATCATGATATTTTCTGTTGCCATAAATGGAAGTTCTCTCATAAGATGTGCTTCAATTACCTTTGGATATACTACAAGACCATCTACGACATTCAGATATAAGTCAAGGATACCATCAATCGCAAGAAAACCTTCTGGTACAGAAAGACGCTTGTTAGCAGAGTCATCTAATGTTCTCTCAAACCACTGTGTAGATGCTACGAATGCCGGATTCATCGCATCAGACATTACATAATCTGCTAAAGAGGCAATTCTCTCACTTCTCATAGGATTTCTCTTATAAGCCATTGCAGAGGAACCAATCTGATGTTTCTCGAATGGTTCTTCAATTTCTTTTAAATGCTGTAAAAGACGAATATCATTAGAGAATTTATGAGCAGACTGTGCAATTCCAGAAAGTACATTAAGTACACGGCTGTCAATCTTACGGGAATATGTCTGTCCGGAAACTGGATAACATGCATCAAATCCCATCTTCTCTGCAATCTTTCCATCAATCTTACGGATTGTCTCATGATCTCCGTTGAATAACTCTAAGAAACTTGCCTGAGTTCCCGTTGTTCCTTTAGAGCCTAACAACTTCATTGTGCTGATAACATATTCTAAGTCTTCTAAATCAAGCATAAGATCATGTAACCATAATGTAGCTCTCTTTCCAACGGTCGTTGGCTGCGCTGGCTGGAAATGTGTGAAAGCCAGTGTAGGGAGGTCTTTGTACTTCATAGCAAATGCAGAAAGCTCTGCAATGACATTAATCAGCTTGCTTCTTACTAACTTGAGAGCCTCTGTCATAATGATAATATCTGTATTATCACCTACATAGCAGGATGTTGCTCCAAGATGGATGATTCCCTTTGCATTTGGACACTGTACACCATATGCATATACATGGGACATAACATCGTGACGTACTTCTTTCTCTCTTGCTTTTGCCACATCAAAATTAATGTCATCGGCATGGGCCTTTAACTCCTCAATCTGTTCCTTTGTCACACTGTCAAGACCTAACTCATATTCTGTCTCTGCTAATGCGATCCAAAGCTTTCTCCATGTCTTAAACTTCTTGTCTGGAGAAAAGATATACTGCATCTCTTTACTTGCATATCTTTCTGAGAGAGGACTCTGATATTTGTCGTACATTGTTTATACCTGCTACTAAAAACATATACAAATGTGTATATGCTAGATGATTTGCATCTAAATAGCTTTTCCTTTCCTGATTTTTTATAATTGCCACTTGATTTTCTATTAGTTAATTTATCCCTGTTCTCCACGGATATCCTGTGTTGGCGGTTCAATCGGATAGTTACCGCTGAAACATGCATCACAGTATGGAAGTCCGTTGTTAAGTTCTTTTAAACGTTCCATTCCAAGATAAGCTAATGTATCTGCCTCAATGCTGTCACGAATCTCATCTAAAGTCTTACCATAGGCAATCAACTGATCTTCGGAAGGAATATCCGTTCCAAAATAACAAGGGTGTAAAAATGGAGGAGAACTGATTCTTACATGAACTTCTTTTGCTCCGGCATCCTTTAACATACGAACAATACGATGACAAGTTGTTCCTCGAACGATAGAATCGTCAATCATAACAATTCTCTTACCCTTTACAGCATCTTTTAACACATTAAGCTTTACCTGTACACTGCTCTCACGCATGCTCTGCTTTGGCTTGATAAACGTTCTTCCAACATAAGAATTTTTAATGAAAGCTGTTCCGTAAGGAATACCAGATTCCATAGCATATCCCTGTGCTGCCGGATTACCTGATTCAGGAACACCAACAACCATATCTGCTTCTACCGGTGAATCCATAGCAAGGAATCTTCCTGCCTTAATACGGCTGGCATAAACACCAACCCCGTCAATGACTGCATCCGGTCTTGCAAAATAGATATATTCAAAAATACATCTTGCCTGCTTAGAAGAATCTTTGAAGCAAAGTTCCCTATTTGATACAATTCCACTCGGTGTTAGGGTAACAACTTCTCCTGGTTCTACATCTCTTACAAATTCTGCCCCTACTGTATCTAAGGCACACGTCTCAGATGTAAGGAAATATGTATTGTCTCTCTTGCCGATACAAAGAGGTCTGAAACCAAATGGATCTCTTGCCCCAATCAGCTTTCTCGGACTCATTACGATAAGAGAATAGGCTCCCTTTAACTTACGCATTGCTGCAAGTACCGCTTCTTCTGCTGTTGCGGAAGAAATTCTCTCTTTGGCAACATGGTAAGCGATTACCTCAGAATCAATCGTTGTCTGGAAAATAGCGCCTGTCTTTTCAAGTTCCTCGCGAAGTTCTAATGCATTTACCAGATTACCATTATGTGCAAGAGCCAGCGTACCTTTATAATAATTCAGTACTAACGGCTGTGCATTCTCTCTGGTACTAGAACCTGCAGTTGAATACCGGACATGACCCACACTGATATTTCCCTTTAATTTCTCAAGGTTTTCACTGCTAAACACTTCGTTGACAAGGCCCATTCCTTTATGAACCTGAATGTTCTTTTTCGGGCCGTTGGTATCCGAAACTGCAATACCACAGCTTTCCTGTCCTCTGTGCTGCAGAGCAAACAACCCATAATACACTGTTGAAGCAATGTCATTTCCGTCGAAATCATATGCTCCAAACACTCCGCATTCTTCGTGAATTCCAGAATCCACACACTCTTCAGAAAACTGTTCTTCCATATCAAACGCCATTTTCTTCCTCCATAATTTCATTAGTGAATATAATTGAAACGATTGTATACTAACATAAAATAAGTGTCCGTACAAGCCATTTCTCAGATTTCAGAACCATTCACAAATTTTATGTGTATTTTATATAGTATTTTTTATGAATTTTACAGATTATTTTCCTGCATTATGACGAAATAGTTTCGAATCTGTTGGAAGGATTCCTCTGCGGATTTTTACGGAAAGAATCCGGCTTACCGCCTCATTAATCTTACTCTCAGAAATCGTGCCGTCTTTCACTGCTTCTAATACACCTTCAAATGCCTGTTCAAAATTATCCGGCATTAAAATCATGTCATTTCCAGCCTGAACTGCCATTACCGCCGCCTGATCTGCGTCATAGAACTTTGTGATAACTTTCATATTCATAGCATCTGTAATAATAACATTATTAAATTGTAATTCTTCTCTTAAAATATCTGTTACCATAAGTTTTGTAAGAGAAGCCGGGGTTTCCTTTCCTGTTACCTGGCTCACAGCAACATGGGACATCATTACCATATCCGCTCCCGCTGCAATTCCAGATTCAAACGGAAGGAATTCTACTTCACGGAGGCGGTCAATTGTTGCATTTAGATCTACATACCCTTTGTGTGTATCCTCTCCACACTGTCCCTGTCCTGGAAAATGCTTCAAAGTAGAACTTACGCCCTGAGACTGCAGGCCTTTCACTTCCTGAGATACCATTCCTGCTACGGTTTTGGCATCAGAACTAAAACTTCTATTTCCGATTTCCGTATTTTCTGCATTTGTATTCACGTCTGCTACCGGTGCAAAGTCAAGGTTAAATCCAAGTTCCCTGATTTCTTTTCCGATTGTCTCTCCTACTTCGCAGGCTTTTTTACTGTCCCCACTCTTACCAATCTCGGACATGGCAGGGAACTTAGTTGTCTGCATATTTTTTGAGTTTGCAATTCTTGCTACGGAGCCGCCTTCCTCATCAACCGAAATAAACAATGGAATATCATTACTTTTCTGAATGTCAGCAATCATACTTTTTACCTGCTCACGGTCTTTAAGATTATAGGAAAAAAAGATAACACCACCAGGTTTATACTCTTCTAATTTCTGCTGCATCTTCTTTGTTACTTCTGTCTCCGCATCAAAATCAAGTGAATCGGTACAGACAATGAACATCTGCCCTATTTTTTCTTTTAAGGTCATACTTGAAAGAGCATCAGAAACCATCCCCTCTAAAGTAATATCATCTAATTCTCCTGAATCCTTTGAGGTAGATGTACTTTCTTCGGATTTTTCTTTCTTTTTATGGGAGCCGCACCCTGCAAGTATTCCCGCAAACAGGGTAAGGCATAATAATAACACTATTACTTTATATCTTTTCATTACTCCTCCTGCGGTGAAAACCGAGGGTCAAAGGTTCTCTTTTTGGGTACTTTCTTTTTTGATTCATTTGCTGCAGCAATCGCTTCCTCGCAAAAAGTCTTCTGTGCCTCAATTGCCTCTTTTCCCCTTCTGTCCACTTTCTGATATGTGCCATCTTCTAAAAGCCTGTGCGCTTTTAATGTGTCACTAAGCTGAACATCCAAAATATGTTTTGCTTTTTCTTTTAATTCTTCCTCTTCAACTGGGAAAACAATCTCTACACGGCGGTCAAGATTTCTAGGCATCCAGTCCGCACTTCCCATATAAATTTCTTCATGTCCGTCATTATAGAAATAGAAAATTCTTGCATGCTCTAAGAAAGTTCCCACAATAGAACGTACCCGGATATTTTCACTGACTCCCGGTTTGCCCGCTACAAGACAGCAGATTCCACGAACAATCAAATCAACCTGTACACCTGCACAGGAAGCTTCGTATAAGGCAAGGATAATCTTTCTATCACAAAGAGAATTGCATTTGGCGATAATTTTTGCCGGTTTGCCTTCTTTTGCGTTTTTCGTCTCTCTGTGAATCATCTCAAGAAAACGCTTTTTCATCCAGATTGGTGCTACAATAAGACGGTTCCAGTTTGCCGGTTCGGAATAACCACTTAACATATTAAATACGGCTGTAGCATCTTCTCCGACAACATCGCGGCAAGTAAACATACCGGTATCTGTGTAAAGCTTTGCAGTGGAATCATTATAGTTTCCTGTTCCAAGATGCACATAGCGGCGGATACCATCCGCTTCTTTCCGCACTACCAGTGCAATCTTACAGTGTGTTTTCAGACCAACCAAACCATAAATAACGTGACAGCCTGCCTTTTCTAACTTTCTTGCCCAGTTAATGTTATTCTCCTCATCAAATCGTGCCTTTAACTCTACCAATACAGTTACCTGCTTTCCATTTTCTGCTGCCTGTGCCAATGCAGCGATAATCGGGGAATGCCCACTGACACGGTAAAGAGTCTGCTTGATTGCAAGCACGTCTTTATCTTCTGCTGCCTGCCTGATAAATGCCACAATCGGATCGAAGCTTTCATATGGATGATGCAGTAACACATCGCCCTTTCGGATCTGGGTAAATATATTTTTATCTGCACGAAGCTTTTTATTTTTCTGCGGAGTATATGGTTTTTCTTTTAAATCAGAGAACCCTTCAATACCATAACATTTCATAAGGAACGTAAGGTCAAGCGGGCCATTGAAAGCATACATGTCGCATGGATGCACTTTAAACTGCTTCTTTAAATACTTCTCCAGACGGCTATCCATCCGCTCTTCATACTCAAACTTGATGACTTCGCCCCACTGACGCATTTTTAAAGACTTTTCAATTTCTTTTAATAAATCTTCTGCATCATCTTCATCAATGGATAAATCTGCATTTCTCATAATACGGTATGGAGCAGAACAGATAATCTCATGATTTAAAAACAAAACATCTAAGTAATGTTCAATGACATTCTCAAGAAGAATAACACGGCATTTTCTTTTTCCTCCATCCTTTTGCGGAAGCACAATCACTCTTGGAAGTACAGAAGGTACCTGTACTGTCGCAATATCGTAGTCTTTCTTTTCTTTTTTATCTTCGCCCCGGCTTTTTATCAAAGCAGCAATATTCAATGTCTTATTCTGAATCAGCGGAAACGGTCTTGAAGAATCAATCGCCATCGGAGTCAGTACCGGATATACATTCTTATGGAAATATTCTTCTAAAAACTCCTCTTCTTTTTCAGAAAGGCTGTTAAAAGTTACAATTTCTAACCCCGCTTCAGAAAGTTTAGGAAGAAGAGAACGATTATAGGTCGTATACTGTTTTTCGCAAAATGCATGGGTTTTCTCATTCAATGCACCAAGTTGTTCCTGCGGGGTCATTCCTGCAATATCCTTCTTCTTATACCCTGCATTGACCATATCTTTTAAAGAAGCGATACGCACCATAAAAAATTCATCTAAATTCGAGGCAGTGATACTTAAAAACTTCATTCGCTCAAATAATGGATTTTTGCGATCTCTTGCCTCTCCAAGAATTCTCTGGTTAAACTCTAACCAACTCAATTCACGGTTTGTAAAATTCTCCGGTCTGTCAAATATACTTTTGTCCATCTTCTATCCTCCCCTACAATGCTCTTTTTTGCTTTAATACTGGTGTGATTCCAGTAAATTCACTAAAGGTTTCTGCTTTCTTGGAAAAGCGGGTAATCTCTAATGTAATATCCTGATTTGTTTCAAGGGAAATAATCAATTCCTTTCCTTTTCTTGCCATAGAACATTTCTCAAGTTTTTGTTTATGTCCTCTGTCTAATGCATTTGCAAGCCTTAGAATAGAAGATAACTTGGCAATCCGAAGATATTCTTCTCTCCAGAATGCAGTATCTAACTCGTCAGTATCTGGAAGTTCCTGTGTATTGTAAAGCACAATATTAGCAACTTCCTCTCTCTCTCTGTGAGATAAGCCCATAATCTCAGTGGACATGATTAACTGGTAGCCATTCTTACCTGGATCATTTAAGTTAACATATTTTCCAATATCATGAAGAATCGCAGATATTTCAAGAATAAGGCGGTCCCGTTGTATAAGTCCGTGAAACTTTTTCGTCTTATCGAAAATCTCTAACGCTAAATCTGTAATATATTGTGCATGTACTTTACTATAACGGTATCTTTTTCCGATATACTTTGCAGAAGCTACAATATCCTGATAAAAATCATGGCTTAGTTTTATCTTCTTTGTTTCCTGTGCGTAATCCACCACGCTTCCATCACAAAGATTCGTCGCACATATATAAACGGTATCTGCTTTAGAACGTTCTAAGAATGTCTTATAAATAAGTACCGATGGAAGAACCATTCTGGCATCCTCAATGGAAAGTCCGTATTTTAAGGCAATATCCTGATAGGATGCCTTTTTAATCTTTTTGTAAATGTATAAAATCTGCTCATAGCTCATCGTATCGGTAAGATGCAGTTCCGGAATCAGGCGATTGATATTTTTTATCTCGTCTCCGATGGCGATTACATTTTTAATATCTTTATCTTTCAGATAGCCACTTTTAAACATATCAAATTCATACTGAATATATTCTTCTAATACAGAAATATAATCGAGTACGTTATTCTCAACAGATTCTAAAAATCCCCTCACTTTTACTGTACCGATATCTAAATTCTGCGTCATATAAAGTGCCTGTTTATCAAACAGGGATACCTGTACACTTCCGGAACCAATATCTAAAATGGCAGTATTTTTTTCAATGATTTTATTGAAATCAATATCTAATACCTGAATTCCCTTATACATAAGGAAACGAAGTTCCGAATTGCTGAGCATGATAACATCCACACCTGTGCGAATTTTAATCTGATTAAGAACCGATACCTGATTCTTTGCATTACGAATCGCACTTGTCGCGTAACATCGGAATTCTGTTATCGCATATTCCCTCATACGCTGCTGAAATTCCATCAGTACATTACAGATTTCTTCAATTTGCGCAAATGTAATCTTTCTTGTAAAATAGGCCTCTTTGCCAAGTTCATACTCATAACGTATCTCATCCACTGTACGAAATCCCTTTCCACCGGAAATCTCATACACTTTCATGAGCATATTTTTTGAACCGATTACAATTGCCGCATACGGACTTATTCCCATCGCTGCCTCCTTTTTGCCTCTGGCACTTCTCCGGCTTTCTTATTTCTTCTGTTCGTCAGAAAGATAAAAGAAAGAATTCACTGTATGTTTTGTATCAATAAGATTATTATATTGTAATATCTGATACTCTTTTACCATATCGCTATAAGGCGATTCTAAAGCAGATTCATAATATTTGCCCTTCTTATCAAAGCATCCCATTGCCGTAAGTACAGGAAGCTTCTTGCGGAGTTTTAATAAGAACTTCTGGTATGGGCTTGTTTCTAAGCCTGCCTCGTTCATCACATAGGCACTTAAATAGTTCGCACTCATTTTATCTATGGTTTTCTCTTTAATATCATAGTTTGCCCAGATAATAAATGGTGTTCTGTATTTGTTCATTAATTCTTCATTTGTAAGACTGCCTGCACTCTTTCCAAAAAGGCTGTCATAGAAGCTGCTCTGTACAGCCGGCTGATGATCACCATACATTACGATGATTGTCGGTTCTTTTACTTTTGAAAAATACTCTACAAGCTGTTTAAACGCATCATCTGTCTTCTTTACAAGGGAAAGATACTGCTCTGCCTGCTCATTTTTATGATTATCTGTAATCTGTATATCATTATGGAAATTGGAGTACGTCTTATCAAATCCACCGTGATTCTGCATCGTAACATTGAAAAGATAAAATGGTTCATCTTTCTCAGTACGGTTTTCGTATAACTCCTCTATCTTCTTAAAATCAGATTCATCAGAAATATATTTTCGATACATTGTCGGATTCTTAAAATCTGTCTCTGAATAAAAATGATCAAATCCCATATAATCATACACCTGCACACGGTTCCAACCGGAAGCAAGGTAAGGATGTAAAGCCAGATTGCCTTTATATCCTTGTTCTTTCAACAGATAGGTCATATTAGGAAGTTTGTCCTTTACAACCTGTGTGTATGCAATAATACCATTTTGTAAGAAGGACATGCTATTTCCAGTTAAATACTCAAACTCGGAGTTACAAGTTCCTGAACCGAAGATAGACATATAAAGAGAACCTTTTATTGTATTCTTCTTTAAACTATGAATAAATGGCATATAATCTTCATTTGTGGAAAATTCATTGATAACACTTAAATCAGAAAATGCCTCGTTCATAATGCCGATTACATTTGGTTTCGTACCATCTGCAGTTTCTAACCGCCCTTTTTTCTTTTTATCGGAATCTTCATTCGCAAACTTTTCTTCATATTTCTCGGCAATGTCTTTGGCCGCCTCTACAGAATAATCAGATGGTTTTTCCTGCACCAGAGAATTCATGTTAAGAACAAAACCAAAGAACAGTCCATTCTTGGCATACCCTTTTTTCTGATCCCACACGTTATTCTTAATGCCAAAGTTCTTTAATGTTTTTTGTTCTACGACAAAATGTCCGAGCACTGAACCTAGCAGGCCGATAACAATAAGCATAATTACCCGCTTTTTCCAGCCCATTTTTTTAGGAACCGGACAGCGCCACATTATGGCTAAATATAACAGCAGGAATAAGACATTCCATACAAATACCGGCTGAATGCTGTAAGTATAGTTCTCTGCAACATTCGCAGCTGTCCTTGCGGACATAATATCTGAAGGAACGATCGGTGCACCTTTAAAACTTAAAACATAATAGTTTGCAATTCCAATAATGCACCACAAAATACTTCCTATTGTTACAGATACTCTCCTGGAATTGAAAATCAGATACAATAATCCAAAGAACATATAATAAACTAATATGTTAAGCCAAAATTCTGCAGCACGCATTCTAAAAATTGGATTGTCAGTAAACCTTTCCACAAACCAGAATGTAAATAACGGTGCTGCAAAAAACAGAATCTGACCAAGTGCTTTCTTTACCATCTCCGGTGCCGGCAGTGCAAACCATAAAAGAAGAAGGACAAGTGCCATCATCATACAGATACCTGCCCACTGCTGATATATTGTTACTGGATAATAGAGCTTAGATACAAGATACTTACCCTGCTCTTCCTGATTAATCTTTAACTTGCCACGGAAACCAGTTTCCTTTGTTGTCCACTGGAAAATAAGAGGTTCCTTGCCGGATTCTGCTCCACTTGTTGTAAGCTGAATGCTGTACTCTTTCTTTTTCGTCAGCTGCAGATCTGTCTTAAATTCTGTATAATCATTATTTACAATATCACTGATATTTTTTGTAAGTCTCTGTATGCTTTTTCCGGTTTCTAAATCTATAATATTAAGAATAACCTTTCCACTTGCCTGTCCAGAATAGTCATTGCCAAAATAAACTTTTACCGTTTTTAAATGTGTATGTTTTGCAACAAACTTCTGGCTTACAGCAGATCCTGCCGATAACTGGCAGACCTGATCAATTCGATACTTATTTACCTGATTTGTTGCATTTTTCTGATATTCCATAAAGTGACTGCATAAATACCAGGTAAAGAAAAGAAGAACCGCTGTAATCACTGTCTTTAATAATAAAACCGCCGAATTTTTCTTTTTCACATGCTTATTTTTTACTGTTTCACTCATGTACTCTACACTCCTTTTGTAGACCGTTTAATAGTTTCCTAAAATTTTAAAATCCGCTACTTCTGTACGAACACCTTGCAGGGCATTTTTTACTGCCGGATCATGCAAATTTCCGTTGATATCAATATAGAAGCGGTATTCCCACTGCTGGTCTGGCAGAGGAACAGATTCAATATGGCTTAAGTTTAAATCATTATATAAGAAATGAGATAATATATTATAAAGAGTTCCGCTTTCATGAAGCAGAGAAAAAGAAATGCTGATCTTATTCGCATTCTCTGTGTACTGTCTCTTCTTAGAGAGGATTACAAAACGAGTTACATTATTTTTGTCAAAGTTGATACCTGCATCTAAAATATCAAGACCATAAAGTTCTGCGGCTCTGCGGCTTGCAATGGCTCCCTGTGTCATTATTTTTTCTCTTGCTACTCTCTCAGCAGCAATGGCTGTATTTTCCACACTAACCTTTTTGACATCCAGGTTTTCTAAATATGGAGCACACTGCATTAATCCCTGCGGATGTGAAAGAACAACTTCTAAATCCTCAATCTTACTTCCCGGACAGCCTAGCAGACAATGTTCTACTTTTACAAAAACTTCTCCTACCATACAGACATCATTCTCCAGTAAAATGTCATAAACACCTGTAACATCTCCGGCAGAAGAGTTCTCAATCGGAAGTACGCCGTAATCGGCATCTCCGTTATTCAATGCCATCGCAACATCTTTAAAGTTAACAACGGCATAATGATCTACATCCGCTCCAAAGAACTTTTCACATGCCATCTCTGAAAAAGATCCTGGCACTCCCGGATAAACAATTCTTGTATCTGGGAACATGACTAACTCTGGTACTTCGGTAAAATAATTCTCAATATAGCGGTCTCTCTGGTGAACCATATGATACTGATATTTGCGGCTTATGGACATCATCTGAATAAAAACTTCCTCTAATCCCTTTATGACAAATGGATTGGATCGGTTCTTTGTAATATCTGATAACTTTTCGTCTTCTTTATTTTTATTATAAATGGATTCTCCCGCCTGCTTTTTAGAAAGCGCTAATTCTGCGGCAAATCCCATCCTTTTTTCAAATAACTCTGCAATTTCGTAATCTATTTTTGTAATATCATCTCGTACATCATCTACTTTTCTTATTTCTTTATCCATTCCACTACTGCTTCCTTTATTTCTCTTTTTCTTTTAAATCCTCTAAAATATCTGAATATCTTCTTCTCTCTAACGGATGGATTCCTCTTGGAGTCAACTCACACAATGGCTCTAATACAAAAAGCCTTTTTGTCAGTTCTGGATGAGGAATCGTAATCTCCTCATCTTCTGTCACTAAATCATCATATAAAAGAATATCCAAATCTAATGTTCTTGGTCCCCAGTGAATCTCTCTCTTTCGCTCTGCCTCATTTTCAATCTGATGTAGTTTGTCAAGAAATTCTGCTGGTGTATCTAATGTTTCAATCGAATATACTGTGTTTAAAAACTTGCCCTGCTCCGTATAACCGTATGGTTCTGTCTCAATAATTGAAGCAGATTTGAAGTTCTTTGTATCCGGCAAAGCACTCACTTTCTCCTTTGCAAGTTTCATATATTCTTCCCGCTCTCCAAGATTAGAACCAACACCAATATATACTTTATGCCAGCTTCTCTTAATCTTAACAGAAGTGTAATCCACATGCATTAAGACAGGTGCCCACGGCTTTTTCACTTCAATCTCCACTTCTTTTATAAGTGGAAACTGCAAAAGAATACACTCTGCAAGGCGTTCGGCAACTCGTTCTAACAGTTTGTCGTTCTGCTTTGTCATTTCTTTTTTGACACAGCGGCAGATATCTCCGTAGCTTACTGACAATTCAAGTTCATCTGTCTTTCCTGCAGCCCTTGTGTCTACTTTTGAAACAATATTGACGAGAAACTTCTGACCGAGAACATTTTCCTCCTTGTATACACCGTGATGGCAAAATACTTCCAGATTCTTTACTCTTATCTCATCCATCTTACTCTGCCTCCAGAATTGCCTCAATCATCTTCAATTCTCTATAGTTTGTCTTTACATCGTGCACACGGAAAATAGAGGCCCCTTTCATACGGCCAAGTACTGTTGTTGCCGCAGTTCCTTCCTCTCGCTGATCAACAGGAAGATTTAACGCAAGACCAATCACAGACTTTCTTGATGTTCCAAGTAACACAGGAAGTCCCCATTTTGAAAATACATCCATATGCTTCATAATAGAAAGGTTCTGCTCAAATGTTTTTCCAAAGCCAACACCTGGATCAAGAACAATTCTTTCGTCCCTGATTCCTGCCTTTTTCGCAATGGCCAGTGTCTCTTCCATATCAGAACAGAAATCCTCAATAAAATTAGTATACTCCTGATTATCTCTGTTGTGCATCAGACAACAGGCAACGTCCTCTTTGGCAAGTAACGGAGCCAGTCTCTCATCCCATTTCAATCCCCAGATATCGTTAATCATATCTGCTCCGGCAGCAATTCCAGCTTTAGAAACTTCGTATTTGTAAGTATCAAGAGATACCGCGATATCAAAATTCTTCTTTACTGCTTCAATGACCGGAACAACTCTTTCGATTTCTTCCTGGTCTGTAATCTTCTTATGGCCTGGTCTTGTAGATTCTCCACCGATATCTAAAATTGCTGCACCTTCCTCTATCATTCTCTCCGCCTGTTTTAACGCCAGATCAACAGACTGATATTTGCCGCCATCGGAAAAAGAATCGGGTGTTACATTTAAAATTCCCATAATATAGCCTTTATGTAAAAGGTCAAACTCGTATTTTCCTATCTTCATTACTGTATAGCCTCCATTTCTTCCATAAAAGAGAGCGAACCACAGGCCACCAGAATATCTTCCGGCTGTGCAGCCTCCAATGCCTTAGAAACCGCAGTATTTACGTCTGGCTCAATCATAACTGGAACATCCGCTTTCTCTTTTATTGTATTTGCTAAAATTTCTGCTGAAAGCCCCCGTTCATTATTCGGTCTAAATACATAAACTTTCTTTGCCATCGGCATAAGATACTGGAGTATTTTCGTATATTCTTTATCCTTTAACACTCCCATTATATAAATGATTCTCTTATTTGTAAAATGTTTTTGCAAAAATGACGCTAATTTGCGTGCGCCATCTGGATTATGTGCACCATCTCTGTAAAATAAAGGTTCTTTTTTTAACACTTCAAGCCTTCCCGGCCAGATTGTCCTTATAATACCACCTTGCTGTGCCGCCTTTATGTTCATGGTATCTAGTTCTTTTGGAATTTTCTTCCTTGCCTCATTCTTCTCATAATCTTTCTCAAAAAGATATTCTGATGCGGTAAGGGCTGTCACAGCGTTAGAAATCTGGTGGTTTCCCGGAAGCTTTGTCTCATAACGCTGTTCCTTCCATAAAAAAGTACTTCCATATGGAGTTTCCGCTAATATCTCATAATCTTGCGGCTTTACTTCGATGCAATGTACCTTTTTCTCTGCTGCTTCGTGTTTTACAACCTTGCAGACTTCTTCTGGATTCTCCGATAAAACAACAGGAGCACTCTCTTTGATAATTCCTGCTTTCTGGCAGGCAATCTCCTCTAACGTATCTCCAAGAATTGCCTTGTGATCATAGCTGATGGAAGAAATTACAGTAAGTTCTGGATGCTTAATCACATTCGTGGCATCAAGCCTTCCTCCCATACCAACTTCCACCAAGGCGTAATCAACCTTTTCCTCCTTAAAATATAAGAAAGAAAGCGCTGTCTCCACTTCAAAAAGTGTAGGTCTTAATCCAATTTTCGCCTCCTCTTTTCGCATCGCTTCTTCTACAACACCGTAAAGCCTCTCTAACTTATCCTTTGCAATATACGTTCCATTAATCTGGAATCTTTCCTCATAGCAGGAAATAGTCGGGGAAATATATCTTCCCACCTTAAAACCTGCTGCCATTAATATAGAAGAAAGATATGCAAAAACAGAACCTTTTCCGTTCGTTCCGGCAATATGTACAATCTTTAAATCATCTTCTGGATGCCCTAACTCTTCCAGCAACCCCTGAATTGCATCAAGACCTGGTATACTGCCCCTCTTTTTTAACTCTTCTATTAAAGAAATGTAATTCATTACTAACGCTCCTTCATATTATTGCGTATACAATCGAGGATAATAATAACATAAAATGGGGAAGTGTACAACTCTTTGCATAAAACGGACGAAAATCAGCCGCTGATAGTTGTGTAGGTAGCTGTTGCTCTATTGCGATAAGCCAAACTGAATATTGAAGCAAAAACAGAACAGGAGCTATGAATTGCAACATTTGACGAACGAGTCATGCTTATGTCCGAATTCAGAAGACAATGAAGTTGTCTCTCTGAAGACGAACATAAGCATGGCGAAGTTCTTCAATGGTTGTGATTCATACTCCTGTTCTGTTTTTGCTTCATTCATATTCCTCTGTTGCAATAGAGCAACAGCTTCCTACTCCAATCAGCAGTCTAAAATGTATATAAGAACTCTCTTTTTATCTTAATCTAAAACTAAAGCGACACCCAGTCTGTCTCTCTATCCTATACTTCGAAGATTAAATCTCCATAGCTTGGGAATGGCCATGCAGATTTGGCTACTAACATTTCAAGTTTATCTGCAGGTTTTCTTAACTCATCCATTGCTGTAAATACAACGTCATGGTAGTAGTGACCCTGTTCTGCGCCTTCTTCCATAGCTTCTGCCTTGCCTGCTACTTCTTCGAGGTGTGCAAGTGCTACATACATATCTTTTAAGTTTGTAGAAATGTCTGCCATTAATGCTTCCTGTACAGAAGTATCTACTGCGCTGCTTGCTGCTTTGATTGCATTAACAGATTCTGCAAGGCTGGTCTGGTATTTGATTGTTGCAGGAACAATCTGTTTCTTGGCCATGTCAATCATAGTAAGTGCTTCAATGTTGATTGTCTTAGAATATGTTTCGTACATAACTTCTGCACGGGATTCCATCTCGGCTTTTGTATATACACCGTGTTTTTCAAAGATCTCAACTGCTTCTGGTTTTACTAATGTAGGAACAGCATCTACCATACATTTGATGTTTGGAAGTCCTCTTCTCTCTGCTTCAGCAACCCATTCATCAGAATATCCGTTACCGTTGAAAATGATTCTCTTATGTGCTGCGATTGTATCTTTGATCATGTCATGGAGAGCCATTGGTAAGTCCTCTGCTGCCTCTAGTTTGTCTGCCATGTCACATAATACTTCTGCAACGATTGTGTTAAGTACTGTGTTAGGGTCTGCGATAGACTGTGTGGAACCAACCATACGGAATTCAAACTTGTTACCTGTGAATGCGAATGGTGATGTTCTGTTACGGTCTGTAGCATCTTTCTGGAAATGTGGAAGAGAATGTACACCAGAAATGTATTCTTCTCCCTCTAAGGAGCTTGTTGCTTCTCCATTATCTACGAATTGTTCTACTACGTCCTCTAACTGTTCTCCTAAGAATACGGAGATGATTGCTGGAGGTGCTTCGTTTGCTCCTAAACGGTGGTCATTACCTGGTGTGGAAGCAGAAAGGCGAAGCAAGTCTGCATGTTCATCTACTGCACGAAGAATTGCAGCTAAGAATAATAAGAACTGCATATTTTCATGTGGTGTTTCACCTGGATCTAAAAGGTTCTCTCCCTCATCTGTACACATAGACCAGTTGTTATGTTTACCAGAACCGTTGATTCCTGCGAATGGTTTCTCATGTAAGAGACACTTAAGACCTAACTCATCAGCAACTCTCTGTGCTGTTTCCATTACTAACTGGTTGTGGTCTGTAGCAATGTTGTTCTGGTCATAAATAGGAGCGATCTCATGCTGTGCTGGAGCAACTTCGTTATGCTGTGTCTTAGCAGAAATGCCAAGTTTCCATAACTCTTCATTAAATTTCTCCATGAATCCAAGAACTCTTTCTGGGATAACACCGAAGTAATGATCATCCATTTCCTGTCCTTTTGGAGGCATTGCACCAAATAATGTTCTTCCTGTAAAGATTAAATCCTTTCTCTTTAAGAAGTTTCCTTTATCAACAAGGAAATATTCTTGCTCTGCTCCAACAGATGTTGTTACATGTTTTGCTGTCTTATTTCCAAATAATCTTAAGATACGAATTGCCTGTACGTCTAATGCCTGCATAGAACGAAGAAGCGGAGTCTTCTTATCAAGTGCCTCACCTTTGTAAGAGCAGAATGCTGTCGGAATGCAAAGAATAGTAGAATGTGGTGTTTCTTTGATAAATGCTGGTGATGTGCAATCCCATGCTGTATATCCTCTTGCCTCAAATGTTGCTCTTAATCCACCGGATGGGAAAGAAGAAGCATCTGGCTCACCTTTGATTAACTCTTTACCAGAGAAGCGAAGTAATGTTGTTCCATCACCCTGTGGGTCAATAAATGCATCATGCTTTTCAGCAGTGATACCAGTTAATGGCTGGAACCAGTGAGTGAAATGTGTTGCTCCTTTTTCAAGAGCCCATTCTTTCATCTCATGAGCAACGATGTCTGCTACTTCAGGATCAAGTTCTGCGCCTGCTTCAATTGTAGCTTTCATCTTCTTATATGCAGCTTTTGGAAGTCTTTCCTTCATTACTGCGTCATTAAAAACATTGGAACCAAAAATTTTCTTCACATCTGTTTTCATAATTATTACATCCTTTCATGTTTATCCTTTTCATCGACAATTGCCATTCCTGCCCGAAGGTCAAAAAATGTAAAAAGCGTCCGAGAATCCTTATGATTCGCGAACGCCATTGTTCTCATCGAGATTGAATTATTTACTTTTCGCAATTGCTAAATATAAAATACCCCGATTTGTTTAAAAATGCAAGTGATTTTTGTGTTTTTTCTCACTTTCATGAAATTAGACAAAAATAACTTGAGTTTATAAAGCAAATTCCTATATTTTTAACAATTAGCCTTATTTGCGCTTAATTTTATTAATTCAATCGAAAATTTCTAACAAAAAAGCCCTCACAAAAACCGCTGGCAATATGTTGTTCGGGCTTTTGCGGGGGCTGGCATTCGGTTATCCCGCTGAGTATTTTGTAAAATTTTTACTAATAATTGAATTTCTCAGCAAAGTAATCCTTCAAATCTTCAATTTTAATTCTTTCCTGTTCCATGGTATCACGGTCTCGTACAGTAACAGCACCATCTTCTACAGAATCAAAGTCATACGTAACACAGTAAGGAGTACCAATCTCGTCCTGGCGGCGGTATCTCTTACCGATATTTCCTCTGTCATCAAATTCGCAGTTATAAATCTTGCTTAATTCATGATAAATCTTCTCAGCACCTTCATTAAGCTTCTTAGAAAGTGGTAAAATACCAACTTTAACTGGAGCGATTGCTGGGTGGAAATGCATCACATTTCTTGTCTCGCCGTCTTTAATCTCTTCTTCGTCGTATGCAGCACATAAGAATGCTAATGTTACACGGTCTGCACCTAATGATGGCTCGATAACATAAGGGATATACTTTTTCTTCTCTGCATCATCAAAATAAGTAAGATCCTGTCCGGATACTTCCTGATGACAGTTAAGGTCATAATCTGTACGGTCAGCAATACCCCATAATTCTCCCCATCCAAATGGGAATAAGAATTCGATATCACTTGTTGCTTTAGAGTAGAAAGATAACTCTTCTTTATCATGATCACGAATTCTTAATTCTTCGTCTTTTAATCCAAGGTCTTTTAACCAGTTTACACAGAAATCCTTCCAGTATGCAAACCATTCTAAGTCTGTATCTGGCTTACAGAAGAATTCTAATTCCATCTGCTCAAACTCTCTTGTACGGAAAGTAAAGTTACCTGGTGTGATCTCATTACGGAAAGACTTACCAATCTGTCCAATACCAAACGGAATCTTCTTACGGGAAGTACGGGCAACATTCTTAAAGTTAACAAAGATACCCTGTGCTGTCTCTGGTCTTAAATAAACAGTATTCTTTGCATCTTCTGTAACACCCTGGAAAGTCTTGAACATCAGGTTAAACTGTCTGATATCTGTAAAGTTATGCTTTCCACAGCTTGGACATGGCACATTGTTATCATCGATAAATGCCTTCATTTTCTCCTGAGACCATCCATCTACAGAAGATTCTAACTCAATCTCATGCTCCTGTGCAAAATCTTCGATAATCTTATCCGCACGGAATCTTTCCTTACATTCTTTACAATCCATTAATGGATCAGAAAAACTGCCAAGGTGACCGGAAGCTACCCATGTCTGTGGGTTCATCAGAATCGCACAGTCAACACCTACGTTATATGGACTTTCCTGAATGAACTTCTTCCACCATGCTTTCTTTACGTTGTTCTTTAATTCTACGCCAAGATTTCCGTAGTCCCAAGTATTAGCCAGACCGCCATAAATTTCAGAGCCTGGGTATACAAAACCTCTCGCTTTTGCAACTGCAATAATCTTGTCCATTGTTTTTTCCATGACACTTTTACCTCATTTTTCTTTATTCGATATATTTTCGCCTTTTATTCTACCCTGTCTTTTCCACCATTGCAAGCCCTTTTTGTCAGACAGCAAAAAGTTCTTCAAAAAAATGACTGAATTCTCTTCAGAAAACTCAGTAATTGAATTACCGGGTATCTGCTTTGTGATTCTTCATATCGCAGATTGCAGGAATGATTTTTCAAACACACTCTAGCATTTCAGCAGATTTAAACCTATGCCCAGCCTGTACTGCAAAATACCGCTTTACTATCCACTCAAATTCTTTATCAATGTTTTCTTTGAGAGTAAAGGAATATAAACGGTTTAGTGGAATCGAAGATACATACTGCAGTACATAAAGAACTGCCGATTCCACCTCTCTTCCCTGTCCTTTTACAGCACAGCCGCTGCAGAGCATACCGCCCTCTTCAAAAGAAATCCTTGTAAGATGCTCCTCGTTTCCGCAGTGAACACATTGAAAAGACTGCAGCCCAAATCCGGCAAACTGCAATATTTTCAGTTCATAGATTCTCCGTATGAGAGAAAGAGAAATCAGCTTCTTTTTCATAGCAAGAAAAGTAACAAACAAAAGATTCAGTATATTTCTTTCGTCCTGCCCTTCCATTGTAAAATATTCTGCCACTTCTGCAAAATAAGAACTATAATAAATATCTTCTAAATCTTTTTTTAAGAAATAAAAATAGTCTTTACACTCCGCAGAATTTAAGTATGTATAATTCCTCGTATCTGTGACCATAAACTCACAATAAATAAGCGGCTGCGTCACCCCAAACAAAGGGTGTTTTGGCCGGCGGCTTCCTCTGGCAAATACCTGAATCTTCCCCCGCTCTTTTGTAAGAATCGTAAGCCGTCTGTCATTCTCTCCAACAGGATAGACTGACAGGACAATCCCTGTCACTTTTGTTTGTTCACTCATCGTTGTCTTTACAGTTCTTTCTTATTATAACCATAGTTTTTCAGTAGGATATCACTATCTCTCCAATCTTTTCGAACCTTTACCCACAGACGCAGATTTACCTTCATATCAAGAAGATTCTCCATCTCCACTCTTGCCTGTGTACCGATTTCTTTGATCATCGCACCCTTCTTGCCAATGATAATACGTTTATGTGACTCTCTCTCACAGACAATTACTGCCTCAATATCTACAATATTGCCGTTTTTTCGAGTCTTCATACGCTCAATCACAACAGCAATGCCATGTGGAATCTCCTGACTTAACAGACGAAGCGCCTTTTCTCTGACAAGCTCTGCCACAATCTGGCGTTCCGGCTGGTCTGTGATAGTATCCTCATCATAATACATTGGTCCTTCTGGAAGATATTTAAAAATAGAATGTACTAAATCATCTGTATTATTACCTTCTAATGCACTAACCGGAATAATCTCTGCAAAATTACACTGATCTTTATAGGCAACAATGGCCTTCAAGATTTCCTCTTCGGTTGCAACATCTGTCTTATTGATTACGAGGAAGATTGGTGTCTTTACATTCTGAAGCTTCTCAATAATATACTGCTCTCCCCCACCGATAAATGTCGTTGGTTCTACGAGCCATAAAATAAGATCTACTTCATTGAGTGTTCTCTCGGCAGCCATAAGCATGTAATCTCCAAGCTTATTCTTTGCTTTATTGATTCCCGGTGTATCGAGGAAGACAATCTGACCTTCCTCGCTTGTATATACAGTCTGAATCCGATTTCTTGTTGTCTGCGCTTTACTGGAAGTAATCGCAATCTTCTGACCAATTAACTGATTCATTAATGTAGACTTTCCTACATTCGGACGACCAATAATGGTTACAAATCCTGATTTAAAACATCTGCTCATATTTTTTCCTTTCTCTATTACCCTCTATTGATTCAGGCTGCATACCTGCTTAAACATCTCTTTTTCTTCTTCTAACTTACGGTCATTGCCGATAGCACATACCGTTCCTGCGTCCATCATAGATTCAATATAATCGGCAAGGGAGCGAATCGTCTCCTCCGTTGCATCAAGTACCTGATTTCTCTCTTTTTGAATCATCTCTACTGTAATTCCTGACTGGTAGGCATGGAAAGAACGCTCTCCCAATGCAGACGGCTCTAACGGCTGATCAATGCCACTGATAGTTCCGATGATATACTTTGTCATATCTCTCTTACCAGCTTCAAAGTTTCTCACATAATCCGCTGCCTTTTTATAAACATCCAATGTAGCAGAAAGGTTTGGATCTCTGTAGGAAGTAAAAAAACCATATCCATTCCTTGAGAAATTACACATACATCCGTATGCACCGCCAGTCACACGGACATTCACCCAGAGATAATCATAGGAGAAAATGGTCTTTAATACCTTTAATGCACCGTGGTATTCCTGTCCTTCTTTTTCAAAACAGCCGGCACTTGCTACATACTGCACTTTACTTGCTGTCTTAAATCCCTCATTCTTTTTCTCCAAAACAAATGCGGGAACTGTTTTAACGCATGGCATATCATAAAGCATACGGTTAAACTGTAGCATTTCTCCTTCCATTAAAGACTTAAAGTTAAACTCTCCCGTAAGGGATAATGTCAGGTTCTCTTTACGGAAAATGCACATCTGCGCTCTCACGAGCTGCTTCATAAGAAGATCTGCATTACTGTCAAAGTTCTTATCAAGCTTCTTTACAAATTCATAAAAACCAATTCCTTCTGCTGTATCTTTGTATTTCATCATCGGGTCAATATAAGAAAGGGCACGATTCGCTGCATATACATGACCCGCTGCCGGAATTCTTGTATCCATCTTTGTACGAAGTTCAGAAATAATCTCTTTTAAACGCTTCTTATTATCCATCTTGGAGCTTAAAAGAACTTCTTTTAACAGGGACATGCCATCTGCTACCTGATTCTCCATACACTTCATATGAACACTAAAATATGGACGGTAGGCATCCTTTTCCCATACAAGAACGTTCATGCCTGTCTGAAAAGATAATCCACCAATCTTTAAATTGATTTCTGTTGCCAGATCATTATAGGAAAAATGTTCTGTATCTACATAACGATAAATCTCTGTCAGTAAAGTAGCATATGGAATCAGTTCTTCCGGCAGTTCTGACATATCAAAGCAGAAATCAGAATATACAATTCCATTCGTATGGTATTCATGAACAACTGCTGTTGTACCGCCAATTGTTACCTCTTTATTCTTAAATGGAAGTACCTCTCTTGAAATATCACTCAAGTCTAATGTAGGAATCTTCTCTAACTCTTCCTGAGTGGAAGGTGTCTCCTGAAATTCCTTCAACTTCTTTGTATCCTCAATCAGGTAGTTTAACTGTTTTGCGTTGAGCTTATCTTTCATTCTGGCAAGCTGCTCTTTTAATTCTTCCTCCAAGCGCTCATTCTTGCCAACTTCCGGATAGAGATAGACATAGGCTTTATGAGTATTCTCTAAAAAGCTTTCTTTAATAAGCTGTTCAAAATAGCCTGTCTCTACCTTTTCTTTTAATCTGGCAAGCGGAGTCAGGGAATCAGCAAGTTCTAATGCCTTTGTATCATCATATAACCAGCTATTTAAGAAATTCAGTCCATAAATAAGCCCCTTCGGAAAACGGCCGAAATCTGCTTCGCGATACTTAAACTCATAATTATTAATCGCTGAATAAATCGCCTTTTTGTTAAGACCATTTTCTGCCTGCTCTCTTAAGGCTTCTTCTAATGTTTTTATAAAAATAGCCTCGTTACCCTTTTTCGCATTCTTTACAATAACAGAAAACAATGGCTGCTGGATTCCGCCATCATAGTAGCTATCCACATCTTTTCCAAGACCGGCATCAATCAGTTTCTTTCTAACTGGTGCACCCGGCATGGTAAAAAGAACATAATCAAGAATCTGCATTGCAAGGCCACGTTCGTTATCACAGCTATCTCCCGCTGCCACATTATAACTTAAATAGACACCTTCCTCTTCTTTCTCAGACACAGAATAGGTATCTTTTAATGTTTCTGGTGCTTTGAACACTTCCTGCATTGCAACTTTAGAATCCACTGTCTTTTTCTCATAGTGGCTTAAATATTCTTCGTCAATAAAAGCAAGCTCTCTTGCAAAATCCACGTCACCATACAAATAAATATAACTGTTTGATGGATGATAATATTTGCTGTGAAACTCTAAAAACTTCTCTCTGGTAAGTTCCGGAATTGCATCTGGGTCACCACCGGACTCAAAAGCATACGGAGTATCCTTTAAGAGTGCCTCCTGAATCTTTCTAGCTAAAACATCATCTGGTGAAGAAAAAACACCTTTCATCTCATTGTATACAACACCATTAAACTTCAGTTCATCATCCTTATCAGCAATCTCGTAATGCCAGCCTTCCTGTTTGAGAATCTCATCTCTCTTGTAAATATTCGGATGAAAAACAGCATCTAAATAAACGTGCATCAGATTATGATAATCCTGAGCATTGCAGCTTGCGATTGGATAAACTGTCTTATCCGGATAGGTCATTGCATTTAAAAATGTATTCAGAGAACCTTTTGCAAGCTCAATAAATGGATCTTTTGATGGAAACTTATCCGAACCACATAATACAGAATGTTCCAAAATATGAGCAACACCAGTATCATCTGCCGGAGGGGTACGAAATGCAATACTAAATACCTTGTTCGTATCATCATTCTCTATTAAAAGAACTCTCGCACCAGTCTTCTTATGTTCCAATACATAGCCGTATCCATTCAGTTCGTCTATCTTTTCCTTCTGCACAAAGGAATAACTTTTAAAATCTGTTTCTTTTAGCATTCGCTATCTACCTCCTGCTTTTTGTATTTTATAAAAAGGACTGTAACCGCTACTTTTATCCTGTCGTAGCATTCCCCGTTTTTAACAGTTTTATTTTTGATTACAGATATTGTAATAATCCAGAACTTCATCCGCACTACTCTGAATCATTACAGACTATTTAATATCATAACACAAGTAACCGAAAAAAAAAAGAAGGTCTTACCGAAGTAAAACCTTCTTCCTATTCTTATAAAATATTCAGCAAATATGTATGCGATATTCTGACTAGTTGTTGATGTTCTACACACCTATTTATATAAGGAAGAAACGTCTATTTTCCGTGTATATATTCTTCGATTTTCGCAAAAAATAAACTGTTTTTATTGTCTGTACATTTTTTTAGTAGCTTTTTAGTACTTCTCGTATGGCGGCAAGTGCGGAACTTTTCACGCTTGTAACAAGTGTACATCTAGTACGGTTGTACATGATAATGGATACTCCAAAACTTAACAACCTTTATCAAAACTTAAGAATATGAACAAGATATTGAATTTAATGAAAAGCAATACAAGGACGCTTTAAATCTCTTTTGGTTCCTCCAAGTTCTAAAAGTTCTTCTAATTTCTCTATGAAACCTCTCATACGCACGTCTCCTATACCTATTGGGGTATTGGTATATGTTGTCAATGATGAAATTACAAAAAATGGGAAGATGATAAAAAATATCCTCTTCCCAAAAGTTTTACGATTATATATTTATCTGGCTATCAATGAACAACTACCAAAAAGTACACAAAATTCTATGGCTGATTGTACGCATTATATATTAAGTTCTGTTGATATCATTGATATCGTATAAGTTATAAAGGGTAAAATAGTTAAAACACCCTATATTCTTCCTATAAACTTCCCAATTATACAGTTTACAAAAAATAAAATCAAATCAAGAATTACAATTGTCGCACCTACCGGCGTGGAACAAAGAATAGAGAGTACAATTCCAAAGAAAGCACCTATTACTGAAAGAACGGCTGCGTAAATAATCACACCTTTAAATGACTGCATCACCCTCATCGCTGAAAGTGCCGGAAATATAATCAATGCCGAGATAAGCAGCGAGCCGACCAGGCTCATGGCAAGTACAATAATCACTGCCGTAATAATTGCGATAATCATGTTGTAGGTTTCTGCATTTTTTCCAATTGCCCTTGTAAAGTTTTCATCAAAAGTTACTGCAAAAATACGATTATAAAATAAAATAAAAAATGCAACAACTAGTATCGACATAATTATACAGGTAAAAACTTCGGTTTTTGTTAATGTAAGAATTGTTGTCGAACCAAATAAGGTTGAACAGACATCCCCCGATACATTTGCAGAGGTAGAAAAGAGGTTCATGACAAGATAACCGACTGCCAGTGAGCTTACCGAAAGCATTGCGATTGCGGCATCCCCCTTTATCTTTGTATTCTGTCCAGTTCGAAGGAGCAAAATTGCCGCAGCTATAGTAACTGGCATAATAAAAATCGTATTATTTACCAATTTAAAAATTGTAGCAACCGCCATTGCACCAAAGGCAACATGAGAAAGACCATCTCCGATAAAAGAAAAACGTTTCAGTACTAATGTTACCCCAAGTAATGAAGAACACAAAGCAATCAGAACTCCGACAATCAATGCATACCGCACAAATGGATAAGATAGATAAAAAGAAAGTTCCTGTAAAATATGTGTCATTTTTTATCGCCTCCTATCCTGTTTTCCTCTGCATTTTTAAACAATTTCCATTTATCACTGTTCATATATTCTTCCTTTGTCCCGTAAAAAGAGTTTTTCTTTTGCATATGAAGGATATGTGTTGCATAATCAAGTGCCTGTACATCATGAGAAACCATGATAACCGCGATTCCCTCTTCGCTTAAATCTTTTGTCACCTGATAAAACTCTGCCGTCACCTTTGGGTCAAGCCCTGTTACCGGCTCATCTAAAAGAATTACCTTACTCGCTGCGCACAATGCTCTCGCAAGAAGCGTCCGCTGCTGCTGACCGCCAGAAAGATTCCGATAACAGGACTTTCTGAGATTCCACACTTCCATCCGCTTCATCTTCTCCTCAGCAAGCTTTTTCTCCGCTTTTCTATAAAATGGTCTCCAGCCACATTTCGCAAGTGTACCGGAAAGGACAATCTCCTCCACTGTTGCTGGAAAGTCTTTTTGTACGACTGTCTGCTGCGGCAGATAACCAACTTCGTATGCCTTAAGGCCATCTCCCGTAATAATATCACCACTAATGGCATCTTGTAAATGAAGTAACGTCTTAATCAGCGTACTTTTTCCTGTTCCATTCTCTCCAACGATACAAAGATAATCGCCCTTACTGACTTTAAAATTTAAATCTGATACGATGGCATGTCCCTCGTAGCCCAATGTTAAATCTTTACAGGTAATATAAGCCATTTGTATCTCCACCTCTTTCTCTAAATTTCTTCCAGCACATTTTTTAACACACTTTCATATTTTCTATCTTTTCCTGATTATATATTTTGATAAAAAATCTACCATAGTAATATTTGCAGGGTACTGTAACAATCAATTTCTATAATGCCGTAAAAATATACATAAATCTTTGTTTCGCAAACTTAATTCAAAGCCTCCGACAAAACAGATAAATTCTCTTGCATTACCTGTAAATAAGTAATGCCATCCGCAAGCTGCTCCTTCGTAACTGACTGCAAAGAATTCATCGCCAGAATCTTCTGATTTTTCTTTGTTGTATTACTTTTTACCGCTTCTGCAATCCGACCATCCGAATTTTCAATCGTCAATATAACAGGAAGCTGCAGCTCATCTGCCTTTTTTGCAAGAAATGTTACCGTTTCAAAACCAGCCATTGTCTCTGCACTACATCCAGCAAAAGCGGCATAATACTTTAAGTCATAATCATCCACCATATATCGGAACGGAAAACGGTCTCCAAATAAAATCGCTTTATACTTTGCATTCTGAATTGTGTTCGCATACTGCTTATCTAATGTATCGAGTTTTTTAATATAATTCTCTGCATTGGTTTGATAGACTTTTGCATTGTCAGAATCAAGCTGCTCAATTGCCTTTTCAATATTTTTCACCATAATTTCCGCATTACGAATAGATAGCCAAATATGTTCATCATATTCTGGTTCTTCATCCGCTGCTTCCTTTTGCCCATTTATTTCCTGAGAATTTTCATAACTTTCCTTCTGGATTTGCTCCTGTTTTTCCTTCGAAGATTTTTCATGAGAATGTCCCAGAGATTTCCTTTCTTCCTGCATTCCTTCAACAACTTCTTCCTCTTTTACAAAATTGTCCAAAGTCTCCATAAGATTTATCGCCTTTAAATCTTTATTTTTCGCCTCTTTTAAAGCATCCTCAACCCATGTATCAGACTCTCCGCCAACATAGATAAACAAATCTGACGAACCAGCAGTCGCAATATCTTTCACCGCAGGCTGATAACTATGCATATCCACACCGTTATCCAGTAAAAGAGTCACATCAAAACCTTCTGCTTCTTCTCCAAGAATATTCTTCACCCAGTCGTATTGCGGAAAAGTAGTGCAGACAATGGAAATCTTATTACTGTTACCTTTCTCTATGCTGTTTTGCTCTATTGTATTTTCTGATTCAGCATTCTTTCTTGTAGTATTTTTTCCTGAAGTATTTTTAACTACAGAACATCCCACTGATAAAACAATACATAGAAAAAGCCCTGCCAGTAACAGAGAACTTGCTGATAACTTTTTTTTCTTTTTAAATAGCGGTTTCATAAACACATTCCTTCTCCCTTTATAAATAAATTTCCTTTATAAATTTTCTTACTTTTTATTGGGAAAATGTAATCGAAATTTAATCGTGAATAAGTATTATCTCCAACAATCAAATTGCAAAATAAAAAAACGCAAATCAATTGCAATTTCATATTCTAGACACTTTCGATAAAAATGTCAAGAAGAAAATGCAAGCAATTTGCATTTTTACTATTTGATTCAGTTAGAGAACAGACGCCCGAGAAAAGAACCGATACCCTATATTTGTGACTTTAGTCGCGGCGGTTTAAATGCTCGCTCATGCGCTCGCATTCAACACTTGTGCCAGCCTTCATTTTCTGTTCTTTTCTCTATATACATCAACATCCGGTATCCCATGCCCCTCTACCAATGCCTTTTTCGCCAGTTTATCAACCCGCTCGTTATAAAAATCTCCTGAATGTGCCTTTACTTTCTGAAAAATAACTTCTATCTTCTCCTGCATCCGCTTCATAAAAGCCGCATACTTCTTAGTATGTGGATTTTTGGCACTCCATACACCAGTTGCCCACTTTTCGATTCCCTCATAATCGTAGTGAATAACAACAGAGGAATACCCATTTTCAAATGCCCACTGTACCGCATACATCGCACCATGCATCTCTCCGGCCACATTACGAATCGCCAATAATTCCGGCTCCTCTCCATTCCCACTCCGCTCAATAATTCTTCCATCTTCAAGTAAAATAACACAGCCAAAAGAGTATTTTTGAATACTTACATCAAAACTTCCATCCACATAAACAACAAGCCTGTCGGATGTCGAAGTTGTTAGTGCAGTGAAATCTACACTAGTTGTTGTTGAAGAATTCTTATTAGTAATTATTTTAGCTGCTCCAATATTTAAAAAAGCTTCTGCTTCTTCCTTCGTTAAAAATCCTTTATATTCTGCTCCGGAATATCCATACACCGCTTTTTTACATTCATCCCATGTATAAAATAAACCTGTTTTATATCCTTTTCTTACAGCATAAATTTTCTTTTTTGCCATTCTATTTCCTCCATGTTTCGTTGATATAATCTCTCTTGTTTATTGCTTTTAAATTATATAATTCCTTTTCTGGATGTTCAAGTGAAAAAATATTATATGTATGAACGAAGCTCGTCGTACAGATGTAGTATAAGCTAAACAATAAAAGATATTTCTTTAAAAATACTATATTTTTACCTCATTTTATGGTATTTTATCTTATATAAATTTTTTATTACAATAATAATTTTTTCTGATTGACAGAAGTTATTTAATCAGGCACATAAAGGAGCAACTATGACAGATTTACTTTATTCTTACAAAACTACCGTAAAGTTTCTAGGCAGTGTATTAGGACCAGATTATGAGGTGGTTCTTCAGGATTTATCTAATATAAACCACTCAGTAATTGCTATAGAGAATGGACATATCAGTGGGAGGACAATTGGCAGCCCTCTTACAAGTGCTGTATTCCAGATGCTTTCTTCAAAAGTGTATGAAGAGGATGTCTTTATTGCCAACTATAAAGGGGTAGCAGAAAATGGACATATCCTTCGTTCTTCAAGTATGTTCATTAAAGATTCCAACGGAAATCCGATTGGACTCTTATGTATTAACTTTGATGACAGCCGCTATATGGAACTTCATGAAAAGTTATTTTCGCTGATTCATCCTGGAAATTTTGTAAAAAATATATCATCTGGCATAGCAGAATCCAAAGAAAATGTAAAAGATTTATCCAGCCGGATTACCGAAAACTTCGCCATTGATGTTGCTTCTCTTAGAGAACAGATTTTTAATGATGCAACAGCCAGCTTTACAACACCTGTGGATCGTTTAAATCAAAATGAGCGGAAGGAAATCATGATCAAATTATATGAACAGGGGCTATTCCAATTAAAAGGTTCCATCCCGTTTGTTGCAAAAAGATTCTCCTGCTCACAGGCAACTATATATAGATATTTGGGGGAAATCAATAATTAAATAGGAATTTGCCGCAGGCAAGACAGACGCTCCCGAAGCGAGCAGGAAAAACAACACTCTAGTGAAATTACAGACAAAGCCATTGCCCCCAATAAGGCATATTTGTGATTTTAGTCGCGGCGTATTGAATGTTCGCTCTATTCGCTCACATCCAACACTTGCTCCGAGACCACAAATATGCCTTATTGGGGGCAATGGCTTCTGTGCTGTGGATAGAGAAGGTGAATTAAATCTTTTGCCCGTTTATCTGCTGCTTCCTCTGTAATATCCTTTTCTATAACGCTTTTTCATTTGATGCAATACTTAGTGAATCAAACGAGTCTTTTTATCATTTTTTCTTTTTGCATGGTGTCAGATACGATAATTTTACCCAGCCTTCCTGTCCTCCATACTCCGTTCTTCCCCAGCCGTTTTTAAATTCTTTCATTTCAAGATACGTATTTTCAGGGACTTTTGCGATACTTCTTTGATCCTCTCCCGGTTTTTCCCGAAAGTTAATCTGCTGGGCACTGCTTAATGTCTCTACTTTCCAGGCTGCTTTACTGCTCTCTGGATAGCATCCTGCATAATAAAGATTTATCCAGCCGGTTCTTCCATTATTACTTACTTTACCCCAGCCGTCCCTAGTTTCCTGGACGATAAATTCTGCACCATAAGGAATTCCCTTTAATACTGCATCAGAGGTAACATCTGGTTCTTGATACATACGAATTCCTTTTTCTGTTGAAACATTAATATAAATCTGACTGTCTTCTTGTATACTAATCGATTCCTGGCAAATATACTTAAGATAGGACATTTTCATCCAGCCGGAAAGGCCGGCATATTTTACCTTTCCCCATTTCTTTCCTTCTTTTAACGTGCTATCCGTAAGTTCACAAAGCTTTCCCTCAGGCAAAGAGCCAGTCGGTACACTTCCTCCTGCCTCATCATAAATTGGGACACCATCTAAAGAATTACTCTTTATCGTACACCAGGTTCCTGTTCTTTTCTCTTTCCAGATATTTTGTTCCTGCCTCTTCTCTCCTATTGCTTCCGTCCACCAGCTTTTTAAATAGGAAAATGTAAAAAGGAAAACAGCAGCCAGACAAAGCAACGCGATAATATCTATTAATTTTTTATATAATTTGGGCATGACTTTTTCTCCTTTATTTTACACTTCGTGACACTTTATATACTGCAAAAAACAGATTCCCGCTGGCTTCTATTTCATCCACCGCTTTATATGTAAGATGCTCTGTATCTTCCTGTCCTAATAAATTCAAAATATTTTTCTTTCCTTTTGTTATAATGTATACATTCTTTTTTAATAAAAATCCTGTTCCTAAATTAGAAATTCCATCTTTCGCAAGCTTTTCTTCATATAATGGAGAATATGCTGTCCAGCTTCCCGACATATACCAGTTTCCCTGATGAAAATCATCTTTTACACCAGAAGACTTGCCAAAGCTTTGTGTATCTAAAATATAATAATTTTCTTTATGTTTTCCGCAGTAGGCCGCAATTTCTGCTTTTTGTCCACTGCCTGCCTCTCTTCCAGCCTGTATTCCCTGTATCGCTTGTATTCTATCACTTCCATTTACTCCCATATGTAAAATAACTACCAGTAAAATACATTGAATAACAACAGAAATACGGATAAATGAAGTATCTTTCCAAAAAGAAAGCAAATGACATACAATCATAAATCCGACGGTCAGCATCAATAACCGAATACTTTCTTCTACTCTTTGCGGAAAACGTCCGTTCATTGCAAGGTAAATCCATTCCATATGAATAAGAAATGCACAGGTTCCTCCATAAAGAAAGGTCGAAACCCACCTTAAAAATCCATTTTTCCATTTAAATAACAACGTGACTGCCGTGAGTGGAACAATCAGGAACCACACATAAAATCCAGAAAACTTCAAGAATTCTCCTGTCTGCTTTTTCTTCACGCAATAACGATATGCTTTTTCTTTTGCATTCTCTGCTTTTTGCTCTAATGATAACTGAGGCTCTTGTGTCTTCTGATAATTATAAATTTTCTCGATAGTTTCTGTAGAGAAGTCATCATACAGACAGTAACTATAACTTTTAAATACTTTTTGTGCATTTTCACTCACACCAATGGATTGATAAAAATCTTCGTTTTCTTCATAATCCGGCATCCCCGTATAATCCTGCATATAAGCCCTTGCATGATTATAAATAAAATAATTTTTCCAGCCCATTGAACCATACATCTGGGTATTTAAAAACAATATACCAGCTCCTAAAACACCACAGACTCCGAAAATGAACCACGGTTTAACAGAACGAAAGAAATCCATTCTGTATTTGTACCATATTTCAATCAGCAAAAATGGAATGACCATATAAAAGCACTGTTTTCTCATACAATATGCCGATATTCCTAAAATACCAAGACAAAGTAAATTCCACGGTCTCCACAGTTCCTCTTTTTTTGAAAATCCAGTAAATAACAGACTCATGCATCCAAGAAATGCAGCAACTGTAGAAAATGTCAGATGAAAGAAACAAGGCATCCACACATAAACAAATGCAAGAGTGTAGAAAAAGCATATCAAAATTCTGTTACACCGGAAATAATTTAATATTCGAAATAATACCACCGTAAGTGCAAAAACTTCCAATAAAACAATTGCTGTCACATACCAGTTTGTTCCATTATCTGCCGGAACCGTAAAGGGCAGCTTTGGATTTAACTCGTATAACTTTGCTATGATCCATGATAGTGGATATTTTATAAAAATCGCATGTCCATCCGGGGTTCCTGTATAAGAACCATCTAAAATCTGTACAATAGCTGCATCATCATTTACCTCATAAGTAAATGCAACTTTATTGCACATTTTCATCATAAAAGGAAGTACGGTTCCAATTGCTAAAATCATATTTATCACAAAATTTATGACCTTGTTGGAAAGAAATTTATGATAGGAATCAAACGCTTTCCCTAAAAAAGAGCCCGCCTCTCTTCCCTCTGCATTTTGCCTGCTCTTTTGTATCTTTCCTTTATTTTTTCCTTTGTTCATAACAATCCCCTACTTTTCTTTACAAATTTTATATATCTATTATACCAAATATTTTACAAAACTGCTTCTGTTTTTTTCATGCATTTTTTAGAGCGTGTTTCAGACACGCTCTAGAGCGTGTTTGAAAAATAAAAGTTGCACAAAACATATATTCCCACGCCCTTTTTCATGATAAAATAAAG
>PPYF01544334.1_pt1 | contig 78635 bp, 71 predicted proteins | sample 1559871 | NCBI WGS metagenome assembly PPYF01 (sample SAMN08240021, study PRJNA423297) | Human gut metagenome, whole genome shotgun sequencing project.
CAGGCACAGCAGGCTACAGATTCAGAATAAGAGCGTACAAGACATACGGAAACACAAAGCAGTACGGCTCGTGGAGCAGCGAGGTTAAAGTTAATACCAATCCTTACGGCGTAGGCGGTTTCAAGTGTTCTTCAAAGTCAAGTACCTCTGTTACATTAAAGTGGAACAAGGGCACAACGGCAAGCGGCTACCAGTTACAGCAGTACAAGGGTGGCAAGTGGGTAACTATTTATACGGGTACTAAGGCTACCATCACAAGCTATACTGTAAAGAATCTCAAGGCGGGTACTGCGGGCTACAGATTCAGAATAAGGGCGTATAAAACTTACGGTTCATCAAAGCAGTATGGTTCGTGGAGCAGCGAGGTAAAGGTTAATACTAATCCTTATGGTGTTGGCGGTTTCAAGGCTAAATCCACAACCAAGAATTCAATAACGCTCGGCTGGAACAAGGGTACAACGGCAAGCGGCTACCAGTTACAGCAGTACAAGGGCGGTAAATGGGTAACTGTTTATACAGGCACAAAGGCTACTTCTACAAGCTATACGGTAAAGAGCCTGAAGTCTAACACAAGCTATAAGTTCAGAATAAGAGCGTATAAGACCTACGGAAATGCTAAGCAGTACGGCTCGTGGAGCAAGGAGCTGACGGTCAGGACGAAGAGGTAAGCGTTGAAAATCAAACAGTTAAATCGGGCATCGGTGTAAAAGCCGGTGCCTGTTTTTTGTGCAGTGAAATTTATCAGGGACTGCCGGCACACAAAGTCGCTCTGTGTCATAAATTGAAACGGGTACCCGGAAAAACTTATTTCAAGGAGGAAAAGCAATGGCAACATTCACAAACGTTGCTACCCTTTCGTATAACGGCACGGTAGTAAATTCAAACGTAACCACAGGCGAAATACAGCAGACGCTGTCCGCAACAAAATACGCCCTTTCCGAAACTTACAGTTCCGACAGCGATATAACCTATATCGTGAACATTGTCAATAACGGCAGTACGGTTTTTTCAAACCTTACGCTGACCGATAATCTCGGTGCGTATGCCTATGAAACGAATACGGTATATCCGCTGAGCTACACGGGAGATATCCGCTTTTTTATAAACGGCGTTCTCCAGACTGCTCCTACAGTTACCGCAGGACCTCCGCTTGTTATTACAGGCATAAATGTTCCCGCAAACTCGGAGGCTCAGATCGTCTATAAGGCGAAAACCACCGCATATGCGCCGCTTGATACCGAATCGTCTATTACCAATAACATTACGGTAACGGGTGGCGGAATCGCAGAACCCGTCACTGCAACCGAAACAGTCAATGCGGTTGTCGGTGCAATTCCTGATATCGAAAAGGCGCTCAACCCGCTCGTAGTCAGCGAAAACGGTCAGATAACCTATACGTTTACAATCACCAACAAGGGCAACACAGCGATCACACAAGCAGATAATGTTGTACTGCGTGATGTGTTCAATCCCATTCTGAACGGTATTACGGTAAGCTATAACGGCGCGCCTCTTGCCGATACGGGGTACACCTATAATGAAAACACAGGCGTGTTCGAAACAGCTCAGGGCGCAATAACAGTGCCTGCGGCAACATTCACAACCAACGCCGACGGCACAATAGCCGTAACTCCCGGCAAAACGACAGTTACGGTTACAGGCACACTCGGATAAATTGTTATAAGCAAATAATCGGCGGAGCGGCACGGCATTATGCTGTGCCGCTCAAACTGCGGAAAAACCTCTTGTAAGTATAAAATGGGTGTCGGGTATTGCTTGCCAAAAGCTGTAAGTAATGACGCTTATTTCAGCTGAATCAAGCCGTTATGCATGGACGCACAAATGGCTGTCAATGTACAGACGCAACGGCACAAACAGCTGACTTTGCAGAAAAGCAAAACCGGCAGAGCAAGCAATGCTAAACACCCCATTTTTAACAACGATAGAGGTTTTCGTCTTGTGCGCTTGTAAACATTTCCACTCACTTTTTACCGTTTTCCGCACGGTCGCAGGTAATGCTGTTCATCTCTGACATCGTGAGTAATTATATCAAAACCGCAGAGGAATAAAACAGGGTAAAGAGGAAAGTGAAAAATCTTTCCGTTTTTATACGTCAGATTTTGCTTTGATATCCAATATCTTTGTATTGAAATATATGTTCGAATCGTGTATAATAAGAACATCTCCTGAGGGAGAAATACATAAGGAGGTCGTTACAATGTGCAATTTCTTTAACGTATGCAGCTTTGCAGACCTTTGCAATGCTATAAAGGCGCTTTGCGGCAAGTTCGGCTGCTGATTGCGGCTATGTTCCCCGTTTCTCTGATCCGTTGAAACGGGAGGTATGATATATCATAAAAACAGCGGAAGCCTATGGTTGCCGCTGTTTTCATTTGTATATTTGTCCTCTGTTGCCTGCGTTTGTAATGCGGTTTCGCAGAGTTTAACGTTTTATTGCATTCAGCCCCGTTTAGCGCATTTTCACCTCAATGGCGCACAAAAATGAAAAATCCCTAAAAACAGAAAAACCGCACTGCAAGCCAAAGGGCTTTACAATGCGGTTTAACGTGGAGCTTGTGACGGGACTCGAACCTGCGACCTGCTCATTACGAATGAGCTGCACTACCAACTGTGCTACACAAGCGAAAGCATTTGCATATTATATTACTTAGCTCAAAATGTACTTGAAATAAGTAACGGAATATGATAAAATAAATATAGTCGTATTCGGGAGAACACCTCGAAATCGACTATATAATTATATCGTATTTTTATTTTGTTGTCAAGAGCTTTTTGACAGAAATGAGGCAATTTTGATAAAAAGGTCATCGGTTGCAAGAGCAGTGGGAGTTGTTGTCGGAATAGCGCTTATTGTACTTGCGGTTTTCCTTGCCGTTACTTCAATGCTGTTTTCTTTCGGCAGCGGTTCTGCACCGGATATATTCGGCTATAATGTTTACATAGTACAGGATAATGATTTCTACCGGCTTAAGGCAGGCACAGCCGCTATAGCGCAGAAGGTGTGGCCCGACGAGGTAAACAACGGAGAGCTTATAATATATAATCGGTATGAAAACGGCGGAGCACAGCTTGCGAAGGTAAATTCCTCCACGCTTAAGGAAGGCGTGATGAGTTTTGATGTTGAAACTCAAGGGGGAGAAAATATTACAATATCACAAAGTCAGCTTGTTGCAAGAGTTAACTATTGCAGTGATTTTCTCGGTGCGGTGATCGGTTTTGCAATGTCGCCGTTCGGCGTGATGACTATTGCTATACTGCCTTGTCTTGCAATAGTTGCATTCGAGATAGTCAAATTCATTTTCTCAAAGCGTCCGGTGCCTGAGGTTGAGCCGGTCAGGATCCAGGAAGAAACACCTGTATATGCGCCTGTTGTAAACGACAAGCAGGAACAGGTAAAGGTTACTGCTAATAAGGCAAAGTTGCCTTCCTTATCGGATAAACCGGGTTTGCCGCATAAACCGCTTGCTGACGGCGTACACAGCAAGACCGATGAATTTACCGACCGCCTGAGGGCAAAGCACAGTGTGGCTGATACAGCCGATGAGATCAAAGACAAAGCAGATTTTTCGGATGCCGCAAAACGCAGAATGTCGGCAGACAGAAAGCAGACGGAGAAAATTGCAAAACCGGCAGAAGCTGTTACAGATCCTGTAGCGCCTGTCGGCAGACCTGCCCGCAGAGCTGCTCAGGTTCAGGAAAAGACAGAAGCGGATAAAATGTCTGTACCTGCTAATAAGGAAAAGCCTGCGGCGGGATCGGAGCCAGATATATCGCTTGTGTTCAGAGATGACGAGGACAAGAGATATGATATAGACGATATTCTTGCCGATATAGAAAAACGGCATCATTGACGGGCTGAAACACAGAAAGAAAAGTAAGAACGAAAGAGAGAACACTTGCAATGAATAAAAAATCAGATACTGTGAATTCCGAGCTTCGTGACAAGCTGTTCATCGTATTGGCATTGACCGGCTGTGTATCGAATATAGCGGGATTTACCGCAAATGCGGCGATATTCGGATTTACTCCCCAGACCTTATTCTGTGCGGCTTGCGCACTTATAATTATAGCATCGTCATTGGTTGGTTTTCTGACCGGAAGAACCTATGTCGCTACGATTATAATACTTCTTGTGCTTGGTTTTGTCGAGTTCCCGATATTGTATATCTCATACGGCGCAAGTACGGCGGTGTATATGCTTGTTGCGGAAATCGGAATTATCACTTTTATGAAGCCGGTGCACAGAGTTGTAATGGGGGCGGCGGTGTTCGTTGCAGATATAGCCGCATTTGTTGTCAGAAGCAGATTTCCTCAGCTGAATATGGCTAATGACAATATGGAGCTTGACACGCTGTTTTCATTCGTAATAGCGTTTATAGGCATAATGGTTGCGGTCGCAATAGTGATAGTTCAATTTGAACGTCAGGCAAAACAGCTCAGTGAAATGGGTGAGGAGCTTACTCTCGCTGTGAATACCGATCCGCTGACCGAGATAAGAAACCGCCGTTATCTTATGCAGTATCTTGAAAAACAGGCGGCGCAGATGGGCGATGAAAAGCACTGTGCGGTGCTTATAGACCTTGATCTGTTCAAGTCTGTAAACGATACATACGGTCATGTGTTCGGAGATAAGGTGCTTAAGCAATTTGCGGATACGGTAAAGAAAAACCTCGGAGAAAACGATCTTATCGCACGTTTCGGCGGCGAGGAATTTATGATACTTTTCGGAACGGACAACGAGGAAGAGATCATAACGACCATGAACACAATCAGTAAGGAGTATGCGATTTTCTCAGAAAAAGAGAAAGGCAAGGAATTTACATTCAGTGCCGGAGCGGCGATTTACGGCAAGAACAGTTCTATAACCGATATATTCACAACCGCCGACAAACGATTATACAAGGCTAAAGCGGCAGGAAGAAATATGATTGTAATGGATTGAGAACAGAAAGAAATAATGCCCCACCGGTGAGGTGGGGCATTCGGTTTGTAATAGTGTTTATACTGAACGACATATTCGTAAATCATATTTTTGATAAGACCGATATCAACGTTTTCTTTAGCTCCGAACTCAGTGGTGAGTGATCATATAGCATATGCTGTACATTAAAATGCACAAGAAATACCCGCAGAATTTTCGTAACTCTGCGGGTAAGATATTCAGTTTATATCTACAAAATCAAAGCTGTTGAAAAGTATTTCAAGAACGCTTGCATACGTTCTTTTGAAATCAAAAGTAAGTCCGTTTCCGTCGGTAAGAACACCGCGTTCACAGTTCTTGCCGCTGAATACAAAATATTCATTCCACGATGAACCGTCATAATAATAGGTTATTGTAATACCGCTGTCAAGATCACCGGTGTAGGTGCCGTTAAGTACGCCTGTATCATTTGAGGAAAAATACTTGACGGTCTTTGAATCGTTGTCGAACATATAATATACCGAATATTCACCGAGATCACGCTCATAAGCGTAATCATACACTGCTCCGGGTGAGTAGTCGTCCTTTACGGCGTCTGCGGAACTTACGACTTCGGAAGAAGAGGCAGAAGAACTCGTTACAGACGAGGCAGAATTATCTGAAGAAGCTGAAGATTCTTCAGAGCTGTTATCCTGACTGTCTGAGGAAGAGCTTTCGTTGCCGGGCGTTTGATCATAAACACCTACGCTAAGACTTGTGCAATGAAGATTTACTTTGTATGTGCTGTCGTCCGATACGTTTACATTCAGCGTTCCCTTGACTGTGTTGTCATCTTCACATTCAAAACGGAATATGTGCTCGCCTTTTTTCAGCGTACAGGAATAGGTTTCTGTAGTTCCGTGAGCTAATGTTCCGAGTAAACTGTCATCTGCGTATATTTTTACGTTGTACTTGCTGAAAGCTATATTCCTGTCGCAATCTGCAACCAGTTCAACTTTATATTCCGGTACTCCGATAGAAACAGAGATCATATTATTGCCTTTATAGTCGGCTGTGAGCCTGTATCCGTCTTCGTTTTCAGCTGAATAGTGCTTTTCGCTTTCGTCCTCGTTATATACATAGCCGCCTTTTTTTACTTCTGCCACATAATCCTTGTATTTGTCGGCTGATATTCCGCCGAGATCCATTGATAACAGATCTTCGGAGTTTTCATTGATACAGCCGTTTTTATATTCAGGTTTTGGTAATAAATCGCCAAGAGGTGTGTCAGGCCATTTGATGTTATTGAGCGTCGGCGGGGAAGTAACGTCAATGCTCATTGTTGATCCATCCGGGTCAAAAGTAATCGATACACGGTAACCTTCGCTGTTGAAAGCACTGTATGTAACATCGCTTTTTTCCGGATCAACAGTATAGCCTTTGTCTTCACAGCCGGAAACATAACTGTTGAAAGTTCCGGCATTGATACTGTCAAGTCTGACGGTAAGTTCTTCTGCAGTATTGACCGTTATTTCACCTTTATCGGTGGATGGATCCGGCAATCCTGCCGATACAAGAACAGCATCCGACCAGTTGAAACGAGCCTCATATGATTCGGGCGTTAATGATGAAGAGTTGTTTTCCTGTGCTTTTATGATAAACAATACAGTAAATCCAACTATAAAAAATACAACGGCGAATATCGCAAAGCCGATAACAAGTTTCATATCTGAGTTTTCATTATCCGGTTTATCTATGCCTTTTTCTGTTTTGTCAGATATATCAGTAAGCTCATATTCGGTTTCCGGCTCGCCATTTTCTTCATCGGATAATTCGTGATGGTTGTCTGTTATTCTGATATTAGATTTGTCAGGTCTGCCTGCTTTGTTTTTGCCGGTGTGCGCCTTCTCGTTTTTGTTCTCATCTTTGTGTATTACCTGTGCTCCGCAATTAGGGCAGGAGTCGGCGTTATCGGGAATGATCGAGTCACAGTATTTACATTTCATTGATATAGTTTTCCTTATTTTATACAGTCGGTATCGGCGGCGGAACAGGTCTGTTTACAAGAGCGGCAAGCTCTGCAACCGAGTCTGCTCTTGCCCAGGAAGCCATACCGTTTTTCCATACAAGCGTTTCGGCTGTGAGCTGACCGTTTGCGGCAAGCTGAGCCATAGTGTTCATATCATAAGGTCCTGTTGTCTGACCGTTTACGGCTATATGATAAGTAACCGAAGGTATCGGTGGGGGAGTGCCGGGTGTCGGCTGAGCAGTGGGGTTTACCGCGCCGCTATTTGTCATACCGGCATTATTTGTTCCGTTTATGCCGCTCATGGCGTTGTTCATAGCGCCTGCCATATTCTGACCGACAACACCGCCAACAGCCATAGCCGCCATCATAGCGGCAGGGTTGAAGCCTGCGCCGCCCTGTCCGCCGAGATCTACACTGCCTGCACCGTTTGCACCCATCTGACCGAGTGCCTCTGCGCCTGCTATGCCGACATTAGCCTGCAATTCGGACTGGAATGCTCCGAGGTTTGCACTCTGCGTCTGCTTGTGCATTGCATACTGTCCTTCCTCACGCTGAACACGGAGCGACTGCTCGTAGTTTTCGGCTTCTATACGCTGTTTGTCGTGAATATTCTTGATGTTTGCGGCGGTCTGAGCCTGAATTGTATCGCTTGTTACCTTGCGAGTTACCGCCATAAGCTGTTCGTAGCCGTCGCTTGTTTTATCTATTTCTATGGAATTAATATCAACACCGGATACGGTAACTCCGAAATTTTCACGGAGCCTTTCTCCTATGTCGTATTCTATTTTGTCGTTGATAAGAGCGATCTTGCTTTCAATCTGTATAACAGGGATATTGTTCTCCGCAGGAGCGGCAGTCACCGCATCTTTTATATAACGGCAGATAGCGTCTTTTATCTGCTTGTTGAAGTCGTCCGTTGAGAACTGTGTAAGGCGATGAAGCTTTACGAATTCACGATAGTTTGTTATCCTGAAGCTGACTGTTCCTCTTACGGCAACCGGCACGCCGAAATCCATAAATCTCGGGTCGTAAACGTCAAAATACGGTATTCCGAACTTTGTCTGAATAATGTTCGCCGTATTGATAAAGTAAACTTCAGCCTGGAACGGTGTACCGCCTGCGTAAGCAAGTCCTACTATGCTCGCAAGTACGGGCAGATTGCCTGTGTCAAGCTTTCTGTCGCAAGGACCTTCAATAAAGTCCTCCATAATGCCGTCGGGACGCTTGTAAACAAATACAGCTACCTCGCCGTCCTTTACACGAAGCGATGAGCCCCAGCGTATTGCATTTTCACGGCTGTTATTGTTAAGCTCCGCACCTGCCGGACGCCACTTCCATATAAGATACGATTGTTCGTCACAACGTATCTCATCCATAAATCCGCCTGCTTTTGGTTTACCGAATAATCCCATAATATTTCTCCTTGACAGAACGTAAAAAATGTATTACTTCTTTTTTGTCTTGAACATTCGTGTAAGCATAATGATTGCACTTATAACTGCAACGACCAATATCAAAATATATCCGACGCTGTCTTTGTCGGCACATCTCGGAATCAATAGTCCGAAGCAGATGAGCAAGCCGATAGTTGCTATGAATTTAGGCATAGCCGAATCGCATCGTGTCATCGGAGGAATAATTATCGCACCGAGAATGAGGTCAAGCATAGTAACTAACTGTAACGGGCTGAATCCTGAACTGTCAACGTTCTGACAGCAGATTATTACAAGAACAGCAATACTTATCGACCATGCAAGAGTAATGATTACCTGAGGAAGAGAACTACTTATCTTTACAAGAAAACTTCCTGCTTTTTTAGCTGTTTTAACATATTTGTCCCGGGTGAGCTTTTTCTTTGCCTGCTCGTACAGTTCATTGAATTTTGCCTTGTCTGCGTCGGCAGTAAGAGCGAGTTTAGCTTTTTGCTCGACCTGTCTGAACTTTACCGCCCATGCATCACATATATTCTGTTCTGTATTGCCTGTTATGTTTGAGGATGCGAGAATGAGAAATTCAAATATATCTTCCTTTGTATTCGGAACGGGAAAATTTCTGATAAGCGATGTGCGCTGTTCGTCTGATGCTGCGTTTGCGAGTGACATAGAGAATTCATGTAAGGATGCCGATGATTTTCCGCCTCTTATTTCATAGCCGCATGACGGACAAGTGGTAACAAAAGCGCCCAGCACCTCTCCGCATGACGGACATTTATGTATTTCGCCTTCAAAAACAGTTTCACGTTTTGAGTTGCCTGCCTGATATGATTGTGAGTTTTCCGGAGAGCCGGAGCTTTGTGCACCGCAGTTCAGACAAAATTTTGCACCGTCCGGTAACTGCGAGCCGCATTTACTGCATATTGCCATATATTTTTTCTCCCTCTGATTCACGGCTTTATCGGAACTAAAGCCGTTTTTAAATTGTGGGTAAGACAAATCAGTCCGTATACCTGTCGGTATCGGGAACTGCGTCACATATATCTCCGATATTACAGTCAAGATACTCGCAGATACGGAGCAGTACCGACAAAGCCACCTCCTCATTCTTACGGAGTTTTGTCATTGTACCTGTTGCTATATTGAGATCTTTTCTGAGTGTTGCCGGGGATATATCCTTTTCAATTAGTCTGATCCATAATTTCTTATAGCTGATTTTCATGAAAACATACCTTTAAAGGTATGCCTGATCACTTAGTATTATACACTGCACAATTCAAAAAGTCAACAGATTTCAGCAAATTTATAGATAAAATTCGCAACTTCTTGCGAATTTTCCGGTTCCGACGGAAAATTCTGTAATGGTTGACCGAGAAAAATATTAAGTTACAGCTATAAGAATAAATGATCGGGCAGACCTTGTTCATATCAAGTAAAGAGTACGTATTCCGGTGCAAAGGATTTTCGTACTCTAAAGTCGGCTCAAATACACATAATGATTAAATTTAGTATATCACAAAATGATAAAAAATACAATAGCCGACTGTCTGTAAGAAGAACAGCCGGCTATTGTATGTTATATATTATTGTCTGACAGTGATGTTTATTTTGGCTTTTGAAACTCCTGTTTCGGTAACAAGCCAGTTTTTAACAGTCTGTTGCTTGTCTGCCGAAAGAGCTTTTTTTGCCGTGCCGCAAAGAAGAATATACTCGCCGTCAGAATCGGTCATTATGCCGCAACTGATATCTGAAATTTCCGTAAATATTGCGGCGGCTTTTTCGGAAAGCTTTTTCATATCGGGCTGCAAAGCGGCAGTAGATTTCATTTCATCAAGCTTCTTCTGCTGTTCTTTTAAGTCCTTTTCCTGCTCGTCAAGCTGTTTCTGAAGCGATTCGATAGTCTGCTCCTGAAGTGCTATGGTTATCTGATCGGAATTGTCGGCAGTAACTGTCTTGTTCTGCGTGATATTAAGCTTGTAGTTTTCCAGTCCGTAATTACTGAGGTCTTTTTCAAGCACTGATATCACATCGTCGGAAAGCTGAGTACCAACAAGCGAAAGCGATACTTCACGGTTTATTACATCGATCTGGCTTTGCACTACTTTTGTATCGTTGAACGTGAACGAATTGTCAAGGTAGCTCGAAAGATTCTGTTTCATAACCGTTTCATAGACTTTATATGCGCCGATGAGTACGCTTGGAACTATTGTGAGAATTGTTATAAGTATCACAAATCTGTGTATTCTGCGTTCTTTTTTTGTGTCGTTTATTTTGTGAGTGGGAATACGCATAAGCTTTGTGATAAATGCCGCCGAAAGCATAATGAACAATGTATTTATGACGAAAAGATAAAATGCGCCTGCTATGAACCTCAGCTGTCCTGTAGCCAGTCCGTAGCCGGTGGTGCAAAGCGGCGGCATAAGAGCGGTTGCTATAGCCACACCGGGAATTACGTTGCTCTTTTTCTTTCTGGTATTACCTATTCCGCCTGCGATACCGCCGAATAATGCGATAAGCACGTCCCACAGCGTCGGGCTTGTCCTTGCTATCATCTCACTTGTGGCAACTGTCAGCGGAGAAATTGCAAAATACAAGGTTGACGCAATAAGGCTGATTATAACCTGAATGCCGAAGCGTGTAAATGCTTTCCGAAGCAAAGTCAGGTCAAAGGTTGCAAGCGAGTAGCCCATCGTGAGAATACCGCTCATCAGCGGAGAGATAAGCATTGCACCGATAATAACGGCGGTGGAGTTTACATTAAGACCGATAGACGCAATGAATATTGCCATTATCAGTATCCACATATTCGAGCCGCTGATAACGGTGTTGTCCTCCATCATCTGCTGTATCTCGGCGTTGTCCATCATATCGTCACGGATACCGAACAGCTTGCGGAAGAAGTTGTACGCACGCCCGTGTGATACGGTCTTTGTTATTTCGCTTTTTATTTCGTTTATGTCTATGTCGGATGACAGTCTGGTTTTCATTTGGAGGGTTCCTCTTTTCAGGGTTTATATTATAATACTCTTTTAATTATAGTGGAAAAGATGGTGGGTGTCAATGGGGAGATACTTGACAAGTGAAAGTAATGATATAAAGACAATATAGACTATAGAAAAGAGCTATCATCATTCATATGATGATAGCTCTTTGTATCGGATTATATTAGTTTGTATTACTCCCACTCGACAGATTTCACTCGATACTAAACAAATTTGTTTAGGCAATTTGCTTTCTGGTATCTCAGTTATACATTTTGCTCTGTACTATACTGCCCACTAATGCCGAGTTATCATTTTTTTAGCGCCATGATAACAAAAACCAGCGACTTATAGGAGAATATGTTCCCGGTGGCTTGCTCCTTATTTGGTATTATAGCGCAGATCGAGGCGGTTGTCAAGGGGGAGTTATAATATTTGCTATTCCGGGCTCCTGTAACAGATCAAAGAATTCATTAATATCATTATGCTTTTGCGTTTTATGATTTCGATTCTTACAAAAAGAAAATGACACTTCGCTCTTAGCGCGAGAAAGAGCAACAAAAAAAGCACAGCGATCTTCTTCAGGTTGATTTTTGAAGTTCCAAAAAGCTGCATCCTCTAATCCCACAAAAAACACGGTATCGTATTCCAACCCCTTGCTTTTATGTATTGTCATTATTGGAATTGAGTGTAGCCCCTTAAACCGCTCAATAGACATATTCAAATCAATAGATGTTTTTTCTAATTCATTCAAAAAGAGCTTTGCAAATCTATTAAGTACATCATTTAGATATTTGCCTTGACTATACTCTGGAAACACAGCTTTTATACAATCAAATTTCAAAAAGGATACTATCTCCTTTAATACTTCATAGAACTCCGATTTTGTCGTTACTAAACTAAACTGTTGTTTAATTCTTAATAACTCATCATCAATTTGATTTTGAACATTAAAGTATTCATCATCAGACTGTGTGCCCGAGATATTCCATAATTCTATTATAGAAGATACTAATACTTGCCAATCATCAGGATGTTTCCGATTACAGGTAAGTGACAAAATATAAAGAATGATTTCTATAATAGGTTCTTTGATTAAATCTTGATAATCATTTTCAATTCTTGCATATATACCTTTTTGTTCCAAATAATCAATGATTATCTGCGTAAAATCTTGTGGTTTTTGTTTGCAAAGAATACATATTTGTGTCGGAGAAATACCTGTTTCTATTTTTTTTATTATGCTATTAGTTATTGTTAATGCTTCTGATTCAGAGTTCTCTGAAATAATCAAGTTTATAATTCCGTCATCTTCTCTCCATTTTGCCGAATGCTGTACTTGACCGTCGCTTTCATTAAGCACGGAATACATTTTTCTCTGTAAGTCAACTAACCTCGGAGCGGATCTGTGGTTCATTATCAGCTTATACTTGATCGCATTAAAATCATTCTGAAAATCCACGAAAACTGTTTTTCTTGCTCCAGCCCATACCATTATACGTTGTTTATTATCTCCAACTGCTGTAATTATTGCTTTTGAAGATAAAAAACATCGCTTCACTAGTTCGTATTGAAGAGTTGTTGTGTCTTGGAATTCATCTAAGAAAACATATTTATATGTTTCTTGTAATCCGTTTCTTATCATTATATTAGTTCTAATAATATATTCAGCTAGCATACTAATCATTTTGAAAGTAAGCATCGATGTATGATCGTCAAATCCATGTAGCAAAAGTTTCCATACTCTTTCTCCCACCTCATCTTTGGCGAACGGAAGTGACACTGAGGATATAATAGCATCATAATATCTTGTATTATGATTATTATATTGTCCAAAAGCGGCTTTTAATATATCTTTATCTTCTACTATGTAATCTTGCTTTGGACGTAATTCCTGCGGAAGCGCTAAACGAAAATGATCAAGAAGGTTTTTGGCAAAAGCATCATATGTCATTGAATCGAAACGACAAGCTGTCTCTTTACCACATCTTTGTTCCACACGTTCTTTAAGATTTTTGGCTGCATCTTTCTTAAAACTGATTGCTAATATTCTATATGGTTCTTTGCAATTATCAGTTTCAAACAGATAGTTAGCTTTTTGTGCTAATAATTCCGTTTTACCTGCGCCTGGTCCAGCTACCACAAGAACATTTCTTTTCTGCCTTATTGCAACATCTGCATTTTTTTCAAGAATGATACTATCAGATGGTAACCATTTTTCATCAGCTATAATGGCCATCACATCGTCTCCTTTAGTTTCTTTTCAGCTGAAGCTATCAGCCTGCATAAAACATCTGGCATAGTCGTTTTTAATTGTTCATTATCAATTCTCGATAGTGCTTCAATGTGGGTGGATGGCTTTCCTCGATTTAAGAAAAAGTATGTATACCAGATCATCAATCGTTTCTGCTCATCTGAATATGTTGCTCCATCTCCGCCACATTCTTTCAATGTACTATGGACATCATTTTTTATTCTTTCAGTATACTCCGGCAAAGATGTTTTCCCTTGTGTTTCTATATCGATTATTTTATTCCTATGTTTTTTTCCCTCTTCTGAAACCATTAGTTGAGGACCCTCTGATGACTCAAGTGTAGAAATATATACATCTTTATATTGTTCGAGCATCAAAAAATCAATGTCTAATGGAGATGAGAAGAACACATCATTTTCTTCTAACCACTTAATCCATAAGTCCATATTATCCGATGCATTACATTTTTTCATCGCATCAAGACTAATCGTGCCTTTGTCTGATTGTAGCACCGATTTCTTCTCAGGATTATATTGGATTAATTGCTCTACTGCATATGCTATTCGTCCCCAACCGCCACCATCACGTTCTCGATCTAGATCCAAAAGGGTTATATGTGGAATTTTCAAATCATTGAGCAATCTCCAGAAATGATTAACATGGCGTCCGCCTAATGGAACGATTGATATCCCGCTTATATCAGTATCACCATTCTTTGCGTTCCATACCTTAGGTAAAATGATTTCTTCACTATCACCTTCACCTAAAATCACCAGTTTTGCGAAATATAATTCAGGATAAGCTTTTACCGCTTCCTTTATATATTTATACTGATCGGACAGCTTTTCCTTGTCAGGTAAAGTTAGCGAGCGGACAGAAGTTGTATCATGTCTAGAATCAATTCTAAAATATCTTAGGTTTTCTGGTTCTACTCGCTTGATTATTGAAGAAGAATGAGAACTTAATATAGTTTGTGCGTTGCTTTTTGAAGCTATGCTTTTTAAATTGTGAACCAACTTACCAATAAGATGTGGGGCAATGTGATTTTCAGGTTCTTCAAGAGCAATAATAGTTAATACAGGCGGAGTGAATGAAAATGATAGCTGTTCTGGATAAGAAATCATTTCCTGTTTGATTTGTATTTCAACATTAAGGATGCTGTCCACTAGTGAAATATAAAACAACGAACGAAGGCCGTCACTCAATTCATCAATGGAACATTCTTTTGCCATAGGGGCAGGCGAGAATACTACTTCCGAATTCTTAATTGAAGAATCAATATCCGTGCTGTTAAATCTCAACTGTGCATTTGTGTAACGAGAATCTGAATCATACATCTTCCATTGGCTATTTATTGATTCACTAATCACAGAGATACCTTTTTCTGCTAAAAAACTTTGATTCAAGGCTTCAATTGAGTCGTTTATCTGCTTTTGAGATTCGTCACTCCAATTTACCTTGCTCATTATTTGGTTGATCATTGTTCCAGAAGTGTTCTTAAGTTGTTTTGAAGGATCTCGAACTGCTGGAACATAGATAACTCTGATCTGATCTAAATCTTTTCGATTTGCTGGGGATTTAGCACTTTCTGTAATTGCTTCTGATTCAGAACAAGTAATATAGTATACTTTGTTCTCTATTGCACCCTCAATATTGTTGCTTTTTTCCCATGATGCTTCTAGCCTTATTCGCAGATAGGGTGTTCCACCTGGTTCATCCACCACAAAACTCTTAAAAAATACAGGGATAGCTGAAAGATCAGAATCTTTTACAGCTAATTCATCAAAAACAAAAACGGCTTCTATAAATAGTTCTTGATGATCGAGTGAGTTCCAACTCTTATCATGTGGAAGATGAAAATCACTGCGTTTAAGTATTCTATCGTTGCTATTATTTGAAAAAATACAATTAAGCGCAGACATAGCTGTTGTTTTTCCAGAACAGTTATTTCCAATAAAAGCAGTTAAGTCATCAAAATCTATTATTTGTTCTTCTCCAAAACAACGATAGTTCTGAATTTTTATTTTTGTAAGTTTCATAAGCACCTCCACAGCAAATAAATAATCCCCCTGAAACAATACAGTTATCCAGTATATCTACATTATACCACAATACCTGTATTATTTCCAGGGAATTCGACTATATATTATATTATTCCTGCCCCGATTTCTTCAAATTACAATCCCTGCAAAGCATCTGCAAGTTCTCCGGAACGGTCTTTCCGCCAGCGTGCCAGGGCTTGATATGATCGCCGTGCATCTGGGCAAACTCATAGTGCTTGTTGCATATCGGACAGATACCTTTCTGACGTTCGTATGCTTCACGCTTCTGTGCATCAGAGAATGGGATCGTTTGCTATATCTTCTGTAAGTTGGTTTCTTATGTATTCTTCTATTGCCTTTTTGTTCCTTCCTACTGTATCTACGTAATATCCTCTGCACCAGAAATGCCGATTCCCATACTTGTATTTCAAATTTGCATGCCTATCAAATATCATCAATGAGCTCTTTCCTTTTAGATACCCCATAAACTGCGCTACACTTATATTCGGTGGTATTTCCACCAACATATGTATGTGATCCGGGCATGCTTCTGCTTCGATTATATTCACTTTTTTCTGTTCACATAATGTTCGCAGTATTTTCCCTATATCTGCTTTCAACTGCCCGTACACTACCTGCCTTCGGTATTTCGGTGCGAATACTATGTGATACTTGCAATTCCACTTTGAATGTGATAAACTATGATTGTCATTCATTTGACAGTCCTCCTTTTGATATTCATGTGGTTGCCAAACCCACTTCTATTATATCATAGGAGGGCTTTTTACTAAAGTCTTTTATTCCACCGCTTCAAGCGGTGGTTTATTTTTGCTAAAGCTACAATAAAAAGAGCTATCCGATTCTTAAATTGAATCAGATAGCTCTTATCTTTTCAGACAATTATTATATCACTGTTGCCGATAATCGAGAAATGTTGCCAAATCGTTGCCATTCGGCTCAACCGCACCTTGAAAAGCACGGTATTACGCCATTTCAGCAATTGCTTGCATTATTCCCACTCAATAGTCGCCGGCGGCTTGCTTGTAATATCGTAACAGATTCTGTTGATATTCTTGACCTCGTTTACAATTCTTACGCTTGCCTTTTCAAGCACGTCATAAGGGATTCTTGCAAAGTCGGCGGTCATAAAGTCGCTGGTCGTAACGCCTCTTAATGCGAGGGTGTAATCATAAGTTCTGTCGTCGCCCATAACGCCTACCGAGCGCATATTTGTAAGTACCGCAAAGTACTGGTTTATACTGCGGTCAAGACCTGCGTTTGCGATCTCCTCACGGAAGATGTAGTCTGCGTCCTGAAGGGTTGCCAGCTTTTCACGGGTGATCTCGCCGATGATTCTGATAGCAAGACCGGGTCCGGGGAACGGCTGACGCCATACAAGTACGTCTGACAGACCAAGCTCAGTACCGAGCTTTCTTACCTCGTCCTTGAATAAAAGGCGGAGCGGCTCGATTATTTCCTTGAAGTCAACATAGTCGGGCAGACCGCCTACGTTGTGGTGCGACTTTATAACTGCGGCATCGCCTGTACCGCTTTCGATAACATCGGGGTAGATCGTACCCTGTACAAGAAAATCGACCTTGCCGATCTTCTTCGCTTCTTCCTCAAATACACGGATAAATTCTTCGCCGATGGTCTTTCTCTTTGTTTCGGGGTCGGATACACCTTCGAGCTTGCCGATGAAACGGTCAGCGGCATTTACTCTGATGAAGTTTACGTCCCAGTCCTTAAACGCCTGTTCTACCTCGTCGCCCTCGTTCTTTCTCATAAAGCCGTGATCAACGAATACGCAGGTTAGCTGGTTGCCGACTGCCTTTGAAAGCAGAGCGCAGGCTACCGAGCTGTCAACACCGCCGGAAAGCGCAAGCAGTACCTTGCCATCGCCGACTTTTTCACGGATCTGCTTTATAGCTTCCTCCGCATAGTTCTTCATTGTCCAGTCGCCCTTGCAGTGACATACTTTATAAAGGAAGTTTCCGAGCATATCAAAGCCCTGCTCGGTGTGGTTTACTTCGGGGTGGAACTGTGTAGCGTAAAATCCCTTTTCAACGTTCTCGATTGCGGCATAGGGGCATTTGTCGCTGTGACCTACAGCCTTGAAGCCTTCAGGGAGAACCTCGATGTAGTCGTTGTGGCTCATCCATACTACCGAGTTCTTCTTAAGTCCGGCAAATACGGCACATTCCGTATCAAATTCGCACTCTGTTCTGCCGAATTCTGCGGCGGCGTTCTCGTTAGCCTTGCCGATAGTACCGCCAAGACCGTAAACCATAAACTGCGCACCGTAGCAGATGCCGAATATCGGTACTCCAAGCTCAAATATTTCTTTTGTCATTCTGGGGGAGTCGTCAAGATATACGCTTCTCGGACCGCCGGTGAAGATAATACCCTTAGGATTCTTTGCCTTTATCTGCTCGATAGGTGTCTTGTATGAGATGACCTCGCAGTATATGTTATGTTCTCTGACTCTGCGTGCGATAAGCTGATTGTACTGACCGCCGAAGTCAATGACGAGTACGAGCTCGTGCTCGCTTGTTGAAAATTCCGCCATTTTTCAGTTTCCTTTCCTTCTTGTCTTTGGGGATTCAAGTGCGAAAAACCGCACCGATGGTGATATTACATATTTCTTAAAGTATAACATATCCCATCGTTTTTTGCAACTTGTTTTTGAAAAAATAAAATCAGTAACGGTTACGGATTATCTTGACAAATCCCTTTATATGTGGTAAAATCATATTCGGAATAAGTGCGATAAATTTACGCACTATATTCTTTGGAAAGCAATAAACCGAGAAAATGAAAGGAAGTATCAATTATGAGCCATATAGATGTAACGTCAGAAAACTTCAAAGAAGAGGTTTTACAGTCCGATAAGCCGGTTTTAGTGGATTTCTGGGCATCGTGGTGCGGTCCGTGCAGAATGCTCGCTCCTGTGCTTGAGGAGCTTGGAGAAGAGCATCCCGAAATCAAGATATGCAAGGTCAATACGGATGAAGAACGTGAGCTTGCAATAAGCTTCGGCATAGATTCTATACCCTGCGTAATATCTTTTCAGGGTGGTAAACAGATAGACAAATCGGTAGGTTTTGTCAGCAAGGACAAGTTGCTCGCTTTACTCGACTAAAACTGCAAATCAAGACGGGGAGCGGTTTTACAGTTGCTTAACGCTAACTTGAAAATGGCGTAAATTTTCAGAAAAAAGCGTGATATTTCAATATAAATTTATCAAAAGGACTTGATTTTTTTCGAAATTGTGTTACAATATAAACAAGTCATATAACTCTATGACAAAAAATCACAAGGAGGATCATTCCGATGGCTTATAAAATTTCTGATGATTGCATCGCTTGCGGCGCTTGCGCTGCTCAGTGCCCCGTTGAGGCAATTTCTGAAGGTGACGGCAAGTACGTTATCGACGCTGACACATGTGTTAGCTGCGGTGCTTGCGCAGGTGTATGTCCCGTTGGCGCACCTGCTGAGGAATAATTTTACATTAAAGACAGCCATGAGTTAATAGCTTATGGCTGTTTTCTTTACTGTTGTGAAAACGTTAACACGGCATTGCAAAGGCTGTGCCGTTATTAAGGAGTATTTAAGATGAAGATATATTCTGTTAATGATAAGGAATTTGCCGCATATGGCAAGGTACATACCGGCTATGACGTCAGCGACCTGCTTTCAGCGCTTGACAAGAGCACGCCGTTACCCGACGCTGTAGGATATGTTCCGAGCGAGGCGGCGCTTGAAAATACAAAGCTGTTCGGTCTTTTGCAGAACAACGCATACGGCGGTATGCCTATCCAGCTCGGTTGGTGCAACGGTCACAACACAAAGCTCAACTGCCTTGAGTACCACCGTGACAGCGAGTTCAACATAGGCTTATACGATTTTGTCCTGCTCGTTGCAAAAGAGGATGATATTGTTGACGGCAAGCTCGATACATCAAAGGTTATGGCTTTCAAGGCGAAGGCAGGAGATGTTGTCGAGGTTTACGCCACAACATTGCACTATGCTCCCTGCAATGCGACTAAGGACGGATGCTTCAAGGTGGTAATCGCACTGCCTAAGGGTACAAACGGCGCAAAGCCCAACATTACACCCGTATATGAAGAAGATAAGACGCTCTGGGCTTGCAACAAATGGTTACTTGCTCACGCAGAAAGCGATGAGGCAAAGCAGGGTGCTTATGTAGGTCTTACAGGCGAGAATGTTGATATCAAGGATATCATATAACATATTATAAACAATATACAAGACGGCACGGCTTAAAGTTGTGCCGTCTTTTTTGCATATTAGTATACCAATCGGGTACATCGCATCTGAAACTTAACATAGCAAATCCCTTTACTGTATACTCGTTACCGCTATCATCGATGATCGTGTCACTGACTCTGAGTTTCATGCTGTTGTCAAGCAGAGCAATCAGTTCTTCTTTTCTTATTATCAATAAAAATATCTGAATTGCCCTGTAATACGTTTTGTCCTCGATACTAACAGCATTTTTGTCTTTACAATATCCGTTAAATAACACGGATATATCTTCATCAGTGTTCTGTGAATATGGAGAATAAATCATTTTGAAATCCAATTTTCTGTTCATATCTGTGTTCTCACGCGAGCAATTAACCTTATTATTGCCATACAAAATGGAATTAAGTTCCGAATTTTTACTGACTCTGCACAATAGGCTGATGTTGAAATATGTCATGTAATCAGAACCGTCAAGGGGGTTATTTGTTTTTAGAAAAAACGAAGCGTATTCTGTTACAACAGACTTAAGGCAATCATTATTCAGCGTATTAATTCTTTCTGGTGCATAATTAACGATAATAACAGCCTTGACGGAGTGAAGCCCGCACCATTATCTATTTCGGCAATAATCCGCTGTTCTTTTTAAGTAGCGCCTTTATCTTAACCGATAAAGGCGCTACTACAAATTATTCAGTTCCGACTAACCAAGCATAAATATTGCTTATTAATTCAAAAGACGATTTTGGAACGCTATATGTTGATTTTGAAAGCTTATTCTGTTCCTTGCTAATTGTACTAATCCACTCAGTCTTTTGCTCTTTGGTCGAAAGTATCAGATCTTCGGGTCTTGTTATAATCGATTCAAATATTTCGCTCCAGTTATGCGAATAAACAACAATGTCTTTACAATCAGATAAACTTATACAGTCCCAAGGCTCAATGTCTGATTCCTCATCATTAGATAACAACTCATAGTTTTTATCACTAGCAGCTTTTTCAGCTTCTTTATATGTTGTTTTGGGCAATCCTTTGATTAACCATTTGTCGCCGTAATACTCTTGCAGTGATTCGGCAATAACATCTTTAAGTTTTTCTTTTATTGCATAAATATATTCTTTTGAAGTCGCATTATATTCCTTTGTCGTGTTCTCTATGTATTCTTCTAAACCTTCTGGATTAAAATCTGTTAGTGAATCGTGAATAACTTTCTGGAAATAGCGCAAATATTTGTTTTCTGCTCCACCACCATAAAAGCTTTTTAGCTCTATTCTCTGCTCTTCTGTTAGTTTATTTATATGATTCAATAATGGCGACAAATAGTATTCTACTTCGTTGATGATATCGTCAATATCTTGAGTTAGAGGAAATAGCTTGTTTTGTGCAATAAGTAGATTAACAATATCATTAATTATTCTAATAATTCCTTGAATACCACGATTTATAGTAAGTATTCCTTGTTCACCTAACGACCATTCTGTTTCGCATTCATTTTTTACTGTCTTAAAACAACCTTCAAGAAATGGATAGAATCGATCGATAGTTGCTTGATTATCACCAACGTCAAAGCTACCATTAGTGGCAATAGTATTGTTTTTTGCAAAAGTAGAAAAGAAAGAACATTTTTGCAATGCCAATTGAATAGCTTGTATTGTAATACATTTTATATTATTTTTTTCATCTTCGCCTATTACAACTCTTCCTAATAATGGTGATGATTGCTCTTCTCCGCACATTTGCGCAATTTTAGACCTTATTGCATCTCGACGTTCATTTTGATTTGGAGAATCCCAAAGCATATCACTGTTTAGAGTTATTCGAAGTGTTTTAGAAACAGATTTTTGGTTTTCGTTAATGTCCATAAACAGCTTTAACTGTTCTGAACGATCTAAATCCACAAATGCAACAATTGGAATAGAGTTGGTGTTGGCGTACTCAGAATCAGAATAACCATATAGTCTATGTTGTCCATCAATGATGTAAGCTGAATGGTATCGCTTTGGAAGATGAAGAACTCCAATCTTGGATATTGAATCATCTAATTTCGTGGGTGATTCATCAAATTGAAGCTTCCTTCCACCACTATCAATACTAATAATAATAGAATTTGGAAAATAACCACCATCATTGATGAACGACTGTACTTCTTTTAATCTTTTTCTTTTTATTATTCTTTGATATGTTGGCATCATATTCTTGTTAGCTTCATTTCTATGAAGAACATATCCTATTTTCAGAAGCTTTTCGGGTTCAATAGAAAACTCATAATATTCGTGACCGCCCATTTTACCTTTAATTGCTAACACTTTATTTTGCATTTTTTTAATTTCGGTATTTGCTAAAAGATTTCCTAAAAGTTGATATCTTGAACAAGTGCCTAGATGTTTAACTAACTCGCTGTAATATTGTATTGTTGAATCGCTAAAGAAAATAATATCCCATTCTTGTAATCTCTTTATATCCTTTGCACTCATAATGCAATTATGAGTAGCCCAGATAAACTTGACTTTTCGTCCAGGGTACCGTTTAAGGGCGCATTTCCTTAATCCTTCCATTTGACCGTGTAATTTTTCAATATCCTTTTTGAACTGAACTTCGTTTATATCTTCTGACGATTTACATTCAACAATTAATATGGTTTCATCATCTGCTGCAAAAACATCGATCTGCTGTGTGAAATCAGGATTATTAAAATCATAATTCATTTTGAAATTAGCGTCTCGATTTAGATGCTTAAAACCCATTTGGAAGAATAGAATCCAAATCTGATCTTCGAAGCGTTCAAAGAACGGTTTTTCTTTTCTGACCTTTATGAATTTTGGATCAGCATAATCTTTAACATATTCCCATCCTTCTTCTTCGAGTTCTTCTAAAGCGACTTTTCTTTCACGAGCGTCAATATATAAATTTTTTCGCTTGTTTTTTGCAGTTATTAGTTCTTTACCAGAGACAATATTTTCCCAATTAGTCATATTAACGAACCTCCTAAATAATAGCTACATATTAGCAGTAACAATTAATTCGCTATAGTTGCGTCTAGCATTTAATTGACTTGAAATAACACATTTTCGTTCAACTACATCAAGTTCAAAGCCTTGAAGAATCTCATATAACGCTCTGACAGCTTGATGATCCACGTTAGTCATTAGAATTTTTACGCCTCTTTGTGCTGCACGATTTAACGCTTGTGATAGTCTAACTTGATCGTTCCAAGAAAACAAATTTGCAGTATAAGAGACAAAACGGTGATCTTCATTCAAAACAGCATAAGGCGGATCACAAAAAATAAAATCGTCTTGTTCAGCTTGGTCGATTGTTGCTTCAAAATCTTGACATAATATCTCAGTACCTCTCAAGGCAATAGATGCATCTTGTAGAGTGTTCCTATCAAATAGAACGTTTTTTACTTTTCCATAAGGGACGTTAAATTTTCCATCTCTGTTTACTCGGTATACTCCATTAAAACACGCTTTGTTAAGGTAAATTGTTCTGGCGGCGGAAGTAACGTTTGTCCTTGTTTGCCTATCTCTCATTATATAATAGTACTCTTCTGAATTATGGATTTGATGTATATGTAAGTTTTTGAATACACTTTCAAATTCGTCTCGTAAACAAATATATGCATTGATTAATTCATTATTTATATCGCTAAGAATTGCTTGTTGTGGATTAATATAAAAAAATACAGATCCTCCGCCTAAGAATGGTTCTATATAACGATTGAAGTCGAGTGGCAATCTATCACGCTCTTGATCGATGAACCATTTTTTTCCACCTGCCCATTTTAAAAAAGATTTTGCCATGCTCTATTCTCACTTTATCATGTTTTTCTTTATTATATCACATATTATACAATAATTCAAGTTTTTGTTATGTTTTTTTGTTAACAAAAATGCTTTACAACCTTCCAAATTTGCATTATAATGCTAAATAAGGAATAAGTCACCAAGAATATATTCTCCTATAAGCCGTTGGTTTTGTTATCATGGCGCTAAGAAATTGATAACATAATATCAGTGAGCATGTATAGTACAGAGAAAATCTAATTACTTGTATACCACAGCTCGTATTTTCTATGTATAATGTATAATAACTATTAATTGATTACAAATAAAAAGCTCTGATCGATTTCGGTCAGAGCTCAGTTTTTATTAACAGTATCGCTGTATTTATTCCTGCGTCTGAGTAGCGGGAGCTTCTGCACTGTCGTTATTATCTGTTTCTGTAGCATACTCATCCGACAGGTTATCTTCTATCCACTTAGCCATCATAAGAGGTGAAAGAATGATATCCATTGTCTTCTGTTCGCCGTCGCTGACGCTTTCCATAGTGACTATCTCACCCTTTTCGCGTCCTTCGCTGCCTATGATATCATATGTCAGCTGGCAACGGTACTTGATAGTGCAGAGGAGGAACTCGGGCGGGATAACCTCGCAGGTGGAGATCTCGTCAAGCCATACGAACGGGCTCATACCGCCTATGCTGATGTCCTCGATGATCCAACCGCTTGCGGCGTAGGAGTCATTTGCACACATATAAAGGGAGAACTTGAATTTTTCTTCTCTGTCATCCTTGAAAAGACCGACTTCAAAGCCCTTTATAACATAGTTGTTGATAATGCTTGACTCAAATCCGCAGCAGGAGCAGGTTCCGCCGTAGCCGAACATTGTACCGTTTATGTCCTTTGCAAAGTAATTGCGGTATATGCGCAGATTTGAAAGGTTACGCAGTGCCTTGTACTTTGTACGCAGGAACTGTAATTCATCTGCGGTAATTGAAGGCAGAGGCTTGTAATAGTACGGGATCTGATCAAGCAGTACCTGGTTCGGTTCTTCAGTGCTTGAATAGAACTGGCTGAGAACGTTGTTGTTTTCGCCTGTAAGCAGATACTCTACATACTTTGCAAACTCAGGCTTGGTGCAGTCGTCACGCAGTACAACGTACTTTGTGATATTCTTGCGTTCCTCGTCTGTTATCGGGTCGTTTATATCAATGATACGGATAATCTTGTCTTTTTCACCGAGAAGCGCTATGCGGGGGATTTTAAGGTCGCATATGTAGAGATTCGGGATAACTGCCGATACCTTTTCATCGGTGAGATCGCTTTCGCGCAGTAAGCTCATCAGAGATGACTTCTCAAATGAGTAGCCCGATTTCATAAACGAAAAGTCGAATACACGTCCGTTGAACATACCGCAGTTGATAAGTGCGTATACATCGCCGATTATTTCAAGAAGGTCGGCGTTGGTGATACTGCTGGGTATCATAAACTGTTTGCCGTAAGCGGCAAATCTGAACTTCTTGTTGATATCGAGCTGGAGCGTTATGTCACTGCCTTGCTGTTTCATCTCACGCAGGAAGGTCATTGTGTCCTTGCCCTGTGTGAAGCTGTTTATCAGCATATTTATGACTTCGTTGTATATCTGATGATTTTCAAAGCTGTTCTTGTGCGCCACAATGCAGTCGTAAGCACGCTTCAGGTTATGTACCGTCATACGGGCAACGTCAAAGTTGTGAGTGATATCACGGTAATGTACGTTGAACTGGAAGTATCTCATTCCTATCTTGTAGTCCTGACCGTACATAGCGTCGAACAGACCCAATGCGCCTATAAGTGCGTCTTCGTCTGCAACAGCGTCGTTTATAACGTACTTGCCGAGTTTCAGGCTTACTATGCTCCTGAAGCCGAAGCTTAAGTCAAAGTCCTTTATTGCAGGGTTTTTCTCACTGTCAAGAACATAGGTATTACCGTCAAAATTGAAGTTGTAGCAGAATTCTCTGCCTTCTTCTTCGGTTTCCTCGTCAATCCAGTTGTAGCTTGCCATTATGATGTTTTCAGGCATATCAGCCACATCTTTGCGCATCTTGGCAAGTTCGCCCTCGATATACTCGGTGAATGCCGCACCGCTTTCGTGCTCCTGTTTTGAAACGTGGTCGGTCACAGAGAAGAAGCCGAGCTGTTTTACCTCGGAGTAGGGCATAGCTTCATTCTTGCCCGGGAGCAGGAGTGATATGCTGTTGTGGAACACACTGCGCAGGTCGCCTACCATTACGCTGGTTGTCAGATAGTTGCTGAAAAACTCAAACACATAGTGCTTGGGACGCATATAGTACTTTTCTGAATTTGTCCTTTGCAGAAGCTCAATGACAAAATAGCGGGAGTACTTTTCTATCATGAACTTGAGGTCCCTGTTTATAGCTTCTGAAACCTCTTCCTCACATTCGTGGCGTATACCTGTTCTGTGGGTCGTGATATATGAGTTCGGCACGCTTATGAAGAATGCCGAAAGCTTTTCCTTGATAAAGTCTTCGCCTGTTGACTTGATAAGACCGGTCAGCTCATAGGTAGAGAAGTAGTTGTACTTATCAAGAAGCACCTTTACTATCGTATCACGTCTTGCGGCTGATACGGCAAACGGAATGAGGTATACAAAGCCCTCGTTTTCGTGCCAGATGAACTCGATAACGCTCTTGCCGTTCTGAAGAAAACGCACGGTCGGGTCGTCATCGGGGGTCTTCTGGTAACGGATAACCTTATATACGGCAAGGGGCTTGCCCATATCCATTACGGCTATGTTGAAGGTGCGGCTCGGGTTTTCAGCCTCGCCGAATCTTCCGAGCTGTTTCTTTCTGATAAATGCAAAGCAGAACTCAACAAGGTTGATATATTCGCCCTTGTGGATCGTAAGATTTACCAGGTTTTCTTTTATCTTAGCCTGTTCTTCTTCGGATACCTTGAAGATTATCTCGGTGCCCTTGAATACGGGGGCTGTGAGATTAAGTTCTCTTATCTTGAGAATGCCGGCGTCGTTTACTATTCTGAAATTGAAGTTGTTTGAACGCAGCTTCAACCATTCAACATTCATAAAAACGCTCTTTGAACCTACGCCGAAACGACCTTCACGGGATTTGTCACCGTCGCTTCTGCCTATACTCAGATAGTAGAGTATCTGTTCAAGCGTGAAACCGTCCTCGTTGTATGTCAGCCTGATTTCTCCGTTTTGCTCAAAGTTGAAAAGAACCTTGATATCGGGGTCGGAGTAGTAACAGCCGAATGTGTTCTGTAAAAGTTCTCTGATGATCGACTCTTTAGGATAGTCGCTTACTGACAGAGAAGCGTTGTACGGAGTACGTCCGCCGAATACGGAATTGAAATAATCCTTGAACGGGGTGCTGTCGGCTTCACCTGTGTAAAGCAGGTTCTGCATCTTCATCAGCGACTGTTCCATTACCTCGCGGTTTTCATTGGCGTGTGCCTGATAAAAATCGCCTAAAAGTCCCGCAATTTCTTCGTTACGAAAAGCCTCCACCTTACATCACTCCCTCATTGTATTTTTTCATAAATTGTCTGAAAGTTTCCTGTATCATAAAGTTGTCGGTGAGATACCGCCACGAATTAAGCAATACAGGCATCTTTACCGTGTCGGGAAGCTGATTTACGCATAAACGCAACTCTGCGCTCTTGTTGTCGGTAATGAAATTTTCAAATGCTTTTTGTGCGGCGCGTATGCCTGTCGAAATATCACCTGAGGCACAACGTTCCTTATATGAGCGGAACTGTTCGCTGTAAAGGCATTCTTCAAGCTGTGTTCCGCCGAGTGCAACTATATGCTGCTGTTCGTCAAGATAAATCAGCGAACCGCCAAAACGCTCAAGCGCTTCTTTTATCATCGGTTTCAGCACCTTTTCTTCGGTGGAAGCGTTTTCCTTTATTCTGTTTTCAATGCCGAAAGCACGGTATATCTTGTCGAGCTTCAGCTTTGTATATTCGTGAGCCTTTGCCGCTGTGGAGATATCTATTGACGGCGATATGTTGTAATCGCTCTTGAACTGGGTGATTACATCGTGGCAGTTTGAAACCTCGCCCGTATATGAGCATACATACTGCAGATCCCTTATGCCGTCAGTTATCAGCTGTGCGGCATTCGGCAGGTCAAACAGCACGTTTCTGCCGGGAAGTCCGGCTACTATGCTCTTATATATCTTGCCGAAAAGCACCTTTGACAGCATTCTTGAATCGAACAGCTTGTTCTTGTCGGAGAATATGATAAATTCTCTTGACTGTTCGTCCTTTCCGCCGTGACGTGCGGCACGCTGTTCAAATATAACGGGGCTGTCCGGCAGTTCATAGTTGAATATGTGGGTGAAGCCTTTTATCTGCGGGTTTATAGAACCTATCTTGTCAACAGTAAGAACTATTCTTGCGTTGTCGCGTGTTTCGTTTGTAAAGTTGTCGTATCTTGTATTGAAGATATCGCCTCTGTCGATCTTGAGAAGTCCGCTTATATTCGGATACAGGGCGGAAATTACCTTTTTCAGATACAGGATAGTAGAACCTGTCACACAGTATACGACAGCACGGTTCTCCGAACCTTTGAGCACTTCGTCAAGCTTTGTGAGGAAGCAGTCGAGCTTCTTGTCAACATCGCGCAGCTCCCGGACATCGGCAACGTTATACGAGGGCTTTGTATATGTCTTTTTCGCTTCAAGACCGTATTCTTCAAAAATATTGCCGCCTTGTGCATAAAGCGGAAGTCCGGTCTTTATATCAATCAGTCTTCGTGAATTGGAAATGAAATCATGAGAGAATTCATATTCAAGCATGGTAACGTTTCTTGACACATTGCCGTTATATACGGATTTGTCAAAATAGCGCATTACGGGGGTATCCGGATCAAAGCAGATAGTCTTTTCGTCAAAGCTTATGTTATCGACTGCCGCAGATTTGCTTTCATCTGCAAGCAGGCTCTTTACAAGACCTTTTATCTCATCATGGCTCTGCATATAGCCGCAGGGAATAGGACTAAGTACTATGAGCTTTTCAGCCTTTGCGTGTATATGCTCGGTATAAAGTTCACGCTTTATTCCGGAGGTGCTAAGTCCCGCATCGATTATAATAAGATCCCATGTAAGACCTGCGTTTGCAAACTTCTGCATAAGCGGATTATCCGCTTCAAGCGCTTCTTCTGCGATTATATATGTATTTGATGTGTTTTCGTTGAAGTAGGTGATAGCCTTTGACGAGCCCGATATCATCTTGAAGTCGACGCCGTTTGAGGTTACTACCGAGCGGTACCAGCTGTGCATAAGATGCCTGGGGCATATCAGCAGGATATTGGGAGCCTGCTTTTCAAGTACGGTATCAAGTATGCCTATCTGAGCCTTTGTCGCTTTGTCCGCTCCGTATTCATCAAGGACAAGGCAAAAGCCGAATTTATTTAACTTCTCGTGAAAAGAACAGCTGATCGCACTTATGTCTTTGCCGTAGTACGATATCCATTTTATCTCTTCGGTATTCACTAGATCACCCTCCGCTCTGCCCACTTAACGCAAAGCGGGCTGAATAATATAACTATTATAATACATTTGAGCATTTTTTACAACCGATATTTTGCATTTTATAGAATTTCAATAAATTTTCTTACCCCGATTTAGTAAAAAACGACAAAAATAGTAGCCGCTTTGGAAGCAACGCTATAAGAAAAAAATTACGGAAATGTCTTCACATTGTTCGACTTTACTTGACAAAACACGATAAATATAGTATGATACTGATATATGTCAAAGGGGAGTGGTATGCTTGTATTTCGGTAGCGTCAGATTTTTCAAGCATCTGATACTGACTGTTACGGCTTTGCTCATAATCGTACCTACAGTGCTTTGTATAATTTTCGCTGTAGACAACAACAAGAAAGCCGCAGAGATAGACAGGCTGAATTCACGCCTGTCGGCACAGTCTGAAGATATATCGTCTTCGGCGACAGAAAGTTCCGATAACTCCAAAGGTGAGAGTACTGCGGAGAACACGACAAAGGCGGAGCCTTCTGTGACCGAAAGCGTAAAGCCGGAAACAACTACGGCGCCTGAAACGGTAACAACCACCGCGAAAACCACAAAGACGCCCGAAACATCATCAGCTCCCGAAAGCGTACCGGACAGCTCTGAGGATACCGACAAGTACACAACGCTTTACCCTGATCTTTACGCCGAAAAATATGACGGCGAATTTGAAGACAGCAAAAACACGGTTTATCTAACTTTTGATGACGGTCCTTCTGTGCTGACAGAGAATCTGCTGTATTATCTGCGTCAGGAAAACGTAAAGGCAACATTCTTTGTTGTACCGGAGCGCACTGAATATTGTTATTCATTGCTGAAAGAAATTAGTGACGCAGGGCATACGATAGGTGTTCATTCTGCTTCTCACGATTACGAAAAGATATACGCCTCGGTAGACGCATTTCTTGCGGATTTTAAGGAAGCTTATGACATAGTTCTTGAAGCAACGGGAAAAGCGCCTGATATATACAGATTTCCCGGCGGCAGTGTAAACGACTATAATACCGACACGCGTGACGATATTATTGCAGAGATGGACCGCCGAGGGTTTACATATTTCGACTGGAATGTTGACAGTAATGACTGGCAGGGATACGGCTGGACAACGCTTTACACCAATGTGCTTGCAGACGCACAGGAGTTTTCAACGCCTGTGATATTGTTCCATAACACGGGTGACCGTGACAATACAGTGCTTGTGATAGAGGATATCATAAAGGCGCTGAAGGATAAAGGATATAAATTCGGCAGTCTTTCGCATAAGACCGAACCGATCCAATTTCAATAAATAATTCTGATTTCAAGAAAGGGATAACAATGGGAATCAAGGATAATTTTTCACAGGCTATGAAGGAGCTTACAAATCCCAGATCGTCTGAAAACCGCAAAGAGGTCAAGGATGTTGCGGCATATATGAACGATAGTGCCGATACACAGCAGGGCGAGTCTGCACAGAATGCTCAGCAGGCACAACCGGTTCAGAATGCACAGTCTTCACAGACTTTCGGAGCAAACTCACAGGAGCAGAATGTTCAGAATGTACAGCAGGGTACAGCGGCAAACGGCGGCTTTGCAGGACAGAATGCCGGACAGGATTTCTCACAGAGAATAGCCCGTGATATGAATGAAAAGTATAATCGGAATAACAGCTTTGCGCAGAATATGCAGGGTGCACAGAGCGATCAGAATATCGCATTTGCACAGAACGCTCAGGACAACGGATCCGATCAGGGTATGCAGAATGCGCAGAACAGCGGATTTGCTCAGGACAACGGCGGTTCCGGCTTTGGCGGAGCGCCTTTCGCCGGCGGTATGAGAACAGACGGCGCTCAGGAAATGACCGTTATCTCAAAGAACACTATGATTGACGGAAACATACGTTCGTTTGCCGATATGAAGATAGACGGTAATATAAAGGGTAACGTTGAAACCACCAAGAATATAAATATAAACGGCAAGGTCGTAGGCGATCTGACCTGCGATAACATCAGCATGAAAAACTCCGCTGTACAGGGCAATGTTCGTCTTAAGGGACAGGCTGTAATGGCGAATGATTCAATGCTGATAGGCGACCTTACTTCCCAGGTAGCTCAGCTCAACGGTAAGATAAAGGGCAATATTGAGATTTCGGGCAAGATACAGCTTGACAGAGATTCGGTTATAATCGGTGATATCAAGGCAGGTTCTATTGCAATATCGGACGGTGCGGTTATCAACGGTTTTGTAACTACAACTTACCTTTCAAAGGACGAAAGTGCAAATATCTTCCCTGAAAGCATAGCGCTTGGAGAATAAGCATATTATTTAACACTCACCCTGCAATGCGGGGCTTTTGTTGACTGAGGAGAATTTATATTATGCCGCTTAATGCAGAAAACAAGATACTTACACCCGAACAGATAGAAGGCAACAAGAAGGAGATACTTGATATCTTTGCACAGTACGTTCACAGGGACGGCATTGAGAAACTGCTTGATTATCTTGTAAATAAGAGCGACTTCTTTATAGCACCTGCAAGCACACGCTTTCACGGCTCATATGACGGCGGTCTTGCACAGCATTCGCTGAATGTATATCACTGCTTCAAGGCGTATCTTGAGCGTGAGCGTGTGCGTGATATGTACAAGCTTACTGCGAGCGAGGAAACTATTGCGATATGCGCTCTGTTGCACGATATATGCAAGGTGGACGTTTATACAAGAGGTACACGCAATGTTAAGAATGAGCAGACAGGGCAGTGGGATAAAGTGCCTACATATTTCTTTGATGATAAACTGCCTTACGGACACGGTGAAAAGTCCGTTTATATGATTACCGGCTTTATGAGGCTAACCCGTGAGGAAGCGTTCGCTATCCGCTATCATATGGGATTTTCGGGAGAAGAGAACGCAAACAACGTGGGAAAAGCATTCGAGATGTTCCCGCTTGCATTTGCGCTGAGTACGGCGGATATGGAAGCCTCTTATTTTCTTGATTGATATCTGAAAGCACACTGTAAGCATTCTGTGACAGTGTGCTTTTATTTTTAGTCCTGTTTATTGTACAGTTCTTTTGGTATTATTAAATCAACAAAGGAGGTACGAATATGGAAAACACGTATTTTGTAACCATAACAGGCATTGATCATTATTACGGCAAAAAGCCTTTTGAAATCGGCAGGATAGTAAAGCTGATAAAGGACAAGAATAACGAGTATGACAAGGAAGCCATTGCGGCATATCTCCCGTTTATCGAAACAATAGGCTATGTTGCAAACAGCACAAATACGGTATATGACGGTACGATCAGCGCAGGCAGGCTTTACGATAAAATCGACGATTACGCATACGCCAGGGTAATGTTCGTTACACGCACGTCGGTAATCGCACTTGTTCTCGATAAGGAAGATGTTGAAGAAACGGAAGATGATGACAGTGATGAAGAAGATGACAACACAAGCAGTCCGGAAATAATTTCCGACACAGAACCGGCAGGCGGAAAGATTGAAAAATCACCGGCAAAGAAAAATAAGGGTAAAGCAAAGCAAAAAATCGGCTTTGCAATAGAATAACGATATACAAAAAGAACCCCGCGAAATGCGGGGTTCAAACTGTTTATAAAGCGTTCTGATTACTTACCGAGTGCAATTTTACCCATAGCGTCAGCCTGCATAATAGCGTCATACAGTTCAACGGGCTGTACATCGCCTGCAAGGTTGTGGATAGTTTCTCCTGGGATACAAGCGTTCTCGGAAATAGTCTTAACCTGCTCAGGAGTTGTAACGCCGATTTCTTCAAGTGTTACGGGAAGACCAACCTCAAGACAGAAGTCCTGAACTTCCTTGAATTCTTCCTTGGGTGCACCCTCAAGGACAAGCTGTACAAGCGTGCCGAGTGCAACGCAGCAGCCGTGATCTGCGTGCTTTATGCCGAGAGAAGTAACGCCGTTGTAGAATGAATGAGCGGCGGCACAGTTTACGTTATCAGCGCCGACACCTGAAAGGTAAACGTTAGCTTCAACGATATTTTCAAGTGCGGGAGTAACTGCGTGTACCTTACAAGCCTCGATAGCCTGCTTGCCGTATTCACGGAGCGTGTCATAGCAAAGACGAGCAAGTGCCTGACCTGCTCTTGTGATGCCCGTACCCTCAAGGCTTGCGGATTCGGTGCGGATAGAAGCACGACCCTCGAAATATGTGCCGAGCGCATCGCCCATACCTGCGATAAGGAACTTGACGGGTGCATTTGCGATAACGGTCGTATCGACCATTACAGCGTCGGGATTTGTGGGGTAGAACAGATATTTATCGAAGCTGTGGTCATCGTTGTAAATTACGGAAAGTCCCGTGCAGGGAGCGTCCGTAGCCGCAACTGTAGGCACGATCACAATGTGCTTTCCGCTGTAGTATGCGGTAGCCTTTGCTGTATCAACGGCACTGCCGCCGCCTACGGCTACTACCGTATCAATGTTGTCCTGCTCGACAATAGCCTTCATCTTATTTATTTCGCCGTTGCTGGATATTCCGCCGAATACCTCGTAACGTCTGTAGTCGTCAAGACCGTCAAAACTCTTTTCTATCTTATCGTGGCATGCCTTGTAACCGCTGTTTGAGCATACAAACAGCCAACGCTTGCCCATATAACCCATTTCTTCGTGGAATTTAAGCAGTGCATCTCTGCCCTGTACATATTTGAGCGGCTCACGCATCGCTCTCAGTCGTCCCATCATAATTGAAACACCTCCGTAGAATGATACAAAATACAGACATTATTATCTGCTTTTACGACTAATTTATATCACTTTTTTATGGGTATGTCAATATTTACGGGCATTCCGATTTTTGATATGGGTATGCTAAATTTTCATTGCAAGGAGGAAACAAATATCGTTTTAAATTGAAATTACGTGGGATAAGTATTGTTTTTATCGGCAAACTGGAGTATAATATAATAAAAATGAAACGGGGTGATTATTATAACTGTTATGACGATTGAACGTGCTGTAGATAACGCAATTGCTTCCACAGAAATGGAGGGCTTTACGATAACCGAAAAACACAGGGAACTTATCATGAAACTGATGAAAAAAGAAATAACATTGGATAAAGCTATAAAAGAGCTTAATAAGAAGAATGGTTGAATATGGCATATAATCTGAACATCACAAATGCCGATTGTTACACCGGCACTACAACTTTGATTAACAAATTAGGGATTACTGACGAAAACGAGTTGAGTAGTACTGAGGCATTGATAACATCATACAAAGCGGCAAGTATTATTAAAGAAAAGCGGATTACTGATTTCAACTTTGAAAGTTATAAAGAATTGCATAGAATTTTATTTGAAGATTTGTATGAATGGGCAGGACAAACAAGAACGATAGCTTTATCAAAAACTTCAACCGTTTTCACTGATCCGGAAAAGATTGGCGAACTTGGTTGCTTGATTTTTTCTCGGCTGAAAAGTATGAATTATTTTGTGGGCTTATCCAAAGATAAGTTTATAGCCGAAATAGCTGATTTATATCATTTGTTGAATATACTTCATCCGTTCAGAGAGGGTAATGGCAGAACTGAGAGAGTTTTCTTTGTATTGCTTATTAGAAATGCCGGTTATGACATTGATTATTCATCTCTTAACTCCGATCTCTTGATGATTGGCAGTATTCAGGCGGCAGGCGGAGTTATGGATACTCTTATCAGATTTTTTGAAGAGAATATTAAAATCCACTGACTTTTAAGGTCGGTGGATTTTTTGCATAGTAACAAGTTATTTTGCAGATTAAACTGCAAAGCCTTGCACAGCTTGCGGAAAACCGCCATACGTTTCAGGAGACAAAAGCGACAAAATACATAAAACAAAAACCTCGCAGATCTCTCTGCGAGGTTTTGTGGTGACCCGTACGGGAATCGAACCCATGATTCCGCCGTGAAAGGGCGATGTCTTAACCGCTTGACCAACGGGCCGTAGAAATGGTAGCGGCAGTCGGATTTGAACCAACGACACCCTGGGTATGAACCAAGTGCTCTAGCCAACTGAGCTATACCGCCATATCTTTCTGTTTTTGTCGCTCTGTATCAGCGACTTTTATATTATATCACAGCGTTTTACGTTTGTCAACACTTTTTTTAAAATTTTTCGATTTTTTTTGAATTTTTTAAAACGCTGTGATTTTGTATATAAAACGGGAATAATCAGACCTCTGCGTACCGGTTTCTGCCGGTTTCAAAAATGTTGCCGCCGACAGCGTCAATTGCAACGATAAGAGGGAATTTGTCGAAAGTCAGCTTTTTTACGCTTTCACAGCCCAGATCCTCAAAGGCTATTACCTCACACTCAGTGATACATTGGCAGGCGAGTGCTCCGCATCCGCCTATTGCACAGAAATATACAGCACCGTTGCGTTTTATGGCGTCTACTACGGCAGGCTTGCGTTCGCCCTTTCCTATCATTGCGGACAGCCCCATATCAAGCAGCAGGGGAGCATAGGGGTCCATTCTGCCTGATGTTGTAGGACCGCATGAGCCGATAGCCATGCCTTCTTTAGTACCTGTAGGTCCTGCATAGTATATGGCGGCACCGTCGATTTCAAACGGGAGCTTGCCGCCCTCTTCAATAATCTGTTTTATGCGCTTGTGTGCGGCGTCACGGGAGGTGTATACAGTACCGCTGAGTTCTATTTTATCTCCGGCTCTGAGTGTCTTTGCCTTTTCTTTAAGTTCGTTTGTGTTAAGTTCCAAAGTGGTTCTCCTTGTTATTTTACCCATTTATTATGCCGGAAAGCAAACACTTCCCGGCATATGATATTTACTATTAATTAAAGATCGAAGAAGCCGACATTGTCTGAGCTCATCTCATCATCGTCATCATCGCCGTTTAATCCCTCCATCATCTTAAGATCCCATGAGGGGTCATACTGTGCGGTGTTAGTGGTCATATTATCGTTGATGCCGCCGAGCATAGAGGAATAATCAGACATATCGATCTTTTCTTCCTTAGCGGAAGCTGCGGGAGCGGTAGGATCGTCGAACGAAGATGTCATTCCGTCATCGTCCGTCTGCTTTTGTGCAGGGGGAGGAGTGATCGTCATACCGTTCATCTGTGCTTCGAGATCCTTCCAGGGATCGTTCGCCTTTTCTTCCTTGCCGGCAACACCCATTGAACGACTTTCATTCAGCTTTTCCTTGGGTTTGTCACCGCCACGGTCGGCTATGCGTTCGGATTGCGTAGGAGCATCCGCAAGTAAATCGCTGAAATCATCTGCTTCGGGAGCAGGTTCTTCTTTTGCAACGGGAGCAGGTGCGGGAGCGGGCTCTTCTGCAAGTAAATCGCTGAAATCGTCTGCTGCGGGAGCGGGTTCTTCTTTTACTTCCGGTGCAGGTGCGGGAGCGGGCTCTTCTGCAAGTAAATCACTGAAATCATCTGCCACAGGAGCGGGTTCTTCTTTTGCAACGGGAGCAGGTGCGGGAGCGGGCTCTTCTGCAAGTAAATCGCTGAAATCGTCTGCCACAGGAGCGGGTTCTTCTTTTACTTCTGGTGCAGGTGCGGGAGCAGGCTCTTCTGCAAGTAAATCACTGAAATCATCTGCTGTGGGAGCAGGCTCTGCATTCGGTGCAGTAGCTACAACGGGTTCTTCTGTGAGAAGTTCTGCCACATTGTCTGTAACAGCAGGAGTTTCCTCTACAAGAAGATCACCTGTGTCTACATTGTCTGCTGAAATATCATCATCGCCGGAAACTATCTCAAAAGAGCTTAACAGACCGTTGTTGTCCACAAGCAGATCGTCAATATCATCGCTGTCATCTGCCTGTTCGGGCATATCAAGCTTAAGCTCGAAGCTGTAAGGCTCAACACTCATAGGAACATATGCTTCAAGCTCGCTTGCATCGAATCCGCCGATGTTTTCAAGCTCTGCTTTTGCGCTGTTCAGTTCTTCATCGTCGGACAGCTTTTCTTCCTGAGCGTCTGCGACTTCTGCCGCCGGCACTTCTGCGTTTTTAGCTTCTTCAACAGCCTTGGAAACCGCATCGTTAAGAGCGTTAACCTCATCGGAAGCCTTATTTCCGGCTTCGTTCATTGCTGCGGCTATTGCGTTCTGAGCATTGGCGATCGCTTCATTCAAAGCACCGCTTACTGTAGCAAGCACAGCGGAAATATCGACCGCAGGAACGGAAGTTCCGCCTGATGTCACGGTGCTTGCGAATGTATTTGCCTTTTCAAGCACAGACTGTTTATAATCATATGTTTTCTGTACCGTATCGGCAAAGTACGCTTTTGCGGCTGTTATTATCTCTTCCGCTTTCTTCTGAGCGTCTGCGACTACTGCGTTTGCATCGGCGTTTGCCTTGGCTGAGATCTCTGCAAGCTGTGCAGGATCTATTGTGCCGCCGCTGTGCTTTGCTTTGTCAATCTTGGCAGTTGCCTGCTTTTTGAACTCGGCAAATTCTTCGTTCAGTGCAGAATATTTGTCCTGCATAACGTGCAGTTCTTTTTCTGTCTGCGCAAGCTTGCGCCTTTCGTCAAGAACCTGCTTCCTGCTTTCGAGGATCTGTGCGTCAAGCTCGGCTTTTTTCTTCTCAAGCTCTGCTGTAAGCTCGTTGCCGGAGCTTTCACCTGCCTGCTGTTTTTCTTCAAGCGCTCTTTTCAGCTCGTCATTTTCTTCTTTAAGGGCTTTGCGCTCTTTATTATGCTGTACTATGTATGCCATTACTTCGTTTTTATCGAAGCCTAGAGGCGATGTTTTAAATTCACCGTTAGTTGATGCCGGTTTTTTCTGGTCAGCCATTATCTTACCCCCTGAAAATCTGATTATTGTTATTATAACAAAAATAATTCGTTAATTCAATAGCGAATTGTAAAGTTTTATCAATTACCCAAAAAAGAGAGCCGCTATTGGTGATTTTAACGAAAATTTACGGTCTGCTATTGTATTTTATCATTTTGTAGTGTATAATAGTATAAACAACTTTAAAGTTATTTCGGCTTTTTGAAGATATTAACGAAAGGACTGATATTTGATGATCGATAAAACAATGCCGTTTTCACTCAAAGATGAAAGAGAAAACGAAATGAAGGAAATACTGACGACTGTTTACGGTGCGCTCAAGGAAAAGGGCTATAATCCTATAAATCAGCTTGTCGGCTATATTCTGTCCGAAGATCCTACCTATATAACTACATACAACAATGCCCGCAGTCTTATCCGTCATATCGACCGTGATGAGCTTTTACAGGCTATGGTAAAGACCTATCTCGGCAACTGACGCCAATAATTACAATGAATTGCAATCACCTCTTTACGGATACTATATCTGTAAAGAGGTGATTTTTTGTACAGAAAAATAATTGCTGTAACGGCTATGTCAATGCTGCTGTGCGGATGTACGTCCGGCAAGAACGTTGTCGGGCACAGCACCGGACGTGATGACATGGGAGGGCAGACGCCTGCAGAGGCGGCTCTGCTTACAGACAGCACTGAAAAGGTATGCTACGGGCAGGGTTATGAAACAGACAGCGAAAACCGTCCTGTCGGAGCTATGCAGGCACAGGAGAAATACGGCGCATACGGCGGAGAATTTATAGGCGATAAAAACGACAAGACAATATATCTTACCTTTGACGAGGGCTATGAAAACGGTTGTACCGGAAGAATACTCGATATTCTTAAAGAAAAGAATGTAACCGCAACATTTTATGTTACGCTTGATTATGCCAAGAGCAGTCCCGATCTTGTGAGCCGTATGATAAATGAAGGTCACGAGGTAGGAAATCATACCTGTACGCATCCGTCATTGCCGGATATAAGCGATGATATGGTATTTGAGGAGATACACGGGCTTGAAAGCTATATTTCCGATAATTTCGGCGGTTATAAAACCGTCACAATGCGTCCTCCGCGCGGCGAATTTTCGGTAAGGACGTTACGCCTTGTAAAGAATATGGGTTACGACACCGTTCTGTGGTCATTTGCCTATAACGACTGGAATGTTGACGACCAGCCCGACAGGGAAAAAGCATACGAGCGTATAACCTCAGCCACGCACAACGGGGCAATCTATCTTCTTCATGCTGTGTCCGAAACCAACACGGCGATACTTGCCGATGTCATAGACTACTGGCAGGATAACGGTTATTCAGTGAAGAGTGTAACAGAATAAAAAAACAGCATCGGCACATAATAATGCAAGCCGATGCTGTTTCACGGATAAAAAGAAAACGCCCCCGCGGGGGCGCTACGTTAAATCGTGGTTCTTAAACTTAGGAAACAGCGTTTAACTTCTTAGCAAGCTGAGACTTCTTTCTAGCTGCAGCGTTCTTGTGGATAATACCCTTTGCTGCTGCCTTGTCAACTGCTTTAACTGCAACCTTTACGTTGTCGGCATTAGTATCAGCGTCAACCTTCTTCAGAATTGTCTTAAGAGCGGTCTTATCAGCCTTGTTACGAGCCTGCTTTGTAGCGGATACTAAAACTCTCTTCTTAGCAGATTTAATGTTAGGCACTTACGGCACCTCCTTCTATTCAGATCTACATATAATCATAGTTATATTTCACAATACGACTTATTATAGCACGTCCGATTTGAAATTGCAATAGTTTTTGCGATTTTTTTAAAAATTTTTCTCAGCGGAGGTCAATTTTATGAAGATGACAGGCAGAACAGAGCTTGCAAGTGAGTTCACCGCACAAAAAAACGGCATAGCCTGCGAAAGCTATGAACTTTACGGTGAAAAGATAACCGAGATCCTGATATCGGAAGCTGACAAAGCGGCTTTTAATCGTCCAAGCGGCAGATATTATATGATAGACAGCGCAGATGTGCCTTATGCCGACGGACAGATAAAGGCGCTTTGCACAGTGCTGAGAAAACTTCTGCCTGAGGGAAAATGTCTTGTTGCAGGGCTCGGTAATCCGTCTGTGGCGTCAGACAGTCTTGGGTGGAAAACGGCAGGAAAGGTGCTTGCCACGTCGCAGTTTGTTGAAAATATGCACAGCCCGGATGGGATAGGCAACGTTGCTGTCATACGCACCGATGTCGGCGCAAATTCGGGCATAGACAGCGTTTATCACACTGTATTCTGTGCAGAGAAGATAAACGCCGACTATATAATAGCAATTGACAGCCTTACCTGCGGTGACCCCGACAGGCTTTGCAGGACTATACAGATAACCGATACCGGAATATCTCCCGGCAGCGGCATAGGCGGAAGCAAAAAACAACTTGACCGTAAGACGGCAGGCATTCCGGTTATTGCTGTCGGAGTGCCGACTTCTATGGAGTACGAGAACGGAAAGGACAGATTTTTTGTCACAAGGCATGATATAGACGCAGAAACGGCAAGATACTCGCATATAATTTCGACAGCGATAAACCGCACTCTTTGTCCGTCGCTTTCAGCGGAAGACGTAACAATGCTGATGAATTATTCGTGAATAAAAGAACGTACCGTATCATAAGCTTTATCGGAAGTATTGAAAGGATGGTGCTTATGAACAGCAAAAAAAGCAAAGGCGTTACAAGAATCGCCGTAGCGGGAATTGCCGCGGCGGTAATTTCATTTACGCTGACGGGTGTTGCGGAGAATGCCGTCAGCGGTGCATTGCAAGGAAAAGATATCGCATCGGGACTCAAACGGCTTACGGTGCTCAGTGCAACGCTTGCTATGCCGATCGGCAATTATGACGGAAATGAAAATAATATCAGCGATGATACAGTTTCACAGGACAAGCCGCAAAACTCTGTGTGTGTAACATCATCAGCCGGCGAAACGGAACAAGCTTCGTGGGACGAGAGTATGTCTGAGCCGAATACACCGAGCGTTACGGAAAGCGAACCGACAGAATCGCTGGTGCCTGCTCTCGCTCCGGTTGAAAGCAGAACGGGGCTTATTTCACTCAATATAAGAAAGGACAAGGACGACCTCGCTTCATATACGGCAAAGGACGGAACAACCGAAGAAAAGCACTATGGGAAAATTACGGGCGACAATGTGATAGATCTGGAACACGGTCAGGTGCGTAACTGCACCAAGATATCAAATAACGTTCTTCTTACAGAGGGAACTAAAAGACCGGGAATAAAGATAGACGGCGGAAACGAACCGCAGGTGCTGATAATACATACGCATACGACCGAGAGCTATGAACGTGACAGTGACGGATATTATGATACAGCGTATCAGGGGCGATCGTTGTGTCCTGCAAACAGTGTGGTGGGAGTAGGAGCTGTGCTGGCTCAGACGCTCTCCGATAACGGTATCGGCACTATTCATGACGGTACGGTATTTGACGACCCGGTATACGATAATTCGTATACAAGGAGCAGAGAACGCATAGAGGAAATACTGAAAGAATATCCATCGGTAAAAGTGGTGCTTGATATACACCGTGACGGAATAGCGGACGGTGATGTGAGAATAGCGCCTGTAACGGAGATAAACGGGAAAAACGCCGCACAGATAATGATAATATGCGGTTGCGACGACGGCACGGGAATACTCCCGGATTATATGAATAATCTCAGGTTTGCAACATATCTGCAAAACGGTATCGAAGCCGATAACGAGGGCCTGACGCGTCCGATGCTGTTTGATTACCGCTTTTATAATCAGGATCTCACGAGAGGTTCGCTGGTTATAGAATTCGGAGCGCTTGCAAATGACATAAGTCATGTCAGATATTCAGCCCGGCTTGCGGGAAAGAGTATTGCGGATCTGCTGAAAGGCCTTGAATAAAAAAATAACAGCCACGATTTTCTGTCGTGGCTGTTGTCGTTTTAATATTACAGCTGGTAGTTTAAGCGATCGCCAATGCAGTCACGCTGAATATGCTCGGACCGTCTGTAGTCTTGGGAACGATCTTTACAGTGTGTTCGCCTGCTGTGTCAAAGCTCTTGATCTGTGCGCACTCAACATAGTTGCCCCAACCGCCTGTGAAGTCGGCGTTGAGTGTTATTGCAAGCTCATCGTCTATATAAACATCGGCTGAGCAGCCTGACTTGGTGTACTTTCCGTAAAGTATACCGATCTCCTTTGCGTTTACCTTGAATGTAAGATCGGTTGAGCTTAAGTCTGTCTTGTTTGAACCCTTGAAGAACCAGTAGCCGTCAAAGCCGCCGAAGTTTGCTTCGTTGGTCTTGAACTGACCGTTCATTGTTACGGCGTCGCCTGCCTGTGCAAGAGTGAGAAGTGAACCGTTTTCAAACGATGCGTTTGTAGCGGGAGTTGAGAAGTCGCTCTCGTTGCCGCTTATGTTGTCAACGTCCTTGTCAACATCGGAAATGTAAGCCTGAAGAAGCTGAGAAACTATCTTGTGACCGGGTACGTTGGGGTGGATATTATCATCCGAGATATCCTTCCATACTATGTCGCCGTGCTTAATCGTATCAAGAATTGTGTTTCTGTATGAGATCATAGGCAGATCGTAGTGCTTTACGATCTCTGCGTGCTGTTCCTGGAAGCTTGTTCCGTCTTCCTGGGTTGTAGCTACAGTGATTATTGCAGGGTTGGTCGACGACTTCCAGATAGTTCTGAGAAGGCTGTCATAAGAATCCTTGTTGCGCTCTGTAAATTCTGTAGTATCATTTACCGAGAACTCAACGAATACGAGATCGGGGTTCTTTGACAGAAGATCTGTCGTTACTCTGTGTACGCCTATGTATGAACCTGTAGCGCCGATTCCGGCGTTTACATAGTTGACCTTTGCGCTTGAATACGTCTGCTGTAACCAGTCGGCGGTAAGCTTTGCGTAGCAAAGTTCGTTGCCTGCGCTTGTACCCTGAGTAATGGAGCCGCCGATGAAGCCTACTGTTACTTCTTCACCGTTTTTCAGCTTCTTTATTACGTTTGCAAGTCTTACCTTGTTGCCCTCGTTAAGACGTGACATATCGATCATATGCTGTGTCAGATCGCCATCGAGAGTGTACTTTGTATAATTTGCTTCCAAATCCTTTGACTCCTCCTGTGAATTGTTGTCTTTGCTTTCTTCTGCGCCGTTATCGGAGCTTTCTTCTGCGGAAGATGCGTCCGATTCTTCTGTTGCGCTGTTTGATGCTGAGCTTTCGGTTGCCGTTGTTGCAAGACTGCTTTCGTCATCGTTTGTCGCATTGCCTGCACAACCTGTTACAGATACCGCAAGAGCGGCTGTAATGAGTATCGCAAGTATTTTTTTCTTCATATTACTGCCTTTCTTTAAACAAATTTAAGTCATGTTAAGCGATTTTTAGGTAATCTCTTACACAAATATATCACTATTTTTACCGAATGTCAAGAAAAAGCGGTAAAATTTTCTGAGCAATATTTACATAATTATGTTGAAAACTATACCGCAATATGTTAAAATAGATATAAACCGATTTTACTTCGGCACTATGATAAATTTAAGCGAGGAATAAAATAAATGACTGACAAGAAGATAATAAGCCCTGCAAATGAGGCGTTCGCATACATGGGAAGAATTGACTTTTCAAAACCGGACAGCCCGTTGTTCATTTACGCAGGCAGTATGGTTAGTGTGAAATTTACAGGAACATCGGTCGGAATGATGATATTCCCCCATCTGATATATAAAGTTACCTGGATAGGGGCGATAGTTGACGGCATTCAGTACAAGTTCGACCTCAACCATTCCGACACGCCCGTTTATATTCCCATAATTGACGGACTTGAAGACGGTGAACATACTATTACCATATTCAAGAGAACAGCCGGTTCGCACCACTATTTCAATTTCTGCGGACTTATGATCGACAGCAGCGCAGAAGTAAGACCCGATAACCATAAATATGATATGAATATTGAGGTTTACGGCGACAGCGTTTCCGCAGGCGAGGTAGTAGAGGCTGTAAACTATTGCGAGCATACAGACCCCGCACATATCAGTCAGTTCGACAACAGCTGGTTCTCATATTCTCTCCAGCTTGCAAGAAAGCTCAATGCCCGTATCAACTGCAACGCACAGGGCGGAATTTCGCTTATCAACGGCGCAGGCTATTTTGATAACTATGTCGGTATGGAAACCGTTTATAAGCAGATGGGCTATGAGCCTCACTTTGAGCTTACCGAATGGGATTTTTCACGCTACACTCCCGATTATGTCATAATCGCACTGGGTCAGAATGACGCAAACCCCGATCCTAAGCGTATTTACGAAAAAGAATACCGTGAAAAGTGGAAAACCGTATATAAGAATATGGTGCTTGACCTTAACGAAAAATACGGCGGCAAGGCAAGATTTATCGTTATAACCACTGTACTTATGCACGAGCCAACCTGGGACGACGCTCTTGATGAAATAGTAAACGAGCTTGCAATGGATAATGTAAAACGTTTTAAATTCAGAAGAAACGGTGCGGCAACGCCCGGACATCCCCGTATCCCCGAGCAGACAGAGATGGCTGACGAGCTGTACGGCTTTATAACCGGATGGGAAAGCTGATTGTCAATCTGCACAAAAAGATAGGTTGAAACAAGGCACAATTCATAAAACTGATACAAATCTATTGAAAACTTTTGGGAATTGTGCTATTATTAAAAAAGTAAAATAAAATGTTAGGAGTATCTGTTATGGCTATTAACGTGCCTAAGGAATATGAAGTTCCGCTTTATCTTTTCCATCAGGGAAAGAACGCCGAAGCATATAAGCTGTTCGGCTCTCATTTTACCGAAAAAGACGGTGTGAGCGGCGTTGTTTTCAGAGTTTGGGCACCAAAGGCGGCTGATGTCAGCGTCGTAGGTGATTTCAATCACTGGAACCGTGAAGAAAGCTATATGAATAAAATCAGCGACGGCGGTATCTGGGAGCTTTTTATCCCCGGACTCAAGAAGTTTGATAATTACAAATACAGCATAAAGACCGAAAGAGGACAGATAAAGCTGAAGGCTGATCCCTACGGCTATCATATGGAAACACGTCCTAATACCGCATCAAAGGTGTATGATATTTCCGGCTACAACTGGAAAGATTCAAAGTGGATGGACGAGAAGAAGACGAAGGACGTATACCGTTCTCCTATGAATATATACGAGGTACACCTCAACTCGTGGTTTACAAAGACCGATGAGGAGGAGCTGTTCAGCTATATGCAGCTTGCGGAAAAGCTCGTTCCTTATGTCAAGGAAATGGGCTATACCCATATCGAGATGATGCCGATAGCCGAGTTCCCGTTTGACGGTTCGTGGGGATACCAGCAGATAGGCTATTACGCCCCCACATCACGTTTCGGCACTCCCTCTGATTTTATGGAATTTGTAGATTACTGCCACACTCACGGAGTAGGCGTGATACTCGACTGGGTACCGGCACATTTCCCCAAGGATGCGGCAGGACTTTACGAGTTTGACGGCGATTACTGCTATGAATATTCCGACCCCAACAAGCGTGAGCATTATAACTGGGGTACAAGAGTTTTCGACTGGGGCAAGCCCGAGGTGCAGTCGTTCCTTATTTCAAACGCTAACTACTGGCTTTCAGAATATCATATAGACGGTCTGCGTGTCGATGCGGTAGCTTCTATGCTTTACCTTGACTATGACAGGCAGGGCGGAGCGTGGACGCCTAACAAGAACGGCGGAAACGAGAATCTTGAGGCTGTCGATTTCCTTCAGAACCTCAACTCCTGCCTTTTCTCACGGCACCCCGGACTTCTGATGATAGCGGAAGAATCGACCGCATGGCCTATGGTCACAAAGCCGGTCGATATAGGCGGCCTTGGCTTCAACTTCAAGTGGAATATGGGCTGGATGAACGATATGCTTTCGTATATGTCAATGAGCCCCGAGTACAGACAGTACAACCATGACAAGCTGACCTTCTCGTTCTATTATGCATTCTCCGAAAACTACATACTGCCGATCTCACACGACGAGGTGGTTTACGGCAAGTGTTCAATGCTCGACAAGATGAGCGGACCGAGAGAAAAGCGTTTCGCATCTCTCAGAACGTTCCTTGCATATATGACCGCACACCCCGGCAAGAAGCTGATGTTCATGGGTCAGGAATTCGCACAGTTCAAGGAATGGAATTACAAGACAGGTCTTGACTGGGATATTCTGAAATTCCCCGAGCATTCGCAGTATCAGTCGTTCGTAAAGGCTATGAACAAGTTCTATCTCGACAACAAGCCTTTATGGGAGATTGATTACGACTGGAGCGGCTTCAGCTGGATATCGAACGATGATAACAAGAACAGCGTTATCATTTTCAGACGTATTGCGTCAAACGGTGATGAGCTTATCGCAGTATGCAACTTCCTGCCGAATGAACACGAGCAGTACAGCTTCGGCGTTCCTTATTATGCCGATTATAAGGAAGTGTTCACTACAGACGATAAGAAGTTCGGCGGCGACAGCGACGGCAACGCTTCATACACCGCAAAGTGCGAGGGTATGCACGGACTTGAGTATTCAATAACAATGAAGATACCCGCAATGTCCGCAGTATTCCTCAAGCCCGTCAACAAGCGCAGTCCGGAGAGCGACAAGCCGGCAGAAAAACCTGTAAAGCCGGCAGAAAAGCCGGTTGCAAAAACAGCGGATACAGCTGAGAAGCCTGTGGCAAAACCCGCAGAAAAGCCCGTAGCAAAACCCGGTACTTCTGCAAAGAAACCTGCGGCAGGAAAAACGGCAAAGAAAGCAAATACGGCGAACCGTAAGAAAAACGGCAAAGCTAAGAAATAAATAACGGAGGAACTTATTTATGAAACATGTTAAGAAGGAATGCGTGGCAATGTTGCTCGCAGGCGGTCAGGGTAGCAGACTTTACGCTCTGACAAAGGATATGGCAAAGCCTGCCGTTCCTTACGGCGGTAAATACAGAATCATTGATTTCCCGCTTTCAAACTGCGTAAACAGCGGTATTGACACAGTAGGCGTACTTACACAGTATCAGCCTCTGGTGCTTAACGAATATATCGGCAATGGTCACCCCTGGGGACTTGACAGAGTTCACGGCGGCGTTCATGTACTGCCCCCTTACGAGTCGTCATCGGGTAAGTCGTGGTATGAAGGTACGGCAAATGCTATTTACCAGAATATCAGCTTCATCGACAGATACAACCCCGATTATGTGGCAGTGCTTTCGGGCGACCACATCTACAAGATGAACTATAACAAGATGCTCGAATTCCACAAGTCGCACAATGCGGACGCTACTATAGCCGTTCTTGAAGTGCCGTGGGAGGAAGCACCCCGTTTCGGTATAATGAGCGCAGACGAGAACGATGTGATTTACGAATTTGCGGAGAAGCCCGCACAGCCTAAATCAAACCTTGCCTCAATGGGCGTTTACATATTCTCGTGGCAGAATCTGAAAAAGCACCTTATCGCCAACGAAAATGACGAGGGCGCAAGCAAGGACTTCGGTAAGAATATTATCCCTGCAATGCTGGCAGAGGGCAACAAGCTGGTTGCATATCACTTTGACGGCTACTGGAAGGATGTCGGAACTATCGACAGCTTATGGGAAGCAAATATGGATCTTCTTGATCCCAATGTTCCTCTTGATCTTCACGATTCAAGATGGAGAATCTACTCCAGAAACCCTGTAATGCCTCCCCACTATGCAAGCCCCGAGAGCGCTATCCAGAACTCTCTTATTTCAGAGGGTTGCAATATCGAAGGTCATATAGACTTCTCTGTACTGTTCGCAGGCGTAACTATTGAGCCCGGTGCAGTAGTGCGTGACAGTATCATAATGCCTAACACCACGATAAAGAAGGGTGCGGTAGTTGAATATGCTATTGTCGGCGAGGATTGCGTAATAGGTGAAAACGTCAAGGTCGGTGCAAGACCCGAATCTATCGAGGATAAGGATACATGGGGTGTTGCGGTAATCGGACACGGCGTAACAGTAAGCGACAATGCGGAGATCAAGCCCAAGGCAATGATCTCGGCTGATGTGTGAACGGGAGGAGAAAAGAGAAATGGCTAATATGGCAAATGTACTCGGTCTGATTTTTGCAAATATGCATGAGCAGAGCGTAGCCGATCTTACAAAGCAGCGCACACTTGCAAGCGTGCCTTTCGGCGGCAGATACAGGATGATAGATTTCCCGCTGTCAAATATGGTAAACAGCGATATCGACAATGTCGGCATAATCACAAAGGATAACTACTTATCGCTTATGGATCACTTAGGATCAGGCGATGAATGGGATCTTTCAAGAAAAACAGGCGGTATGCACCTGCTTCCCCCTTACGGAAACAGCAGTGCACTTTACAGAGGCAGGCTTGAGGCTATGGCTCAGGTAAAGCCGTTTATAGAAAGCTCAAACGCAGAGTATGTATTGCTTTCTGATACCGATGTAGTAGCAAATATCGACTACAGACCGATAATTGATTTCCACGAGAAAAACGGCGCAGACATTACTGTCGTATACGGCAGAGGAACTTTCACAACAGAGCAGACAATGACAAAGACCGTTCTTGCTGTAAATTCCGACAACGTTATATACGATGTGCTTATCAGACCCGAAATCAGCGGCGAACACAATGTAAGCCTTAATATGTTCGTTGTAAGCAAGGATTTCCTGCTCAACGAGATCCGTGACGCCGAAAGCCGCAATCTCTACAGCTTCGAGGTAGACGTACTGCAGAAGAAGCTGCATGAGATAAAGGTACTTGGCTACAAGTACGACAAGCCCTTCGCGCAGATCGACAGTATGGATACATACTTCAAAACAAACATGAAGCTTGTTGACAAGAGCCTGCGTGATCACCTCTTTATGAGCGACGCTCCTATCTATACAAAGGTAAGAGATGACGCTCCGGCAAAGTACGGCATTGACGCTGATGTCAAGAACTCACTTGTTGCCGACGGTTGTGTGATCGAGGGTACTGTTGAGAACTGTGTTCTGTTCAGAGGCGTAAAGATTGAAAAGGGCGCAAAGGTCAAGAACTGCATACTTATGCAGGATACGACAGTAGGCGCAAAGGCTGAGATGAACTTCGTCATCACAGATAAGAACGTTACGATCAGCGAGTACCGTTCACTTGCAGGAACTGAAAGCTATCCCGTATTTGTAAATAAGGGTGCAAAGGTCTGATCCGACAGCTTGAATAAAATTTCCCCTCACTGAAAAGTGAGGGGATTTTTGCTTTTTACCTGCATTTAAGCTTATCTATTAACACAGCTCTCGATCGCATTCCCGATATCTCCGTCAATACAGATGGCTCTGTCGCTGATTTCACCCGGCGCATAAGCTTCGTTCATATTTATGCAGGCATAAATTGCTTTTGGATTTTCCGCTGTCATTTGCATAAACGGATATTTTATTATTCCGGGTGTGTTGAATCCTACACCGAGCTCCAAAAACAGAATGTGAAGGTTTCTATGTCTGCGGATAAATTCCTCGTAACGTTCTGCGGCGGTATACCAGCCTTTGTCCTGCACAAAGCTGTCGTCACACCTTAAGTTCATCACCATAGGTTTATTGCAGTGAGGGCATCTCGGGATAAGCTCATCGGGAATTTTCATATTGCGTTGCTCTTTCACCATTGTCCTAACAGCATTTTCATTGTCAAAGGTTTCATTACAGCACGGCTCACTGCACTGCCATAAGCCGTAATCGCCCTGCGTGTAGAACAGCCGCTTTTTATCAAAGCCTGCAAGCTGAAACCGGTGATCGACATTTGTCGTCAGCACGAAATAATCTTTGTCAACTACCGCTTTCAGCAAATCGCTGTACGGCTTTCCGACCGGTGCGTTATAGCGGTTTACAAGAATGTGACGTGACCACCACGCCCAATATTCGTTCAGAGTTTCAAACGGATAGAACCCGCCCGAATACATATCGGTGATACCGTATTTTTCGTGGAAATCGGCAAAATATTTTTTAAAACGTTCACCGCTGTAGTCAAAGCCTGCCGATGCGGAAAGCCCTGCGCCTGCACCTATTATAATTGCATCAGCAGTAGCTATCTCGTCTTTAAGACGGCTCAGCTTATCCGAGTAATTGTCTGTAGAGCTCATAGTCGGCATCTTTAAAAACATTGAATATCACCTCTATATCGTGGTTTTTCAAAAATTCTCTTACCGTCTGCACGGCAATTTCAGCCGCTTTATCTTGCGGAAAGCCGAAAACTCCCGTAGAAATACAACAAAATGCTATGCTTTTTATCCTATTCAGTACCGCGAGCTCAAGACAGCTCTCATAACAGCTTTTCAGAAGCATACGGTGTTTTTCGGTTAGTCTGCCTTGTACTATCGGACCTACCGTATGGATAACATATTTGCAGGGCAGATTGTAGGCAGGAGTGATTTTAGCTTTTCCGGTCGGCTCTTCATGCCCTTGTAATTCCATCATTTCCGCACATTTCAGCCGCAGACGAACGCCTGCGAAGGTGTGAATGCAGTTGTCGATGCAATTGTGGCAGGGGTGATAACAGCCTGTCATTCCCGAATTTGCGGCATTGACTATCGCATCGCATTCAAGTGTTGTTATGTCACCTTGCCAAAGGTAGATGTTATCCTTGAACGGCGTTAAATCGTGCAGTTTTGTTATACCTTTTTCTGCAATAGCCGTTTGCAGATATTCGTCTTGTATCGTAAGAAAATCATTGCCGACGGGAGAAGGCAAACGAATATTGATAAGTGAGCGGAGTAAACGCTTCTGTTCAGCTTCGGATTCCGGAATCGTTATACCGTTGTAATGTTCGTCTTCGCCGAGAAGTCGATTGATAAGATAAATCCGTCTTTCTTTCTGCGTCATATCCGCTCCTTATAACTGTGTTGAATGAATTAAGCCGTCTGATTAAGCAAAAAAGAATCCTGCTGTCATATCAAGATAGTTTGCACCGCTGTAATCGGGATACTGCTTGTTTACTTCAGCCTTGAATTCGTCTGCGGTTGCACAATCGGCCGCAATCTTTTTAAGGTTTTCAAGGTATGAAATCTTTGTTTTTGCATCCTTTAGGTCTTCGGGTGTGTAGTGCGATGTAAGTATCAGCGTATAGCCGTTTGAAATGTAGCTGTCAAGCTGAGCAATGATTGCGTCTGCATGACCTGCACCGGCAACGATCGAGTGGCAGTCGTGACCGAGCATATGGGTATAAACTGCATTAATTTCCGGTATCTCAATATCAAATGCTTCAGCGGTTGCTGTGATCACAAAGTCGATGCCGCCTATAGTTACCTTGCCTTCTCCGATAACGTCGGTAATCTTGTGTACGGAGTTGTCAAAGCTGTCACCGAAAGCGTTTGTGAAGTTGTTTATGAGTGCCTTACCGCCGCCGTTTTCGGAATATTCGACCGCATTCTGTGTTGCATATTTCGGTACATCGGGCAGGAATGTGGCACCTGCGCCGTGGTAAGCTACGAGTACGCCTTCAACCTTGATACCTTTCAGATATTCGGTAAGCTCTGTTATATTGTCAAAGAAGCAGGGAGATTCTATCACTACCGCATTACCTGCCTTTTCAACGATGAAAACCTCGTCATCTATAAGGTCATTTGTCTTATAGGCGTGGAGCTTTACATCTCCGAAATCATATACGCTTACCTCGCCTTTTGCGAGTGCTACCTTCTCATATGTATTCTTGTTCATAGTTAATATCCTCCTGAAACAGTGTAGGTTTGTTTGCTTTTTCGGAAGATTCAGCGCTGTTTTTCTTTCCTTGACCTTATCATATCACAACGTGTGATGCCTGTAAAGTACGCACTTTTTTGTAGGATAGTTACCGCAAGGTGACTAATGGACGGTTACCTGAAAGTAACAATTGTACAGTTATGCGGTTTGCACGCTATCAAAAATAAATTTGAAAAAAACAAAAAATTTTTTAATTGTTGCATTGACAGTCGAAAATTCTGTATGGTATAATCGGAATGTAAGTATCAATCGGATACTGTTTGATAACTGTGCTGAAAAGAGAGGTCGTTATGAGTGAATCAACAGCAATAAAAGAATTACCTGCGTGTCCTGTCGAAACGACGCTTACGCTTATAGGTGACAAGTGGAAGGTGCTTATACTGCGTGACCTGCTTACAGGAACGAAGCGATTCGGAGAGCTGAAAAAATCGTTAGTCAACGTGTCGCAGAAGGTGTTGACGGCACAGCTGCGTGATATGGAGAAGAGTGGGCTTATAAACCGCCGGGTATATGCGGAGGTTCCGCCGAGAGTGGAATATTCGCTGACGGCACTCGGCGAAAGCCTTAACCCTATACTTGACGCTATGAAGTGCTGGGGAGAGAGTTATAAGAATTCGGTTAAGGGATAAAAAATGCCCCCGATAAATCAGGGGCATTGGGTGTAGCTGTCTAAACTATCTGAACAGTATACGGCAATAATCACGTCTGCCGTTTATAATGCGGTATATGTAGACCGCATTACCGTCAACTTTATAGAATATCATATAACCACGGCAGACAAGATATCTGAAGTCTGTTTTTATATTGATCTTTGCATCAAGCAAAGAGCCGATTAAAGGCGTATCTTTTAACTGCCTGTAAGCTTTGACTATATCTTTTATGAGTCTGCCTGCGGCGCTTGGATTGTCGGGCTCTTCGGAAATATAGCTGTGAATACTATGCAGGTCGTCTGAGGCAAGCGGAGAAAGCAGTAATTTCATATTATATCTCCGATGGCTTCGTCGGCTTCAGCCTCCGACAGCCAACCTTTTGTTTTAGCTGATTTTTCGGCTTTGTTAAGTTCGGATAGCAATTTCAATGTGGCACGTTGCTTTTCATAATCGTCAATGTCCAGTATTACATAACGACCTCTGCCGTTTTTGGTGAGAAATACGGGTTCACCTTCGGAAATATCATTCAGAACCGCATTGTAATTGCGTAAATCGGAAACAGGTTTGATATTCGGCATAAAATGCACCTCCTTATTTGTTGTAATTATTGTAGCATAATTTTAAGTAAAAATCAACAGCATATAAAGAAAAACAAAATTCAGAAAATTTTTCGCTTTCCCTATTGACAACGGCGGATAAATGTAGTATAATCATCAGGTAAATTAAATTGTAAAACAAAAGCAGAGAAGCACTCTCACCCATTTACGCCGAAAGGTTGTTCAATGAGGTAATTACAGAAATTTCCGACGGATTATCAGTTTAATTCCGTCTGTAATATTTGTACAGCGTGAGAGAATCTGCATTGCAGTTTATCACGCTTTTTGTTTTGCATAAAACAATTTGTTTTCAGAAAGGCGGTGCTTTACAATCAGCACAAAAGAACAACTCATCAACGAAGAGATAAATGAAAAAGAGGTCCGTGTGATCGGAGCTGACAATGAGCAGCTCGGCATTATGTCTTCGGCGCAGGCTCTTGATATGGCAATTGAGGCTGACTTAGACCTCGTGCTTATCGCTCCTTCCGCTACTCCTCCGGTATGTCGTATAATGGATTACGGCAAGTTCCGTTTCGAGCAGTCAAAGAAGGAAAAGGAATCTAAAAAGAACCAGAAACAAGCTGAACTTAAAGAGATACAGATGTCGCTGAACATCGACACCAACGACTTTAACACGAAGGCTAATCAGGCTATAAAGTTCCTTAAAAACGGCGACAAGGTTCGTATCAAGGTTCGTTACAGACGAGCAAGAGAGCTGTCACATGTAAATCTTGGTGAGGAGCTTATGCAGAGAGTTCTTGAAGCTGTTTCAGAGTACGGCGCGTGCGAAAAGCCTGCTAAGCTTGAGGGCAGAAACTATATGGCAGTTGTAGCTCCCAAGACAGCGGCAAACGGCAAGAAAGCAAAGAAGGACGCCGATAAACCGGCGGAAAATAAATAAGGAGGATTCCACTCATGGCAAAGAAGATCAAGATCAAAACCCACAGCGGTGCTAAAAAGCGTTTTAACCTCTCCAAGAACGGTAAGGTCAAGTACCAGAAGACAAACCGTCGTCACAGACTGACACAGAAGGCTACAAAGAGAAAACGTATCAATCGTGCAGCAGGATACTGCGACAAGACGAACGTTGCAGAAGTTAAGAAGCTCATACCTTACAAATAAAAACTAACTGCGACCGTTTCGGCGCAATATTCACTATAGGAGGAATTTAACGATGGCTCGTATTAAAGGTGCATTAGCAACTCGTAAGAGAAGAAATAAAACATTAAAGCTGGCAAAGGGCTACTGGGGCGGCAAGAGCAGACTTTTCAAGACTGCCAAGGAAGCTGTCTGGAAGTCAGGTCAGTACGCTTACATCAGCAGACGTTTAAAGAAGAGAGATTTCAGAAAGCTCTGGATCGCAAGAATCAACGCTGCTTGCAAGATGAACGGCACTAACTATTCAACATTCATCAACGGTTTAAAGAAGGCTAACATCGGTCTTAACAGAAAGATGCTGTCAGAAATCGCTATCAATGATCCCGCAGGTTTTACTGCACTTGTTGAGAAGGCTAAGGCTGCTCTTTAAGAGAAAACAACACGCCCACATTATTATGGGCGTGTGATTTTTTATATTTAAAGTGTCAGCGGCAGATTAAAAGGCATAAAATATATCCGACTGTAAGTCGGGTATATCAGCTTGTAGAAAAAGTCCATTTTTATAAAAATGGAGCAAATTCTCTATTCCTTTAAGAACGCTTTGTGGGCTTTGCGTCCTTGCAAAGCATTTGGGCGTTCTATCTCGGCATCCTTGCCGAAACCCCAAACCCCTTCCCCGTGGTGAAGGGCTGTGTATGCTTTGTTGGCTCTACATCGTGCAGAGCCTTTGGGTATACACGCCCGGCATCCATGCCGGGGCTGAGTGTGGGGCTGCCGCCCTCACCAAGCAAGGATGCTTGCAGTCAGTCGCACACAGTCGCTGCACGACGTAAATTGCCGGACAATTCGGCATACTGCATTGAATATTTTGCAAGGTTGTCAAGTATTCCGAAAATATTGACAACAGTGCCTGCTTCCTGTTCTTTCAGGAATATCTGGAACAGATACGCAAAACCGTTTGAAAGCACCCAACCTGCAAATGTAAGTATTGCTGTGAGCACGCAGTCGATAGTTCTCAGCTTCTTTGAGAACACAGTATAGAGCGATATTACTGCGGCAGACATTATAACGCCGCCGATCCAGCCGACAAGGTCAGACATCATAATAAACACAACGAATATGGCGCAACCGATCAGAAGTCCGAGTATACCGCCGAGCAAGCCTTTTATCGTACCTTTTACATCGAACGGAGGACGGACAGTCCCGTCTGAACGTCTGCGTCTTGTGAGTATCTCATAGTCTTCCAGTTCAAGTACCTTTGCGACCTGTATAGGTGTTGAACTGCGCATTTCACTTTTTAAATAGGCAGTGAGTTTTTCCAAAAATTCAATGAGTAACGGCAGATTTTCCTGCATGAGATTGTATCCCTTGCAGTATATGTTGACGCAACCGTCAACGTTTTCGACGCCGAGCATTGTTTTCTTGGGAAAGCGCTCAGCCATGGTGTATATCCTGCCGAACTGTCGGTCGGTTATCACTGCGCCGCACACTATGTCAAATCTGTGCTTTTTATCGTTGTCAAAAACTACGACAGGAACACCGTTCTTGACGCCGCTCAGCGTTGCGGTTTCGGGATCGTATTTAAGTCCTGTTTCCTTTTCAATAAGGCTTAGCTCGGAAAATATCATGAAATTTAAGTCCTTTCTTTACCGTACACGGATAAAGAAATTTTAGCATAATGACCGATAAAAGTCAAGAAACTCAATATTAAGGAGAAATATGGAAATCACTTCAAAGCAGAACAGTTATATAAAGGAATACAGAAAGCTGGTCGAGCAGAGAAAATACCGCAGGCAGTCGGGGTTTTTCCCTTGTGAAGGAGCAAAACTGGCTGTTGAAGCAGTTAAAAGCGGTTGTACCTTAGGTGAAAACGCTTATGTTACTGTGTCGGCGGAAGATAAATATCCCGAAGTTGTGGGTATGCTGAGAGAGCAGTGTAAGATTGTCAGAATTTCGGAGGAGGTCGCCGACAGCATTTCCGACACAAAATCGCCGCAGGGGATTTTTATTACAGTAAGACATCTTGACAAAATTCTGAATTTAAGTACAATAGATAGTAGCAGGCAGTTTATAATATTGGAAAATTTACAAGATATGGGTAATATTGGCACGATAATACGTTCCTGTGACGCATTTTCGATTGACGGGGTGATACTTGTCGGTGATTGCGCAGACGTGTTTGCACCCAAAACGGTAAGAAGCGCAATGGGTTCGTTGTTCCGCCTTCCGATATACTGCTGTGATACAGAAGAAGCGATAACGCTTTTGCAAAAGGGCGGTTTTACCGTGTATTCGGCGGAGCTTTCGGACAGGTCTGTGAAGCTGGGAGAGGAAAAGCTGCCTCAAAAGACCGCCGTTGTTATCGGCAACGAGGGCAACGGGGTCAGCGATACCGTGAAAAAGCTGTGCGACAAGTCGCTGTTTATACCGATAAGCAGTGCCGAGAGCCTTAACGCATCGGTTGCGGCATCGGTTATTGCGTGGGAAATGTCGAAGGTCAGAGAGTGATTTCAACGTTAAATACGGTTAATAATTGCGGTTTATAATTCAGCGTTGAGATTGCAAGCTGTAATTTAATTGTTGAGAATTGCTTGTATAACGCAGAAGCGACAATAAGGTTTGTAGCAACGATCCCTCAGTCTTGCGACAGTCAAACGGGAATGATTTTAACGTTGAAATAATCGCTGAACATAGAGGTATGGATAACGGCTTCGCTTGTCGCAATCCAGCTCCCTTTGGCAAGGGAGCCAAGAAAGATAGTGCAACGGAAGATGATAGCACACCTTCATTATATAAGCAAAAAGCTAAGATAAAACGTTAAGAGGGGGCGGCTAAAGCCGCTCGCCGTCAGACGAGGTGCAGAAATGCACAAGCGGTTTGAAAGGCGGATTTGAACCGGCACATTGCCGGCGGATTTGAATCGGCACATTGCCGGCAGATTTGAACCGGCACATTGCCGTTTGCTAAAACAAAATAAAAAGCAAAGATAAAATGTTAAAAGGGTGCGGCGAGAGCCGCCCGCCGTACACAAACTGTCGGCAATACGCAAACAGTTTGAAAGGCGAATTCGGAGCGGCACGTTGCCGTGGAAAGGAAGACGAATAATTTGTCCCATCTGGTAATAGTTGAGTCGCCTGCGAAGGCGAAAACAATTGAGAAATATCTCGGAAAGGATTATTCCGTAGTAGCATCTGTAGGTCATATCCGTGACCTGCCGAAGTCGAAGCTCGGAGTTGACGTTGACAACAACTTTGAGCCTAAGTATGAGAACAAGAAAGATAAGGCGGCTCTTATAAAAGAGCTTAAGAAAGACGCAAAGGCATCTGACATAGTATATCTTGCGACCGACCCTGATAGAGAGGGAGAGGCTATTTCGTGGCACCTTGCACACGTCCTTGGGATAAGCCCGGACGCACCTGTGCGTGTAACGTTCAGCGAGATCACAAAGAGCGGTATCGAGGCAGGTATGAGCCATCCGAGAACGCTTGATATGGACCTTATCAACGCACAGCAGGCAAGACGTATACTTGACCGAATAGTGGGCTATAAATTAAGCCCGTTCTTATGGAAAAAAGTCAGACGAGATCTTTCGGCAGGCCGTGTACAGTCGGTTGCGGTAAGGCTTATCGTTGACAGAGAGCAGGAGATAGAGAGCTTTGAGGCACAGGAATACTGGAGCATAGACGCAAAGCTGTTGTCCGCTTCGAGCAGACGTGCATTCCCTGCAAAGCTGACAGAGGTCAAAGGCGAGAAGTTCAAGGCGCTCAATAAAGAAGAAACCGACAAGGTGCTTGCTATGCTTGAAAACGGCGAGTTTATCATCACCAATATCAAGAACAGCACAAGAAAGAAAACACCTGCACCGCCGTTTACTACCTCTACCTTACAGCAGGAAGCGTCAAGAAAGCTGTCTTTCAATGCAAGACGTACAATGAAAGCGGCGCAGGAGCTGTACGAGGGCGTTGAGATACCCGATATGGGCGCAGTAGGTATCATAACCTATATGCGAACAGACAGCCTGCGTATTTCCGATGAGGCAAAAGCGGCTGCGGCACAGATGATAGAATCGACATACGGCAAGGAATATCTGCCCTCAAAGCCCAGAGTATTCAAGTCGAAGAACAATGCTCAGGACGCACACGAGGCTATCCGTCCGACAATAATCACGCTTACTCCCGAAAAGGTAAAATCTGCGCTTACAAGCGACCAGTATAAGCTGTATAAGCTGATATGGGAGCGTTTTATGGCAAGCCAGATGGAAAATCAGCTTCTTGATACAAAGGCGGTAGATATTACCTGCGGAGAGTGTCTGTTCAAGGCAAACGGATATACCGTAAAATTTGACGGCTTTACAAAGCTGTATGAAGAAAGCAAGGATAACGATGAAGATGAGGGCGGCGCTCTGCCTGCTCTTGAAGTAGGCGAAAAGCTGAAGGTAAAAGAGCTTACGGGCAACCAGCACTTTACTCAGCCGCCACCGAGATATACAGAGGCGAGCCTTATCAAGGCGCTTGAAGAAAACGGCATAGGCAGACCGTCTACCTATGCGCCGACAATCGCCACTATACTCGACAGACACTATGTTGAACGTGAGGCGAAGCAGTTAAAGCCGACCTCGCTCGGTATAGTTATTACCGACCTTATGAAAGGTCACTTTGAGCGTATCGTTGATGCAAAGTTTACCGCTCAGATGGAAAGCGACCTTGATAAGATAGAAGCAGGCAAGGCTGACTGGGTGGACGTACTCGGAAAGTTCTATACAGGCTTTGACAAGATGCTGACAAAGGCTGAAAAGGATATGGAGGGCAAGAGGGTAAAGATACCCGATGAGCCTACCGATATAATCTGCGACAAGTGCGGAAAGCCTATGGTCATAAAGATAGGTCCTTACGGAAAGTTCCTGGGCTGTTCGGGTTTCCCGGAGTGCAAGAATACAAAGAGAATAGTAAATGAAACAGGCGGACTTTGCCCGCACTGCGGCGGCAAGATGCTTGCGAAGAAATCAAAGAAGGGCAAGCCTTTCTTCGGATGTGAGAACTACAAGGATTGCAATTTTATGACGTGGGATACCCCGCTTGCCGATAAGTGCCCTAAGTGCGGTTCTACGCTTTTCAAGAAGGTCGGCAAGCAGGGACAGGTATACTGTGCGAAGGACGGCTGCGGATATGTACGTCCTGCCGATGAGGACAAGAAGAACGAAAACTGATAAGGATAAGATAAATTGGATAAAACTACTGTTACCGTAATAGGCGCAGGTCTTGCCGGAGTTGAGGCGGCGTGGGCGCTTGCGAACAGAGGCTTTCATGTAAGACTGTGCGAGATGAAGCCTGAGAAGTATTCGCCTGCCCATAAGTACAAGGGCTTTGCGGAGCTTGTGTGCAGTAATTCGCTGAAAAGTGCGGATACTGCCAGCGCCTGCGGTATGCTTAAGGAAGAAATGCGCTATATGAACTCTGTGACGATGAGAGCCGCAGAGAAAACAAAGGTCGGTGCAGGCGGCGCTCTTGCGGTCAACCGCACGGAGTTTTCCGACGCTGTGACCGAAATGATAACAAATCACCCGTATATTGAAATCGTAAACGGCGAGATAACGGAGTTTCCGAAAAGCGATACCGTAATTGCGACAGGTCCGCTGACAAGCGATACATTTGCCGAAAAGATACAGGAGCGCTGTGGAAGTCCGCTTAGCTTCTATGATGCGGCGGCACCTATAGTTACCGCAGAAAGCATTGATATGAGCCTTGCGTTTTTCGCTACACGCTATGACAAGGGCGAGGCGGATTATATCAACTGCCCGATGACAAAGGAAGAATATGAGGCATTTTACAACGAACTTGTAAACGCAGAGAGCGTACAACTTAAAAGTTTTGAAAACCTGAAGGTGTACGAGGGCTGTATGCCTGTAGAGGTGCTTGCAAAGCGTGGAATAGAAAGCGTCCGCTACGGCTGTATGAAGCCTGTGGGTCTTATCGACCCCAGAACAGACAGACGGCCTTATGCGGTGGTACAGCTGAGAAAAGAAAACAACGAGGGTACGCTTTATAACCTTGTGGGATTCCAGACGAATCTTAAATTCGGAGAGCAGAAAAGAGTATTCTCGATGATAACGGGTCTTCAGAATGCGGAATTTGTAAGATACGGCGTTATGCACAGAAACACATTTCTCAATTCTCCCGGTCTGCTTGATAAGAATTTCAGACTTATCGACAGCGACAACATATATTTCGCAGGTCAGATGACGGGTGTTGAGGGATATGTAGAAAGTGCGGCATCCGGCATTATCGCAGGAATAAATCTTGCAAGGGCGCTTGACGGCGAAAAGCCGCTCGAACTGCCCGAAACCTGCATGACAGCGGCACTGGCAAGGCATATAAGCACGGAGAACAAGGACTTTCAGCCGATGGGAGCGAATATGGGAATACTTCCGCCGCTCCCCGAAAGGATAAAGGACAAGAAGCTGAGATACAGGACGATCGCTGACAGAGGACTTGAGGATCTGAGGAAAGCACTCTGCGAGCAGGGAATCGCTGTTGAGAATTAATATGATTATTCACCGGAATTGCTTTTGAACGACTCATGTTTTGATATGGGAGGGACAAGCCCTCTGTGAAAAACGAAAGGCAAAGCGATAAGTACCGGATTTTATACGAAAGGAAACGAATCATGAAAATAGCTATAGACGCTTTCGGCGGAGATAATGCACCGGACGAGGTAGTAAAGGGTGCGGTTGACGCTGTAAAGGAGTACGGAGTTGACATTGTACTGACGGGCGACACAAAGAAGCTCGACGAGTGCTTTGAAAGGCTTGGACTTTCAAAGGATCACATCACATTTGAGCAGGCTGACGGAGTTATCGAGATAGAGGATAACCCCAAGATGATATTAAAGGAAAAGAAGAACTGCTCTATGGGCGTGGCTATGCAGATGGTAGCTGACGGCAGAGCGGACGCTATGATAAGTGCAGGCAGTACGGCGGCTCTTGTTATGGGCGGTACTCTTATAGTAAAGCGTATCAAGGGTGTAAAGCGTCCGTCACTGACACCTGTAATGCCGGGTCTTAATAATATGTATATACTGCTTGACGGCGGTGCAAACGTTGATTGCCGTCCTGATATGTTAAGGCAGTTTGCGGTTATGGGCAGTGTTTATATGAACAAGATAATGGGTATTGACAACCCCAAGGTCGGACTGCTGAATGTCGGTGCAGAAGAGGAAAAGGGCAGGGAGCTTGAACAGGAAACTTACGCTCTGCTCAAAAACAGCACGCTGAATTTCACGGGAAATGTCGAGGCGAGAAATGCGGCTTTAGGCGAGGTCGACGTTGTTGTAACGGATGGCTTTACGGGTAACATCTACCTTAAAACAGTAGAGGGTATGGGCAAGTTTATGAAGGCTTCGCTCAAGAAGATATTCTTCCGCAACATCGGCACAAAGATAGGCGCACTGTTTACTATGAAGGGCATCAAGGAAATAAGCAAGCAGATGGACTACAGGGAAACCGGCGGTTCTCCGCTTTTAGGTACGGCAAAGCCCGTGCTTAAGGCGCACGGCAGCAGTGACGCTCTTGCATTCAAGAACGCCGTAAGACAGGCCAAGGATTTCGTTGAGAGAAACGTTATCGCAGAGATGGAAAAGGTGCTGTCGGAAAATACGGAAGGTTGATTTTTGGCTTGCGGGAGGGGCTTCCCTCCCGTGAGAATTATTGAAAGGAAAAGAAATGACAGAGCTTGAACAGATAATAGGCTATACGTTCAAAAATCCTGAGCTTTTAAAAGAGGCTCTTACTCATTCGTCATACACAAACGGAAAACATCTGCGCAGTAACGAGCGTCTTGAATTTTTAGGCGACAGCGTGCTGAGCATTGTTGTGTCCGAGCATCTTTTTGAAAATCTTACTAATCTGCCCGAAGGACAGCTTACCAAGATAAGAGCAAGCGTAGTGTGTGAAAATGCGCTTTATCCCTTTGCAAGAAAAATAGATTTAGGCAAGTATATTTTTCTGGGAAAAGGAGAAGAACATACGGGCGGCAGAGATCGCCACTCGATACTGGCGGACGCATTTGAGGCGCTTATTGCGGCGATATATCTTGACGGCGGATTTGAAGCGGCAAGAAATTTCATACTGCCGTTTATACCTCCGCTTGACAAGCTGAGTACGGGTAAATTCCTGCTCGGAGATTACAAGACGGTATTGCAGGAGATAATCCAGCAGAACCCCGAAGAACGTGTTACCTATGAGATAAGTGACGAAAGCGGACAGGCGCATAACAAGCAGTTTACGGCGAATGTGCTTCTGAACGGTCAGATAATAGGCACGGGTAAGGGTAAGAGCAAGAAGGAAGCGGAGCAGAGCGCCGCAAAAGAGGCTATAAGCCTTATGGGATATGAAACAAACTAACATTTCGGTATTTATACCGCATTACGGCTGTACGCATATATGCAGCTTCTGCAATCAGAAAACGATAAGCGGACACAGCGAGCCTGTCACTGAAAAGGAGCTTGAAAGCATACTTGAGGGACAGCTTGAAAATCTTAAAGACAGCGGTACGAAAGCGCAGATAGCGTTTTTCGGCGGCAGCTTTACCGCAATAGACAGGGATTATATGATAAGGCTGCTGACGGTAGCCAAGCGTTATACAGACGCATATCCTGAGCAGTATGACGGCATACGCTGTTCGACAAGACCCGACTGCATTGATGAAGAGATACTTGATATTCTTAAAAGCTACGGTATGACGGCGATAGAGCTTGGTGCGCAGAGTATGAATGACGAGGTGCTTACAGCTAACCGCAGAGGTCATACGGCTGAGGATGTAAGACGTGCCTCACGGCTTATAAAGCAGAGCGGATTTGAACTCGGACTTCAGATGATGACGGGGCTGTATAAGGACACGGAGCAATACTGTATTGATACCGCAAAGGAGTTTATAGCACTCCACTGCGACACGGTGAGAATATATCCGACTGTGATACTTAAAAATACCGAACTCGGCAGACTGCACGAGAGCGGAGTGTATGACAGCTTTACCTTTGAACAGACGACAAGGCTCTGTGCAAAACTGCTCGATATGTTTAATAAGGCAGGGATCGCAGTTATCCGTATGGGGCTTCACGCAAGCCGTGATGTTGAGCAGGAAATGATCGGGGGAGTATATCATCCGGCACTGCGTGAGATAGCGGAGAGCATATTGTATCTGGAAAAGATGAACGCTGTGTGCGAGGACGGGGGAAAATACGTCTTTTATACGGACAAGCGTAATATAAGCAAGATAATCGGGCAGGGCGGAGCTAACCGCAATGCGCTTTCACAGCGTGGAATTTCCTTTAAGATAAAGGAAGAGAAAGGCACGGATCTCCGTGCGGAGAGGATCGGTTGATGTTTTTTAAATCTATGGAAATATACGGGTTCAAATCGTTTCCCGATAAGACCATACTGCATTTTGACAAGAGGATGACCGCTGTTGTCGGAAGTAACGGCAACGGTAAAAGTAATATAAGTGACGCACTGCGCTGGGTAATGGGAGAGCAGGGCGCTAAAAGTCTGCGTGGAGATAAAATGGAGGATGTTATCTTTCACGGAACTGTACGCAGAAAGCCGATGGGCTTTGCAAGTGTAACGCTGACTATAGATAACTGTGACAGGGCACTCAGGGTAGACAGTGACGAGGTGGTAATATCCCGTAAGCTGTACAGGAGCGGCGAGTCGGAATATAAGATAAACGGAGCAAAGACACTGCTCAAGAATATAAACGAACTGTTTATGGGTACGGGTCTTGGCCGTGACGGCTACAGCGTTATCGGTCAGGGTAAGGTGTCGGAAATAGTAGAATCGGGCGGAAGCAAGCGCCGTGAGGTTTTCGAAGAAGCGGCTGGCGTATCGAAATTCTTAGCGCAGAAAAAGGACGCAGAGAATAAGCTCAAGCGCACCGAGGATAATCTGCTCCGTATCCGTGATATAGCGTCGGAGCTTGAAACAAGACTCCCTGTGCTTGAAAAGCAGGCGGCAAAGGCTAAAAAGGCGAAGGAACTGCTTTCAAGAGAAGAAGACCTTGATATAACGGTAAGTATGTATGAACTGTCCGCACTTGAAAAGACGATTTCGGAAGCGGAGGACAAATTACTTCTCAGCAAGGCAGAGTGTGAAAATCTCGACAGGGATATTGCAAAGCTGGAGGCTGAGGAAGAGGACAACAACAACCGCAGAATGACGCTCCGTGCAGAGCTTGAAAAGCTGAAAGCAGGAAGTGACGAGGCTAAGGACCGCATAAGCGATATAAAGGCTGAGATCGCCGTACTGCGTAACGATATTTCACACGCAGAGGAAGCTATTGCGGAAACCGAAAAGCAGATAGAGGACGGCAAGAGCGGCAAGGCAAGGCTTGAAGAAGATAAAAAGAACCTTGAAAACGAGATAGAGGAAAAGCAGGCGTTCATTGCACAGCTGAAAGCCGACAGTGAAAACCTGACAGAAGAGCTTACCGGCATCGATGCTGAGGGCAAAACGCTTTCGGGCGAGTATAAGGAACTTGACGAAAAGCAGGGTCGGCTGTATCTCAAAAGAACGCAGCTGCAGCTTTCGGTACAGCAGATAGAGGCAACCTCCGAACAGCTTTCAAAGCGTAAGGAGGAACTTACAAGAACGGCTGAGAATGCGGCGGCTGAAGCAAAGACGCAGAGAATAAAGCTCAGCGATACCGATGAAGAACTTGAACAGGCTAAGGAAGAAAAGGCAGAAGCCGAGAACAAGCTGACAGGATATAAAAAGCTGTTTGCCAATAAGAATGACAAGCTGAAAACGGCAGGTCAGACGCTTGAAACGCTACGCAAGGAGTACGAAACGAAAGCGTCACGTCATCAGGTGCTTGACGAGATAGACAAGAATATGGCGGGCTTCCAGTCAAGCGTAAAGTCGGTAATAATGGCGGACAGGCAAGGACGGCTCAGCGGTATAAGAGGTACGGTGGCCGATATAATCAGCGTGGACAAGCGTTATACTGTGGCTATCGAGATAGCGCTCGGCGGTATCATGCAGAACATCGTTACCGATAACGAAGAGTCGGCAAAGCGCAGTATGCGTTATCTTAAGGAAAACAACCTCGGACGTGCGACATTCTTACCTCTTACAAGCGTAAAGGGAAAGATGCTCGAAGTCGGAGGGCTGAGTAATGAGAACGGCTTTGAGGGTATGGCGTGCGACCTTGTGGAATATGACGGGCTGTATGACGGAATAGTAAAATCCATACTCGGAAAGACGGCGGTCGTTGAGGATATTGATACGGCATCGTTTATTGCGAAGAAGTACGGATATCGTTTCAGAATAGTGACGCTTGACGGTCAGGTCATCAACGCAGGCGGTTCGTTCACGGGAGGCAGTGTCAGAAATGATGCAGGCATAATTGCAAGAAAGCAGGAGCTTGCTTTATTATCCGAACAGATCGAAGAACTCGGTGCGAAGATAAAAGCCGAGAGCGAACAGCTAAAGCCCTTGCAGGCGGAAGTCGCAAAGATGGCGGAGGAAATGGAGGGCTTTTCCGAAACCGTATCGCAGTGCGAGCCGAAGATAGCAAGACTAGAAGCACAGCGTGACGGTATAAAACAGCTGTTGTCACAGCTTACCGCACAGCGTGACAATGCGGAAGAACAGCTTGACGCACAGGAAAGAGCCGAGAATGACGGCAGGAAGCTGCTCAGCGACACCAAAGCACAGCTTGAAAGCGTGCTTGCCGAAATCGAAAAGAACGAGGAGGCTCTGAGCGAGCAGAGAAGCGGACTTGACGAGGCTGAGGACAAAAGAAAAATGCTCGCCGACAGGATACAGAAGAACAATATGGATGTTCTGACGGTAAACGGCGATATATCCAACATCCGCACAAGGATAGAGGGTATAGACGCATCTATCCTTGCACTGAGCGACGGCGGAAGCGAACAGCTAAGAAAAATTGAGGAGCTTAAAAACGGCATTGAGCAGAAGAATGAAATCATAATTCTGAAAACGGCTCAGACCGAAGAAATAGCAAAAACGGCAGGCGACAACGAAAAGGCGATCGCAGATAACGTATCGCTAACAAATGCGGCTGAAAAGCGTATCAGTGAGATAAACAAGTCGATAAGGGAACTCACCGAGGCAAAGGAAAAGTTCAGTGCGGATCTTGCCCGACAGGAAGAACGCAAAGGCTCGGCGGAAGGTCAGACCGAGAAGATAATCTCTGGACTGTGGGACAAGTACGAGATGACACGCAGTGAGGCAAAGGAACGTGCAAAGCCTGTCGATGACGCAGGCATATTCGTGCTTAAGGCAGAACTTGCCGAGATAAAGAGAAGCATTGCGGCGCTCGGAAGCGTAAACTACAGCTCTATAGAAGAACTGGAGGAGGTATCTGAGCGTTACGGCGTTCTTGCAAAACAGCTAAAGGATGTTGAAACATCAAAGACAGAGCTTGAAAGCCTTATTGCAGATCTTATAAAGGATATAAAGCAGAGGTTCACGGAGAGCTTTGACGATATAAACAATCACTTCGGAATGCTGTTCAGCGAGATATTCGGCGGCGGCGAAGCAAGGCTTCAGCTGTCAGACCCGGACGATGTGCTGAACTCCGATGTTGAGATATATGCCGCACCTCCGGGAAAGGTAATAAAGAGCCTGTCGCTTCTTTCGGGCGGTGAAAAGTCAATGGTAGCGCTGACAATCTATCTTGCAATACTGCTTCACAGACCGACGCCGTTCTGTATGCTTGATGAGGTCGATGCGGCACTTGACGAGGCAAACGTACAGAAGTACGCTACATATCTTAAGCGTTTCTCGCATAACACTCAGCTTATGGTAATTACTCACAGGAGAGGTACGATTGAACTGTGCGATGTGCTGTACGGCGTTTATATGCAGGAAAAGGGCGTATCGGGACTGTTAAGGCAGGAATTCAGCGAGGAATTTTTAAACGAGGTTGAAAACTCATAAAGGAAATCGCATAAGGAAATTGTATATCGCATAAGGAAATTGTATATTGTATATGAAATATCGGGGTAGGAAATGAACAAATTGAGAGTAACAGCTTTAGTGCTTGCCGTTATTCTTGCGGTAGGCGGTATAGTGCTTAAAATCAGCGGTTATGACGCACAGACTGATTTTGAGCCGACACTGCCGCTTGATACCGTGCTTAACTCAGAGCAGGCACAAAAAGACTTAAAATATGTGTATGACACGGTGAGGGCAAATCATCCGCTGTTCCTTATTGATGACGGTGCGGAAAAAAGATTCGGTGACGTATACATAAAGCTGCGCAGAGAACTGATGGATAAGGACAGCGTGACGGTAAATGAACTGTGGGAGAAATCTGCGGAACTTGTATGCACGCTTGACGACGCACACACTATAGTTACCGTACACGGTACGGAGTATGTAAACGGCGGAAGCGAGATAAGTACGGCGTACAGAAGCGGAACGCTCTTATCAATTGACGGCATATCGGCGGACAGTATGAAGGAGCATTTCAAAAAGGTGTTCCCGTATGAGCCGCAGGTCAGCTTCTATGCGGACTATATGTTCGGCGTGGCTCTGGAATACGGCAGTTGGCTTACGCTTCTCGGTGCGGATGTATCCGACGGGATAGATGTTGTTTTCGGCGGCAATAACGAAACAAAGCATTTTGATATGACAGATGAGCCGCCCGAAAGAAAACAGCTTGAACTATGCTCATATAAAATCGACAAGGAGAATTCGCTCGGTATTTTCACACTCAACCGTTGTGAAATGTCGCAGGAATACACCGACAGGTTGTCAGAATTTTTCAGTGCGGTAAGAGATAACAACATAGGAAATATCGCCGTTGACTTAAGAAGCAACGGAGGCGGAACGACAGAGGTCATAAACGAATTTCTCAGATATATAAATATAAGCGACTATAAGCTGGTCGGCGGAATGGATATAAGAAACGGCGGAAAACTGATCTCGTACCGTGATGAAATAACACCGAACAAGCCTGTAGATAACGCTTTTGACGGCAGGGTGTATGCGCTGACATCAAACTATACGTTCAGCTCGGCAATGGACTTTGCAACTGTGATACAGGATAACGGCATAGGAAAGGTGATAGGCGAAATACCCGGAAATATGCCTACGGCATACGGCGACAAGCGTGGTTTTCAGCTTCCGGAATCGAAGCTCGTGCTGAGTGTATCGTACAAGAAATTCTACCGTGTGGATATAAACAAAAGTGAAGAACCGCTTATTCCCGACTGTACGGTAAATGCCGATGATGCTCCGGAAAAGCTGGTTGAATATATAAAGTAGGAGAAAATTTTTCAATGGGATTATTTGAAAAACTGAAAAACGGCTTAAAGAATACAAAGGACGCTCTTGCAAGCAAGATAACGGGAGTTATTAACTCGTTCACGAAAATTGACGAGGACTTTTTCGAGGAACTTGAAGAAACGCTTATCTTATCGGACATAGGCGCTGTGACAAGCGCAAATATCTGCGAGGCTTTAAGAAAAGAGGTAAAGGCTACAGGTACTACCGACCCTGCGGAAGTGAAGGGGCTGTTAAAGAAGATAATCGCCGGAATACTTGAGGGCGAAAACGAACTTATCCTTGATACAAAGCCGACAGTTATACTTGTTATAGGCGTAAACGGCGCAGGCAAGACGACCACTATAGGAAAACTCGCATATAACCTTAAAAGCAGTGGCAAGAAGGTTGTCGTTGCGGCGGCGGATACGTTCCGTGCGGCTGCTATTGAGCAGTTGCAGGTATGGACTGACCGTGCCGGTGTTGATATTATAAAGCACTCCGAGGGAAGCGACCCTGCGGCTGTTGTGTTTGACGCTGTAAAGGCAGGCATTGCAAGAGATGCGGACGTTATCATCTGCGATACGGCGGGCAGGCTTCACAACAAGAAAAACCTTATGGACGAACTTAAAAAGATAGCGAGAATAGTAAACAACAATGCGCCCGACAGCCGTGTTGAAACTCTGCTCGTGCTTGACGCTACAACGGGACAGAATGCGGTAAATCAGGCAAGGCTGTTCAAGGAAACGGCTGATATAACGGGTATCGTTCTTACAAAGCTTGACGGAACGGCAAAAGGTGGTATAATAATACCTATAAAAGAGGAACTTGGTATACCTGTGAAGCTGGTCGGTGTGGGAGAGAAGATAGACGATCTGCAACCGTTTGTACCACGGGATTATGTTGAAGCGCTGTTTGAATGACAGCCTGTATATGAAAGGACAATATATGAAACTGATTATTGCCTCAAACAACGAGGGCAAGATAAAAGAATTCAAGGAAATGCTGACACCTCTTGGATATGAGCCTGTTTCGATGAAGGAAGCGGGAATCAATGCCGATATAGCGGAGGACGGAACGACCTTCAGCGAGAATGCTCATATAAAGGCGAAGGCTATATATGATATGACGCATACACCTGTGCTTGCGGATGACAGCGGACTTTCGATAGAATTCTTAGGCGGTGCGCCGGGCATCTATTCGGCAAGATACGCAGGCGAGAACGCAACGAATGAGGACAGGATAAACAAGGTACTCGGTGAACTGAAGGGCGTTGACAAGCCGCTTAGAAACGCAAAATTCGTGTGTGCCTTATACTTTATCCGTGATGACGATTATGAGATATGCGTTACGGGTGAATGCGAGGGCTTTATCGGAGAAGAGCCTATAGGCGAAAACGGCTTCGGCTATGACCCGATATTCATGATAGACGATGATACAAGCATGGCTTGCCTTACTGACGAGGAAAAGAACAGGATAAGCCACAGGGCGAAAGCGCTTGAAAAGCTGGTAGCCGAGCTTAGCAAAAAGTAATGGATATCAAAGATTTACCCTATATTCTGACAGCGGCGTATCTGATTATAATTAACATAATCGGTTTTATACTGCCGCCGGTGGATAAGAGCAAGGCAAAGAAAAATAAATGGCGCATAAGGGAAAGGACGCTTTTCATCGTGTCTGCGCTCGGCGGTTCTGTCGCTATGTATATTTCAATGCGGATTTTCCACCACAAAACAAAGCATAAGAGATTTATGATAGGAATACCGGCAATCATCGTTATACAGCTAGGCGCTGTATTTGCAATATGGTATTTCTTTATGAGATAAAAGAAACGGAGAAAAGTAAATGGAGATAACAAGCAGACAAAGAGCAAAGCTGAAAGGCATTGCAAGTAACTATGATACTATCTTTCAGATAGGAAAGAACGCAATATCGGACGAGCTTATAAAACAGCTTTCGGACGCACTGGAGGCAAGAGAGCTTATAAAGATAAGAGTTCTTGAAAACTGCGGATACAGCGCAAAGGAGCTTGCAGGCGAGATAGGCGAAAGGACAGACAGCATAGTTGTACAGGTGATCGGCACAAAGATAGTCCTTTACAGACAAAATAAAGATCCCAAGAAAAGGAAGATAAGCTTAGATGATTAAGATAGGCGTATTCGGCGGTGCATTCAACCCCATTCACAACGGACATATAAATATGGTGAAAGAAGCTTTCGCCGACCTTAAACTTCAGAAGATGCTGATAATCCCCACTTGTGTTTCACCTCACAAGAGCAACAAGGGGCTTATCGCTTTTGAGGACAGGGCAAAGATGTGCGAGCTTGCCTTTGCAAAAGAAATTGAAGACGGTAAATTTGAAATAAGCGACATAGAAAAGCGTATGGGCGGTACAAGCTACACGATAAATACTATCCGTGAGCTTAAAAGACAGTACCCCGATGATGCGGTATTCTATCTGATAATCGGCGGAGATATGCTGTTCTATTTCGATAAGTGGTATCGCTACGAGGCGCTTCTCGGCGAGTGCAAGGTAGTTGCCGCCGCAAGAGAAAACAGCGAATACAGCGATATGTGTGAATATGCCGCAGAAATGGGCAGAATAAAGGTACTTAATCTTCACGTCACCGAGGTAAGTTCGACCGAGATCCGTGAAAAGCTGAAAAACGGTGACAGTATAACAGGGCTTGTTCCCGCAGATGTTGAAAGCTATATAAAGGAACGTGGTCTTTATGTGTGAGAAGCAGAGTAAGGACGAACAGCGTTATGCCGAAAAATATGCGGACTATGTGAAAATGCTGAAAAATACGCTCTCAAAGAAGCGTTTTACGCACAGTATGAATGTTGCCTCAATGTGTCTGGCACTTGCGAAAAAGCACGGCGGCGACGAGGAAAAGGCATATCTTGCAGGACTTCTTCACGATATAAAAAAGGAGGAAACTCCGAATGCGATGAAATCGCAGGCAATACTGAGCAATATGGACGTGAGCGACGAGGAGCTTTATACCCCGGCACTCTGGCATGGTCCTGCGGGAGCGTATCATATATCGAAAAATCTCGGTATAAAGGATATTGATATTCTGAATGCGGTGCGTTATCACACGGCAGGCAGGGCTGATATGTCGCTTCTTGAAAAGATCGTTTACTTAGGTGATCTGACAAGCGCCGACAGAAGCTATAAGGATGTTGAAAAATATCGGGAGATGAGCTTTGAGAATCTTGACAACGCTATGTACAATGCGTTAAAATATTCTATAGGCGAAACGCTTGGCAAGGGCGGAGTAATACCGCCTTGCACGATAGAAGGATATAATTTTTACACAAAGCTCATGAGAGCGAGAAAAAGTGAAGCAGAAAGGAAAAATCCTAAGAATGACTGATATAGAGATTCTGAAAGAGGGCATCAAGGCTCTCGATTCAAAAAAGGCAGATGATATAAAAATTCTCAAGGTGCGTGACCTCACGATCCTTGCAAACTATTTCGTAATAGTAAGCGGTTCAAGCTCAACGCAGGTAAAGGCGCTTGCAGACGAGGTGGATTTCAGACTCGGCGAAAAGGGCGAAGAGCCTAAGTCTATAGACGGCAAGGCAAGCGGTAACTGGATAGTACTTGACTATATAGATGTTGTTTTCCACGTTTTCTATAAAGAAACGAGGGATTTCTACGACCTTGAAAGGCTCTGGCAGGATGCTGAGGAAGTTGATGTAAAGCAGTTTCTGAATTAAAGACGATACTATACAATGGTAAAATATCAAGACTGTCAATAAACTCTTTTAAATAAAAATGGGGTTTGGGGCATAGCCCCAAGGCAGGTCGCAGGGACGCCAGTCCCCGTATTATCCCCCTTTCCGGGGAAAGGGGGCAGGGGGATAGGGATTAGAAATTTGCTGTTTTTTATAAAAACAGACTTTTTCTACAAGCTGAAAACATAAATTTCTGTAAGAATTTTTACGAAATTTTCAAAAACGTATTGACAAAGTCGGTACGATATTGTATAATACTAGCATACATCTTTATAAAATTTGTATGAGTTATAACCTGTGCCATTTGGCAAAGGGAGGGATATAGATGGCAGAAGTACGTTTAGGCAAAAATGAATCTTTAGATACAGCTCTCAAGCGTTTCAAGAGATCATGCGCCAGAGACGGCGTCCTCGCAGAGGTTCGTAAAAGAGAACACTACGAAAAACCTTCGGTAAAGCGTAAGAAGAAATCCGAGGCTGCTCGTAAGCGCAAGTTTAAGTAATTAATTACTTACGGTAATAAAAGGCGGACAAGGTTAGCTTCATGCTGACGCTTTGTTCGCCTTTTAATTTTTTATTAAAGGATACGGTATGATTTTTAAACCGCAGATTTGGATAAATTCAGTTCTCGACATAGATGAGGGCTTTCTTGATAAATATAATATAAAGGCGCTGGTGCTTGACCTTGACAACACGCTTTCGATGCACGGAAATCCTGCCGCCGAAAACGGCGTGCCCGAATGGCTTGAGCATATGAAAAACATAGGAGTGCCGATGCGCATAGTGTCGAACAACACAAACAAGCGTGTCGCACCGCTTGCCAAAAAGCTGGGACTTCCGTTTACGGCAAATGGCTGTAAACCCCTTACATTCGGCATATCAAAGGCTATAAAGATAATGGGCGTACCGAAAAAACAGGTGGCTGTTGTGGGCGATCAGATATTCACAGATATAATCGCAGGGAATATCAAGGGCGCGGTGTCGGTGCTTGTTGAGCCTTTCCATATGGAAAGTGCGTGGACGTTCAGACTGAAAAGAAAAGCGGAGAGTTTATTTTTCCACAGGGACTACTCGAAGCTTAGAACCAAGGAGAAAAAGTAATGGCTGTTAAATTCGGACCGGGCGGAAATTCGCTGAGCTTCGGCAAGAAGAAATTTCCCGATGAGCTGCCGGCATATCTTGCATCTATGGACCTTGACTGTTACGAGGTTGAGTGTGGAAGAGGAGTACGCATAGCGGCGGCAACTTACGAAAAGTTACCCGTACTTGCCCGTGACAACAATATAACCGTAACGCTCCACGCCCCGTATTTCATCTCGCTTTCAAGCGTTGAGGCTGAGAAGCGTGACAACAGCGTAAACTATATTATGGATTCGCTGAGGGCAGCCGACAAGCTTGGAGCTACCAAGGTAGTAGTACATTCCGGCTCATGCTCAAAGATGACAAGGGCAGAAGCGCTGTACCTTGCAAAGCAGACGCTTGTAAAGGCGGTTGCCGAGAGAAAGAGCGAGGGACTGAAAGCTGTGATCTGTCCCGAAACTATGGGCAAAATTAATCAGCTCGGAACGCTTGAAGAAGTAATCGAACTGTGCACTCTGGATGAAGAAATGCTTCCCTGCGTTGATTTCGGACATCTGAACGCCAGAACGCTCGGCGGTATAAAAACGATAGACGACTACGCAGCAATGCTCGACAGCATTGAAAACAAGCTCGGACATGACAGGCTTTCACAGATGCACGTTCACTTCTCAAAGATAGAATATACCTCCGGCGGAGAAAGACGGCATCTGACATTTGAAGATACAGTATACGGACCGCTGTATGAACCGCTTTGTGAGCTGTTTGCCAAGAGAAGCCTTGACTGCACGGTTATCTGTGAATCGGACGGAACACAGGCAGAGGACGCATCAGCTATGAAAAAAGCATACCTCGGCTATTTAAAATAAGGACGGAAAAGAAAATGAAGATACTTGTAATGAACGGACCCAACTTAAACCTGCTCGGCGAACGTGAACCGTCGGTATATGGCGACAATTCGCTTGCGGCAATAAATGAAAGACTGAAAGACTGTGCCGAGAAGAACGGCGCAGAGATCGACTTTTTCCAGTCAAACCATGAAGGCGCACTGATCGACGCACTTCATGACGCAAGACTGAAATATAACTGCATTATCTTCAATGCAGGTGCATATACGCACTACAGCTACGCTATAAGGGACGCAATTGCGGCGATAAAGATACCTGTAATTGAAGTCCATATGTCAAATGTTCACGCAAGAGAAGAGTTCAGACATCATTCGGTAATCTCGCCCGTGTGCAAGGGAACTATAGCAGGTTTCGGCGAAAAGAGCTATATGATGGCGCTGTTTTATGCACTGAATATGGATTGATGCGGATTTGGTTAAGTAAACTGATTGATTTTCAGTTAATATTTAAGAGTTAAAATTATCGTTTAGATAAATGCGGTTTTTGCCGCAACGGAGGAAATATGGTTAAGAATGCGGGAAATATAGCGAAGCTTGCGGATAATCTTGCCGATGAAAGGCACGCGGCGCTTATAACATCAGATATAAGCAGAAGATATTTCAGTGGATTTACATCGTCAGCCGGTATGATACTTGTAACAAAAGAGGTAAGCTATCTGCTTATTGATTTCCGTTATTTTGACAAGGCAAAAGAGCGCGTCACAGACTGCGAGGTAGCGCTTCTTGAAAACGCAAAGAGTCAGCTTATGAGTCTGCTTATAAAGCACGGTATAACGACCGTAAGTATTGAAAGCAGTGCTATGACGGTAACTGAGCTCGACAGATACAAGGCAAACTATTCATTCATAAAGTTTGACAGCTCACGCGAGCTTTCCGATATGATTGAGAAAATGCGTGTTATAAAAACTCCCGAAGAGATTGAGAAGATAGTAAAGGCGCAGAGAATAGCGGAAAAGGCTTTCTCGAGATTGCTCCGTGACATAAAGCCCGGACAGACGGAAAAGCACGTTGCGGCGCTGCTTGAATATTATATGGCTGAGTACGGCTCGGACGGGAAATCGTTTGACACCATTGCAGCATCGGGCGTTAATTCCGCTTCGCCTCACGCTGTACCTACGGATAAGAAGCTGGAAAACGGAGATTTTCTGACGCTTGACTTCGGCGCGACCTATGACGGTTACCACTCGGATATGACAAGAACGATAGCGATCGGCAAAGTTACCGAAGAGATGAAGAGAATGTATGACGCTGTGCTATTTGCAAATCTTGACGCTATGAAAGCTATCCGTGCCGATATAAGCGGTAAGGTTGTCGACAGTGTGGCAAGAGCCACACTTGATGCGTGGGGCTACGGAAAATATTTCGGGCACGGACTGGGTCACGGTGTAGGACTTGAAATACATGAAGCGCCGACAGCCTCGCCGTCATCGCAGTATATGCTCAAAGATGGTATGATACTTACAGATGAACCCGGTGCGTATATTTCCGGCAAATTCGGCGTAAGAATTGAAGATATGGTGGTAGTCACAAATGACGGTTGCCGCAATCTTACAGAAACCACAAAGGAACTTATAGTCATCAACTGATACGGAGGGATACATATATGCTTACAGGCTTGTTTTTTGCTATATCGGGCTACCTGCTCGGCAGTATTCTGTTTGCAAGCATTATTTCAAAACTGTTTCACAAGGACATAATATCAAAAAGTCCTGACAAGAATTACGGAACTGCTAACGCATTCCGTTACGGCGGTGTATTGTGCGGCGCATTGACGTTGCTGTGTGACATGGGCAAGGGCTTTCTGCCTGTGTTTATCTATATGCACACGGAAAATCCGTCAGAGGTCATGCTTCCTATCGTGCTTGTTGCGCCGGTAATAGGTCATATTCTGCCCATATTCTCAAAATTCAAGGGCGGAAAGGCTATTGCGGTCACATTCGGCTCTCTTGCGGGTATGTGGCCCAACTGGACTACCGTACTGACGCTGTGCTTCTTCTTTATTCTGTTTATGACGCTTATAAAGATAACTCCTCATTGCTACTGTACTATTATTACCTACTGCTGTACAACGCTTGTATCGTTCTTTATAGAACCTGTGAAGGCAGTGTCGATAGGTATGCTTATGATAACTATCGCCTGCTCGATAAAGATGCTCAGCGTTCCCGAAGAGCGTGAAAAATTTGACGTAAGATGGCTATGGAAGCACTGATATTATCATGCAGTACGGGCGGCGGACACAACTCTGCCGCCCGTGCCGTCAAGGAAGAACTTCTCAGCCGGGGTAATAATGCTGTAATGCTTGATCCGTATACGCTTGATCCGACATGGAAGGCGGCTCACATCGGCAGCTTCTATGTATTTACGGCGAAATATTTTCCTTACGCATTCGGTGCAGCATATAATCTCGGTATACGGCTGTGCCGTCTGCCGATAACCTCACCTATGTATTTAGCCAATCGTAAAGCGGCAAGGAAGCTGGGTGAGTATCTGAAGGAAAACCGATATGACGTGATAGCAATGACGCATTTTTATGCGGCTGAAATGGTTACATATCTGAGGCGTAAGGGATACGACCTACCGCCGACGGTTTTTATAGGTACGGACTATACCTGCACTCCGTTTACGATGGAAACGCAGTGCGATAAGTATGTGATTCCCGCCGAGGATCTGTGCGACGATTACATAAAGCAGGGAGCAACAAGAGAACAGCTATCGCCTTACGGAATTCCTGTAAGCCGTGTGTTCGAGCCGGAAGAAACCGATATTGCCGCACTGCGAGGTCAGCTCGGCTTACATCCGGATAAGCAATGTGTGCTTGCTACGGGCGGAAGTATGGGAGCCGGCAATATGAAACGACTTACAGCTAAACTCATACGTTACGGCAAGGAAAATCCCGATACGCAGTTTGTTATAATCTGCGGTACAAATAAAAAGCTGCAGAAAGCTCTGTCGGATAAAACCGCAGGCAACGATCGGTTTAGTATCATCGGTTTTACCGACAGAATGAACGATTATATGGCGGCGGCAGACGTATTTATAACTAAGCCCGGAGGTCTCAGTTCGACCGAGGCGGCGGTAACGGGCTTGCCTATGATCCATATGTCATCTATCCCGGGCTGTGAAACAAGAAATCTCAGATATTTTGAAAGCCACGGTATGAGTCTGCCGTTAAAACATATAAGCATTGAAAAAGCTCTTGACAAGCTGAAAAACAAGCAGGAACGCACAAATATGATAAATAACCAGCGCAGGTATGTTTCGTCATCGGTTTGCAGAATATGTGATCTGCTTGAGCAAATGGCAGAAAAATCGGATAAGAATAAAAAGGTATTATGATATGAATATACAGATTTTCGGAAAATCAAAGTGCTTTGACACGAAAAAAGCGGAGCGATATTTCAAGGAACGCGGTATAAAATTCCAGTTTATTGACATATTATCTAAAGGAATGTCAAAGGGTGAATTCAACAGCGTATCGGCGGCTGTCGGCGGTTATGAAAATCTTATCGACACATCTTCAAAGGCATACAAGGACAGTACAATGCAGTACCTTGCCTATGAGGAAGATAAAATAGAAAAGCTTCTTGAAACCCCCGCTATGTTTAAAACTCCTGTGGTCAGGAACGGCAGACAGGCAACTGTCGGTTATCAGCCTGATGTGTGGAAAAAGTGGGAGTAAATTAAACTGATATAAGACGAAATATCTTATATGCTGATGAAAACGCCGGAATGTTTGCGACTCAAATCGCATAACAAAGCCGTTTAAATAAATAACGAAACTTTTTTTAAAAAAATTATAAAAAACGCTTGACAAATGGTACAGAAGCGTGTATAATATAATAGTCGCTTGAAGAGAGCACAAAACTTCGGCAAACGGAGTGAGGACTTAGGATATGGAAGCTTAGCTCAGCTGGGAGAGCATCTGCCTTACAAGCAGAGGGTCATAGGTTCGAGCCCTATAGTTTCCACCACCTTTCAAGGCGAAAGCCTTGACTCCTACGGCCTGGTAGTTCAGTTGGTTAGAACGCCGCCCTGTCACGGCGGAGGTCGTGGGTTCGAGTCCCATCCAGGTCGCCATTCAATTTGCAGGTGCTTTTTTTGTGTATAAAATTCACATTCAGAATTCTGAAAGCTGTCCTTTTTATTGTACAGGCATTATGCTAAAATGTTTATGTCTACAGAATATGAATAGAATGCACACAAGGAGGAGTATTATATGGAAGAAGAAAATGAGCTTCTTGACGATGAAGAATTCGCAGATGGTGATATCATTGAGTTTTTAAGAGGACTTATGAAAGAATGCTCATGTACGGTAGAGAAGCACAAAGTAAAACAAAGACAGCCAGCCCTGCCACTATTCCGAAGTCAGGGGAATGCAATAGAAAAATTCATAGCTGTATGCTATACTTAATTAGCATTTGAACATATCAAGCTGACACAGCAATCTCTTTGCT
>PPYF01384851.1_pt1 | contig 78618 bp, 64 predicted proteins | sample 1559871 | NCBI WGS metagenome assembly PPYF01 (sample SAMN08240021, study PRJNA423297) | Human gut metagenome, whole genome shotgun sequencing project.
TTTGATAGCACTTAAAGATACTCATTTTCTGCGAAATACAGAACTAAAAGCTATACTTTTTTACTTGCGAAACTTGAATCAATAACAGCTTTAGCAGCTTCAGCCGCTTTATTCCATTTATTGGGATCGGCTTGCTGAGGGAACAGATATTCACCATAGATATTTTTCATCTTACCTTTATATAAATCACAACCATTGAATAATGGACTTGCGGCGTAAAGTAATACACGTGATTTTATAGCCATTGCGGCTCCTTTTGTAATACGTCCTGCCCACTCATTCATATCTGCAACCTCTAGTGGAAGATCAGCTATGGCTTTATCAAATTCCTCTATGATGAAGTTTACATTCTGATCAACTGTATGACGGTCTACTTGATCAGGTTTAATCAATGGATCTGGTGCTACATCTCCCCAAACATAAACTGGACCGTATCGGCGTAATAGTTCAAAATAAAAGTAGGCTCTTAGGAAACGAACTTCGGCTTTCATTATTTTACGTGAGTTTGCATCCAGTTCCTGGCATCTGTCTACATTATCCATGAATATGGTAGCCTGATTAATACCTGTATATTTGTTTTTCCATATGTTATAGGCTGTAGATGTAGGTCCCCATGAACCAGTCTTGAAGATCAGATAATCGACCCATTGATACCAAGAGAACTGAGCTTCATCACTTAAAGGAACTGCACATCCTTCGTCTAAATATTCGTATTCACGCGGTATATAACTATATATATGAGCCCAGTAACGTTCTGTTGTAACACGTTTACTGAAAACTTCTTCTAAGGTCATCTGGTCTTGTAGTGATACATCCAGATAATCATTACATGAAGAAAAACTTAGCATAGAAGCCAACGCCATGGCTGCAAATATTTTGAATTTATTCTTTTTCATAATTATGACTTTTAGAAGTTAATATTTAAGCCAAATGTAACGGTTCTCATTTGTGGATACACATTACCATAATCGGATGCAAGTTCTGGATCCCAAAGTTTGAACTTGCTGAATGTTAGTAAGTTTACACCTTGCATATACAAGCGAATAGTAGATATTCCCCATTGTGTGTATAAGTCTTTTGGAAGTGTATATCCGATTTCTGCATTTTTTAAACGCAAGAAACTCATATCACGCTGCCAGAATGTAGAAGGCTGAAGATTGTTCTCTACTTTACTCAAAGACAGACGAGGATATAACGCATTCGGATCAGGATTATCTACAGTCCAGCGTTTTTCTGCTACATCAGCATAAATTTGACCTCTGTTAAAGATATTATCGGAAGCTCCATAGAAAGCAGATCCACCGATAATACGGGTTACATTACCAACCCCTTGGAAGAACAGTGACAAATCGAAACCTTTCCAGCCTGCACTGAATCCAAAACCGTAGTTAATTTGAGGAACATCGGTATATCCTATGGCCACTTGGTCGTAAGCATCAATTATATTATCACCATTGATGTCTTTATATTTGATGTCTCCAGGGCGAACTGTGCTGAAAGTATGTACCGGACTATTGGCTATATCTTCTTCAGACTCAAATAGTCCTAAAGCAATGAGTCCTCTCTGCTGATTATACGGGAAACCTACAGCGCTTTGGTAAGCCCATATTGGAGTCGGTTTGTCATCGTAGAGCATTTCGTTGCGGTTATACGTAAAGTTGGCACGTGCAGACCAATACCAGTCTTTGAATCGCTGTTCGTATTCCAAGGAAGCATCGATACCTCTATTTTCCATTTCACCAAGGTTTACGTATTGAGTTACATTCAGACCCACAATTGAAGGAACACTCTGTTGTTGGATATAAATACCCGAGCGTTTTTCGTAGAAGTAATCCATCTGAAGTTTTAACTTATCAAAGAATCCTATTTCAAAACCAACATTTCCTTTTGTTGCTTTTTCCCATGATACATTCGGATTACCGGGAATACCAGTTGCTACACCTGGCAAATCCGAAGGAATTAATCCGAAACGGTATCCGGAAGTATAGCTGTTCATCTCGGAGTTGAAGGCAAAACGGCGGTTACCACCAATTTGGTCATTTCCAATGTGACCGTACGAACCTTTCAGTTTCAATAAGTGGATGGTTTTTCTTAAATTATCCCAAAAGTCTTCGTTACTAATCATGTATCCAATTGCATAAGAAGGGAAGAAACCAAAGCGCTTATCAGGGGCAAAATTTTCAGAACCATTATAACCGAAATTGAATTCGGCGAAATATTTATCTTTATAAGAATAAGTTGCACGACCGGCTATACCTATATTTTTATAAGCGAAAGCTGCAATATAGTTAGCTGGAAAGTTATCTGTATAGTCGCGCATATTAAACAAGAACATAGCACCAACGCGATGTTTTTCATCAAACAGACGATCGTAGTTAACTGAAGCTTCCAGATTGATAGTTCTAGAACCTGAGTTGCTGCGTACTAATGTCATGTAGTCACTACCGTCATTGTTTTTAACGAATTGCAGTTTACCATCCTTATCACGACCTGTTGCATAATAAGTGGAAGGACTGATTTTGCGATTTAGTATAGATCCATTGTAAGCATCCCATGAGAATTTGATGTTTGCTTTCAATCCAGGAGTGATGAACTCCGAGAAGTCTTGAGTCAACGACAATAATGACTGAGCATTATTTGCAAATTCTTGAGAATAACCAGTCTGGTTCAGCATTGAATAAGGGTTGTAACCTACTGCTGGGCGAGAAATGGTTCCATCAGAGTAAACGGTAGGAATTGATACCGGTGTGGTTAAGATAGTATAAGCATATAAATCAGCCAAATCAGCTCCCGGACGATTGGTTATTTCATATTGGTTAGACAAAGACAAACCTAATTCTGTAGAAGAAGTAATGTTTATATCTATGTTCGTTCGGAAATTAAACTTGCTGTAATTCATTGAGGCGTCATAACGGCTCTTGTCGGCCATATTCATAATACTGCCTTCAGAGTAGTAAGAGCCTCCTACGTAATAACGTACTTTGGGTGAACCTCCTGTAACACTGACATTGGATCTTATTGAATGGCTGCGATCTTTGAAAATGGTCTTCATCCAGTCTACATTTGGATAAAGATCTGGGTCGGTACCATTCAGGTACATGGCTTTTTCAGAAGGCTGGATAGCTAAACGTCCTGATGCCTCCAGGTTAATATCATTGTAATAGTCAATCCACTGGCTGGCGTTTGCCAATTCGGGCAATCGGGTAGGGCTTGCCATTCCATATTCAACTTTAGCGCTGATTCTGGGTTTCGATTCACTTCCTCGTTTGGTGGTGATTAATACAATACCGTTTGCACCACGTACACCATAAAGAGCAGTAGCTGTAGCATCTTTCAAGATAGAGAAAGAAGCGATATCTTCCGGGTCTACCAAGTCTAGTTCACGTTCAATACCATCGACTAACACCAGAGGTTTATTGTTTGCGCCAAAAGTATTGATACCGCGTATCCAGAAATCTGCACCTGCACCCGGTTCTCCTGAACGTTGCATAACGACTAAACCAGCTAGTTGTCCTGCCAATCCGGAACTCAGTTTACCAACAGGGGTTTTCAACTCACTTGTAGAAATGGTATTGATGGCACCAATTACACTGGCCTTACGCTGTTTACCATAAGCAACAACAGTTACTTCGGAAAGTTCTGCAACTTTAGGTGCCATTTTTACAACCAGATTTGTCTGATTTCCTACTGTAATAGTTTGAGATTCCATTCCAAGGAATGAGACTATAAGTTTGTCGGTCGGTGATACCTTGATTGTAAATATACCGTCTAAATCTGTAATAACACCGCGTGAACTTCCTTCTACTAGGATGGAAGCTCCCGGAATAGGTTCTCCTACTTCATTAAGAACTTTACCTGTAATATCTTTTTGACTATTAGCCTGATCAACCATATCCCCGTGAGAGGAGAAAGTGTTCGGAATAAAGTTTGCATTAACATCTGCCAGAGGCAAAAGGCTGCATGTCAAGATTATTCCCTGTCTTAAGAAAAATTTTCTTCGTAAATCTGACACCATAAAAAATAAATTTAAAAATGAATACTGCAATTTTTCTCGTTTGATAATTCATTCACTTAGATTTGTTATTACCATGTTTGTATTTTAGTTATCAACTCTCAGTCGAAGTAATGCTTATATTTATTGAATAGTTCTTGAGCTACGACAAAGGGAGATTCACCGGAAACCAGCGGATAATCTTTACTTTGCAAAGTCCACTGATATTCTGCTTCTGTTATCATATCGTAAAATGCTTTCGCGTCGTATTGCTGACCTGCTTTAACCGCTGCTGTTACAGAAGAAGTGAATTTATTCCATCTCATACGATAGAAATCTTTGGTCAATCCACCCCATCCTCTGTTTGCATAGTCGTTGAGCTGGGTCGCTTTTTGTCCCCATACAGTCAGTATGCAGCGTGCATTCTCTTCATAATACGATTTTTCAGCTTCATCTTTTCCCCAATCTTTTGCATCTTGAATCCATTTTCCGATGCAGAAGTTTTCCTCTGTAGATAGCAGGCGATCCATATCCAACAGCAATGTGTCCATTCTGGCAGCCCATAATTCCATTCCTGTTAAATTCTTTTTTTGATATTCAGCAGTAAATGCTTCTCTGAAGTCAGAGAAAAGATTACCTAAGCTTTGTCTTGCTACATTCACCACATCATAACGGTATCCGGTGTTATCCAGTTCACCTGCTTGCAGCAGCTCTTCAAGGATTTCCCATAATTCAACATTCTTATAATGAATATCAGGATATGTATTCCAGCTGTCTGTACCTACCAGCATCGGTCTTGCATTCATCAATACAGCCTGTCCGCAAGTTGCATGCTTGGTATAAATCTTCTGGTGCAGCAATTCCCATGCTTTCACTACATGTTTGCTTTCTTTTCCACCTCTGGAAAGAGCCCAGTTGTGTATCCATTCTTTGGTAGTCACAGGACAATCCCAAGCTTTGTCGAAGACAAATTCGTACATTAACGGGTTTACATCAAAACCTTCCAGTGTTGCTCCCAATCCATATACGTTGTCTCCTCCTTCCGTATAAAGTCTGTTTATTTTGAAATCAACGTCATCTAAATTGCCAACCATCATTGTGTTGCCACCAAAGTTGCCGAGATAACACCACATATACGGTTTTCCATAATATTTTTCTGTTTCACGCCATATTTCAGTGCTGTCGCAATAATAGTCAAGAAGAATCAACTTGTCTTTTGGTACTGCTTCAAGAAAAGAACGGATACGCGGTTGTGTCCACTTTTCTTTGCTGTGATAGAACATCCATGTCATTTGTAACCAGGTCGCTTCTTCGTCTACCTGACGGATAGATTCATAAATCTTTTCTGATACATCCGACAGATATTTTTCATTCCAGTTCGGAGAATCTACTTCATTGAAAGGATCAATGCCATAGATGTGGTCGGTTCCATACATGGCAGTCTGTTCTTTCAGATACATTTGCTGGATTGTTGTAAACAATGTATCCATTGGTTCGATGAAATGGCTGCGATATTGTTCGTCGTATCCTCCCCATTGACTCATCTGATGAATCTTTGCATCTGGATATAGCTCTTTCAATTCTTTAGGTACATGTCCGGAAAAAGCCGGTAAAACAGGAGTCATGTCAAATTCTCGTTCTCTTTGCAAGATTTGTTTTTGAAGTTTTTCCTGACCTTCCAGCCATGAAGTTGGTAACGGACTTTGCCAATAATCTACATTCGACATACGGTGCCAGGGCAAATGAGCCGGGCCTGTAAAATAGCTCCGGATTTGTTCGTCTGTCAGTCCTAATTTAGACCATACTTTATACCAAACCGATTCCTGGCCTGAGATAGCCAGTGGCATAGTTATACCATTTAGGGCCATCCAGTCTATCAAACGTTCCCAGTCTTCCCATTTCCAATAAGGTAATGTATAGCCAAAGGTACAATAGTTCAGAAAAAAGCGATTTGAGCATTTTGCATGAGAAGTAACTTTTTCCTTGACTTCAGGCAAAGATTCGGGCATTTTAACTTCATCGTCGGCATACCATGAAACATTGGTATGGCAGTAATATTTTAAATAATGATTTAACCCTACTGCCAGTGAGTTGTTGTTATTGCCGCAGATTTGAATTTTTCCATCTATAGATTCTACACTATACCAATCTGTAGATGTTGTATCTTTTATACATTGAAAGATAAAATGATCAGAATGTTGTGGAAAAAGTCGCTCACACAGCCGATGCATTACAGCATTATCTCCATTTGTGTTATTTTGACATCCAGATAAGATACATATTAGTATCATCAGTGCGCTCCATTTTATTAGATTTGTTTTCATGGCTTTCTCTGCTTTCTGTTTATACTAATTCTTCCAAGACTTTCCAGCATTGATAAAGTCCTCTTGGTACGTGGAAGCATCCTTTCCATTTTCCACCCTTTAATGGTAGCAGCACTTCACCACGGCGGTTCAGGTATCCATACCATTCTGGATATTCCTGGTCTTTAAAGTGACTCCAGGTATACTCATGTACTTTTTCAAACCATTCCAAGCATTTAGAGTCACCTGTAAGACGATATCCTTTCAGCAAAGAAATTAAGGTTTCTATATGTACCCACCATAGTTTTTGGTCCCATTCCAGTTGCTGCGGAGGATTGCCCATGCGATCCATGAAATAATAGATACCTCCATACTCTTTGTCCCAGCCATAGTCAATCATGGTAAGTGTAATGTTTTTAGCTTTTTCTATCAGTTCCGGGCGGTTTAGGCGTTTACCTAAATCCATAATAAACCACATTGCTTCGATAGCATGTCCGGGCGTGACTTGACGACCTTCGAAAGAATCAGATAAAGAGCCATCTGTTAATACATTTTCTACAATGATATTTCCTAATTCCGGACGGTAGAATACCTCCATTACTTCGTGAATACAGGTGTTCATCGTTTCTACCAGGAAGTTTTCATCCAACAAATGTTCGATTTCCAATGCAAGATTACAAAGAATCATAGGAAGGGCAAATCCTTTTAAATTACGAGTTCCAGGGTGAAGTTTGTTCCATTTCCCTTTCGGATTATCTACTTTGGAAAGAATAATATCGAATGTTTTTTTTGCGATGTCGGCATATTCTTGTTTGCCGGTTGCTAAACTCAATTGGCCGAAAGCCATTGTTGCAAATGTATAAGAAAAGATGTTATAAGGTTCAACCAGAGGTTTTCCTGTACGGTCGAGTGAAAAATACCAGTTGTAGTTACCGTCATGGCCGTATTTTTTCAGAAATTCACCGCCTTGAATGGCACAGTCTAGCCATTCTTGTCTTTTTTCTACTTTATTATATAGCATGGCAAACAACCATACTTCTCGTCCTTGTAGCCAAATGAATTTATCGGTATCAAATACATCACCGTTTCGGTTTAGGCAGGTAAAGTATCCGCCAAACTCTTTGTCTTGTGAATGCTTTAGCCAAAAAGGAAGTACATTATCCATTAATTCAGTTCTGTACTGTTCTGCTAAGTTTCTAAAATCTATCTTTTTCATATGTTTATGAGGTCGGTTATTGCTTTAAACTTATTATATGTGTCTTTTTCTGTTTTTCCTGAAAGGCTACTGGTTTTTGTTTATAAGATGGATGATTTCTCTTTCTTATAACATCTCTTATCGTTTCTTAGTGTATTGTTTATTTGTACTCACAAATATATTCTTTTTTTATTAAACAAAGAAATATTTATAAATTATTTTATAAAATACGTGGAATATTGTTTATCTGTTATACTATTGTAGTCAGAGATGGATTCTTGTTTCAAAAATATTAAGAATAAGGGTGCTTGTTTGTTATTCCTTGTTTTCTCAGCATTTTTAATCTTATAAGCTTTATAATACTTGGATGCTATTATTAAAAATAGATAATAAATAATTTTATTTCTGTCTGTTGGAAATATTATGTTTTTTTTGAATCCAGTTTTAAGGCTATTGTTTTTTTGATATATACCTTAATTATATAGTATTTTCAATGTTCTTTAAAAAATAGAGAAATACTGTAATAAAAGTGTTCATAAAAAGTTTGCTCTGGTACTATATTCAATACTGACAAATTATATCATCATCTATTTATTTTTTATAAATCAAAATTATTGTACATTTATTGAAGATTGAATAACTTTGATTGCCTAATGAATCAAACGTTGCATATATACGAAACATCAATATGGAGTTGTTGGTGACACTTTCATTGTTTATGGGAGAAGATATAAATATTAATTCTAATAGTTATGAAAACATTTGCTGATTACTTGTTTATTGCATTGCTGACATTACTGCCATTTTCATTTACATCCTGTGATGGAGATGATGATCTGGAGGGGAATTCAGATTTCATAGAGCTGACCTTCAATGGTAAAACGTATAAAGAGTCAATTCCGGTGTTTGGATATGTATTTCTTGAAGATGTTTTTACAGATAGTGAGGGACGTGGTATTACGATAACAAATGTATCTATCGATGCATTTGAAAAGTATGGTTTCTCTTTTATGCCAAGTATCGGTCATTTTGCGAGAAAAGCAGATTGGGAGTTTGCTAAAACAGGAGAGTGTTTACATAAATATGATTTCGGGAATATTTGGGAAGGGGAGTTTGACGTAGAAAATTTCACTTTGGTTACGGAGCTGGAAATATATGCAGATGGTACTTTTTATGGATTGATGGATGGAAAACATTATGTCAATTCTATTAAGGATGTGAAAGATGGAGTTCAGGTAGAAGGAACCTTCAGTGGAACTTATTATTGTAGTGAGAACAGAGGAGAGTGTGAAATTCATGGGCGATATAGAATGACATTGAATGTCATATGATTCAAATAATTCTTTAGATTAAACCGGTATTTGGTAAAAATAAAAAAGGCTTGATATTGATTATCAAGCCTTTTTACCAGTCGGGGTGACTGGATTCGATAAAGAAACTTAGTACAATCAAGAAAAAATTATTGTTTCTATTATATATCTGATAATCAATATAAAATGTGATAAATAGTTGCTTTTTAATTTGGCGAAGTTGCGGGCTTTTTATAAGTTTGTTGCGCAAAAGGTGTTGAATTAGGTGTTGAATAAACTTAGCAACTTTGTAAATATGGCATTGAAATTAATTAAACGGATGTATTATCAGGGTAAAGTTGTAGCGTATTTAAAGAAGAATAATTCAATATTGCGTTACAAGCTTGCAATGATTGAAGAAAAGTATTTAACGACAAAATATAGGGTAAAGCCTGGTTATCCATTTGAAGATTCTGAATTGTTGAATCAGAAAATAGATGAGTTGGAGGAAAGGGTTGATAATAAAGCTTGTGAGATTTTATATTCTAACCCTTTGGCTAAGATAACAAATATGGTTATGGCTGAGGCTTTAAAGCAAGAAAAAGTTGAAGAATCGGAGATTGAAGAGGATGAGAATATTATAGTTTATGATTTTGATAAATATATTGAAGATATGAAATTGCGTAAGGCAGAAGAAGATGCTGAAAGGGGAATATCACGCAAGCTACATCCTTCATGTAAAGATTTTATCAGCACTCGCAATGCTTTAGCGGATTATGAATATGATAACCGAACCCTTCTCCATCTGTCAGATATTACACCAAGTTTTATTGGTGATTTTGTTGATTATTTAGCTGATGAACGAATTTCTAACGAGAATCATACTTATCTCACCAAAGGTAGTTTGGTTAATGCAACAATAAATAAAAGGCTTGATTGCTTAGCTGCGTTAACAAGAAATTTCTACAAAGATTTGAAAGCTACTGAAATCATATTAGAGGGGAAACAAGATAGCGAACAAGCTGATGTTATACGCCTTACCAAAGATGAATTAACTTCATTGGCTTCAATGGATTTGAATGTAGAATCAGAATGTAGGATTAGGGATTATTTTGTTTTTCTATGTTTGACGGGATTGCGTTATTCTGATTTTTGTCTGATTGATAAATCCAATTTTGTACCTCATCAAAACGGTTATATACTTCGCTTGTATACGCATAAGACGATTAAGCGAGCTGAGATTCCTTTGACAACCAAAGCAATAGAAATTGCACATAAATATGAATTCCGTTTTGATTATTATACAAATCAAGCGTTTAATCGTCAGTTAAAAGATTTATTAGCACGATATGATTTGTTTGGAGACGAAATAATAAAGTATCGCCAAATAAAGAAAGGAGTAGAAAAGGTGAGTATGCTGAGAAGAGAAAAAATTAGTGCTCATACAGGTAGAAGAACTTTCATATCCATATTGGTTGAAAACGGAGTAAATTTGCCCAAAATAATGGCAATGACTGGACACACTAAAGAATCAACCTTAAAAATATACGTAGATAGGTTCTCGCCTAATCTAAAAGACGCTATTGTACCATTGGAATTTTAATCTTTAAAAATTTGATTATTTATGGACACAAATAAAAAAGAAGAAGTATCCCAACAAGCTCATCTAGATGAGTATCTAACTAAATGTTTCGTTAGTTATTTAATAGCCATAAAAGAAAATGGTGACGCATTGGGATATACGAGAGTTCAGACAGCATTATTTACTGCTCTTGGTGGTTTAGACAAGGACTATAATACACCTCAATTTGTGGGGCGTATGAGAGATGATTTTGAATTGATTGCAAGACATTTAGATTCAATATCTCATAATATGTATAAGGAAGAGAGAATAAAGGAAGTTTATAATGATAGAAATTCTCCGCAATTAGAAAAGACATATACAGTTGTTGATATTGCAAAGAAGCTCAATATAACGGAACAAGCGGTAAGAAAGAGTATCAAAGTAGGCAATTTGAAGGCACAGAAAGTAAGGAATAGTTATCAAATTACACATAATGATTTAGATGATTTTATTAAAAATAGAAAGCGCAAGTAATTAAAATATGGTAGGTAACTTCTATCAACTATTTGTGAAGTAACCTATTATACTTCACAGAACGGTTTAGCATAAAATTTTCGGGAAAAAAATTGTTCCCAAAATATGCACAATTTGGTTTTCTAATATTTTTCGTGTATGTTTGAATCATAAGAAATATATAATAATAAAAAACGGAAAGATAGTACGTTTATCCTTAGCAGAGGAAATGTACTATCTTTTTTTATTTAGTAATTTAATAATCAAAATATTATGAAAAAAGTAGAATACCAATTTACACAGGTACCAACGAAATTAATGATACTGTTGGACGTTAATTGTAGGAGTATGTTGTTTACCCTTTGTCAGCTAGCTAGCCATTATGCAAAAGATGGTGGCAGATTCTTCCGCACTAATGCAGATTTAGCATTAGAGAGCAGATTAAGTCAAAAACTCGTTATAGCAACCCTAGATACGTTATATACTCATGGAATAGTTGAGATATGGAGCGTAGGGAAGGGAAAAGGGAAGCAAGCTAACTATTATAGGTTGAATTATGCAAGGTTCAAAGAATTTGAGAGCCTCAGAATGGATGAGTTAAAGAATCCCGAATTACAACTTCCAATGGTTGATTATCGTGCTAAGGGTTATTCACCAAGTTATTTAAAAAAGAATACTCAAAATGTTTCCCAAGAAATTCCCAATGATTTCCCTAGAATTTCCCAAATTACCAACAATATAGAAAATATAGATAATAAAAATAATATAAATAATGAAGAAATAGAAAATAGTAATATTAATAATATAGAAGATGAGTATAATAAAAGGATTAATGAATTATTAAAAGGAGGAATGAAGGTTGAGAATATATTAATTAACTTAGCTAAAGAAGATTGGGAATGCTTCAAATTTTTCAAAGGTAAACTAAAGCAGAATGAGGATTTTAAAACACATTATAGAAGATTGTTACCTTTGGTCAATGACTTGATTCAACAATATGAACCTTGTTAATTTATTTACTTCAATGTTGTAATTTTCTTACTCTAGGTGATATTTATAATAAGAAGTAACAATAAAGTTACTTCAAGAATAAATGATTAAATAGAGTAAAGTATGAATAATAATATAATTCAAGAAGTAAAGAAAAAGATATATGAACTTCAAGAACTTATAACGAGATTAGAGCAGCCTCAACAGACAGAAGAAAAAAAACTAGACTATGTGAATCTTTCGGAAGGTAACAATGAAGACAAACTGAATAGAATAACGGAACAGATAACTCAATACGATATAAACATAATTCCAACTTCTAAAGATTCTCAGTTGATAAGGTGTGCTATAGTCAATGAATTAGGAGATAGGGGGTTAAAGTATTGGCATATTATAAGAGCAAGAGCGGATGGGTATGATGAGGCTGAACAGACTAAGAGATATGTATATCTGATGAGCAGAAAAGCTTCTATAAACCTGAACTTTGGAGTAATAATTAACAGATATAAAGCAGCTATAGACCTATACAATAATAACTTAAATAATAAAGAACATGGAAACAACTAAACAAAGCGTTGAACGAAGCGGGAACCTTAATCCAATGTGGGGTAAGCGACAATCCCTAGAGACCAAGAAAAAGATTAGTGACAGTCAGCGAAAACGATATGCAGCCATCCGAAAGGCAATTAGAGAGCAAGACATATTACAATTTGCTCAAACTGATAGTGAAGCAAGAAAGGAACTAATACATCAACTCCTAGATAAGAATGATATATCGTTTGATAATGTACAACAAGCAGTCAACTTCGTAGCTTTTTTGCTGGAAAAAGAACGAGTTAAGGCTATTGTTCAAGAGGAAATCAATAAACTCTTAGTCAATGATTGACACGGGTAGTACGATGTAAAATTATAGATTCTACATAACTAATTGATTATCAGTATAGGGAAACGGTTTGTCGTTTATTCCGATTCTTGCTTTTTTCTGCCTCTAGTTGATGGCTTGGTATATAATTTCCCTTTTCTGATAATACACCTACTATTCTGATATAGTTGAGGGTCATTTTCTGATAATTTAGAAAAGTAATTATTCAATGACGCTTTACTGATTCCCAATTCATCTGCTGTGTGCTTATCATACATTGAGGCTGGTGAGCCATAATATTCATGCACACCATTTAACTCTAGGTGGATTATATTTCTGTATTCTTCCATATTTATATATTTTCTACAAAGTTACTAGAAATATTATCTATATTCAAATAGAATCATATTTTTAACTGGGTTTAACTCCAAATATTATTCTATTTCAAATAGAATAACTATCTTTGTGGTGTGAGAGATAAGGATAGTAATAACAGTCAAAACTTAAAAAGATATGAAGGCAATTCAATTCAATAGTTCAAATGTGATAACAACAGCGGTTAAGTGTATGCAGCATGATATGGATGAGGCTACAGCAGTAAGTAAAGGTATGATGGCAGAGACTTTGAAAAAACGAATGATGAGAGGTGAAGTAGTTAGATTCTGTTATGAAAAGCTAGACGGTACAATCCGTTATGCTGTTGGTACATTACAAACGGATGCTGTTAAGGCTAATATAGAAGGTACAGGCATCCCAAAACGATTCTATGGAATGTTTGCCTATTTAGATTTACAAAAGATGCAATGGAGAGGGTTTAAGATTGAAAGACTAATTGGAATTGTTGATTGATAGGTGGGGTAATCCCACCTATTTTGCTATTGTATTATTCTATTTTAAATATAATCATATTTTTAACTGGGTTTAACGGAAAATATTATTCTAATTAAAATAGAATCATTATCTTTGTACTGTAATCAAAAAGCAAGGAGATATGAGAACTACAGAGATAATAGATAAAGCACTAGAGGTAATGAATGCTCAAGATTGGTATTGGTATATGTCGGATTATCAGGTAGCAGAAATGAAGGATAAGGCTTACAGTACTATGCGCCACTTCGTTGAATTGGTTGCTTCAATAAATGATTCAACAATTAGAAGAGCCATGAGAGAGCTTTGGACAGCAACCTATAATTACAAGGGATTAAGTTCTCCTATGAGTAGTCCAAGTGAGATACAGACTAGAGAGTATGATAATAGAAAAGCAGAATTGATGGCTGTTATCCTTCCATCAAGTTATAATATAGCAGCGTAATATGGAAATGGCAATGTATATAATGAGGATATTGAAAAGTCAGTTAATGATTGTATGGTCTTGGGGATTTAATTCTCCAAAGACTATAACAAATGGACTTAGCTTCAAGGTTCAAGGTTTCAAATTTAATGGAACTGTAGAGATTATATATAATGAAGGAACTGATTTGTTTGATATTTCATTCATTAAAAGAAATAAGATTATTGAGATTATTGAAGGTATCTACATAGACCAGCTTGTCTCAGTCATTGATAACCATGTTGAGAAGGTAGATAATTACAATGAACGTGTTGAGGCTGAATATTCACTTATTTAGAAAAGTGGTTATAGCTTGATAATCAGCAGCCTTTTAAAATGAGAGGCTGTAATATACTCACTTACATATTAATATACTTAAAACTGAAAATTATGAGCGTTAAGAATAGTACAACTGTAGCAGATTATATAGAATGGGATAAGGCGGTTAACTTGGTGCATAGATTATTCAATGATGGTGAATATCGTATGTCATTGCTTATTGGGTGTGGCATCTTCTTTGGATTGCGTATTTCTGACATTTTGCAGCTTACTTGGGAAATGTTATTATCTGATAAGTCTTTTGAGTTGATTGAGAAGAAAACAAAGAAGCATAGAGAGATTAGAATCAATTCTAACTTTCAGAAGCATGTACAAAAGTGTTATGATGCTCTTAACATAACAGATAGGTCGGAGAGGTGTTTTGTAAGCCGCAAGAATAGCGTTTATAGTATCCAGCGTATAAATGTCCTATTAAAAGGAATTAAGGCTAAATATGGCTTAAAATCAGTCAAAAATTTTAGTAGTCATTCCCTCAGAAAGACTTTTGGAAGGCATGTATATGAAAAGGCTGATACAAATGGAGAGATGGCTTTGGTTATGCTTTCAGAGCTATTCAATCATAGCAATATAGCCATTACTAAAAGATATTTAGGATTAAGGAAAGAAGAAATTTTACATTGTTACGACTTGCTGGATTTCTAGAAATTTATAATGTGAAAGGAAGTATCGGTATTACTTGGTATTGAGGAAGAATGATTTTTCATCTACTAGGATTAACTAGATAGAATTGCAAGTGTTGAAAAATAGGTATATTTTAAAATCATTGATAATCAGATGTAAAATAGCATAAAATGATTATATATTAAATGCTGGGTAAAAGATATTTCAAACATTAATTTCTGATTTTGAGTAACTTTGCAAAAAATACAGCTCACAAATGAACGTTTTTTGCTAAATTCTTTCTATTTTTGTAGCGTTGCATAGGGCAACAAGACATAATTTAGGAAGCGTTTGGCAATTTCCTTACCGATGAATCTGGACAATTCAAGTGTAAGATAGGAATGAAAGACGTTCTCCTTTGGTGTGTTTATATGTTTCCAACATATAAAGCCAAAGGTGTGAGCTGTTTTTATTCACTTACACGGGCAGTCCAGAGCCTATCGGTTGAATGCTAACAGGCTCACACTTTCTTTTTTATGCTCCTTTTAGTTTTCATTAAAGTACCATTGAGCCAATGGTTCATTATTAAAGCCATGGAATACAAGTTTAAGTATGTGGGTTCTAGTGTCGAGGACGGGAACTCTATAACACTGGAAAGGCACATTCTAGAAGCGTTTAAACTGCTTCAAAATGAGAATGACTATATCTTACTAGAAAACGAAAAGATGTTTAGAAACGAACAAACATTACAGAAGGGAGGTGTTTTGTAAACATTTATTCGGGAATAAAATTTTAGTAACCCTTTATATATTTTGTTGTAATATACTGCTATTCATTAACATACATCAGAATTAAAATAAAAAAAACAACTTAAATCTGTAATATATGAAATCATTAAATATAACTATAATAAGTTTTATTGTAGGAGCAATAATTATTGCTTGTAATTCCTCCAAAAAGGAACAGAAAGATAGTACGATAACCTCAGAATTGAGTTCTTTTTCTAACAAAATAGACAATGATACTCTAAATAGCAAAGAAAGTGGGCAAGACAACCTTGTATATCAGTCAGAAGAAATCGATGAGAACATTAACGATGGAACAAGCGATTATATAGAAACGCAGGAAATATGTGATATTCGCAATTTAAAAGAAAGCAAATATCATGATGTCGAAAATGAATTACTCAACGGGAAAGTACGTTCTGTAGAATGGAGCAATGGAAAATCAAATTATGTTATTAATTTTAATACAAATGGCGATTATCAATCCATAGTCCACTATAGCGATAATCCACATGCACCTACACAGCAACATCCTGCTATCCCTAAATATTTCATAGAAGGCAAATTGTTTAACAGATATATTCATCCATTGTATAATTTGAGAAATATTTCGTTTGGAAATTTCGTATATCGTGGCTTTGCTTATATTGATTGCTTCAACCTTATCTCATTTTTCAATGTGAAAGAATCGCAATATTCTTATGACAACAAATCAAATATTAGTGTCATACAAACAGACAGAGGTAAAATAGAATATAAATATAGTGAAAATGGTCTGCTAGAAGGATTCTTAGTAAATGATTTGCCAATGCTACAAATAAGTATGGAGAACAACATGATGTCAGGAATTAGTATTTACAGGGGGGATGGAAGTGTATTCTACAAATATGCTATTTCATATAAAGACAATTCTGTAATTCTTCAAAATGGAAGACCATTTGAAAAAACTGTTTTCCATTTTAATAGTAACGGGAGTGTTACGGAAATTGATGAACAAATAAATAAAGAACAATATTTTGAATCACTTATCTTTTACGATGATAAAGGGCGAATTTCCAATATAACGTACCAGTTCAATGGAAATGATGATGGAGAAGAAACCATTAAATACGACCAATATAATAATGTTGTGGATATTTATGTTTTCTCACGAAATCAGAGTGAAAACGAAAGCATGTGGCACAAAAAGAGATACAGATTCAAATATGAATATGATGATTTGGGAAATTGGATACAAAAAGATGTTTATGAAGTCATTGTTGGCGATATAGAAATAGAGAAAAAAGTAAGTACAGAAACCCGTAAAATTAAGTATTATGAATAAATTGTTGATAATTGGTTTATTGCTTTTCAATACCATGTTAGCTTACGGACAAGTTATAAATGGCAATATGTGGAATTATTTACCTGTTACATCTGAACAGATTCAAATGTATAAAGGTGATGGGGAGTCTTTATATAATGATGTGGAATTTAAAAATGGTATATGGACATCACAATTATATAGTATAAAGAAGGAAAATGTCGAAAAAATGACTATTGTATTTTGTCCTATTACTAAAAAATTCGGGAAGCCTATCTTATCAACAGAAGCCCGTAAAGGATTTCAAGTAACTTACCATTCAGACGGAAGAATCTTGCACGGAGGTGGAAGTAATCTTGGTTTAGATAGCAGAATAATTCCTGGCGGATATACTGCAAATGGAGCGGATATCAAACTGAAAGACAACAGAATCTATGAAGTAATTTATTCATATAACGAAAAGGCTATATATGAATATAATCAGAATGGGTATGTAAAAACTATAAGATACCATTCGAATTATGGGTCTTCGTTTGATAAAATACTTATTTTTCAATATAATTATATTCCTAATAGCAATAAAATATCGAGTGTCGTTGCTTATAATGGTGAAACGGCAAAGGAGGTCGGGAAAGTAAATTATGTGTATGATGCTCAAAAAAGGCTTATTCATTTATATGGGAATCATATAGATGCTGGAAAGTTTGAAAAACAAATAAAATATGACATTCACGGAAATATTGCATTTCTGAGCTTTTCTGAACATTCTAAAATGGGTGACTATCGTAAACAAGAGTATATTTACAATAACCACTATGATGAAAAAGGACTGTTGTGTAAAACAGAATATCAATATAAAGATGAATCAAATTCCAATAACTTCTCAAACAGCTATTCTTTGAATTTTGTTAGCTGCTATAAGTATGATATTGAGGGAAATTGGGTTGAAGTTTTAACAACAGATGAACAAGGAGTTGGGGAATGTGTAAAAAGGCTTATAACATACAAATAAGAATGGTGATAGTTTTAGCAGAAAGTGTAATTAATTTATAAATCGTTAAAAAGAATATTCAGATGGAAAAAGCAAAAAGTATCAAAATGTTATCTTGTTTTGTTGCAGTAGCTATAGCTATATGTTTATTAATTGTATTTGTAAACACATCCAACAATCAAGGTGAAAAACAATCCGTTGAAGAAGTTAATATTAAAAATCGCATAAAGAATATCTATAGTGATTTAAATTTAAATGATACCAATGTAGATGAAAAATATCTTAGCGAAAACCTCAGAAAACTAATGGATAAAGCCTATTCTTTGGTTGATGGCCCAGAGTACATTGATTACAATATATGGACTAATAGTCAAGACCATGATACATTAACAGCTATAATAGTAGATTGCTATTTTATAAATAAAGCACAAGCAATAGCAAGACTTCAAGTTATAGATTCTCATTTTGGCGAATTATCTTCTCCAACTTTATATTTGCAGCACGAAAATGGAGATTGGTTTGTGGATGATATAATAGAAGATAGAAATAGCTCTTTAAAAATCTATACTATTAAATTTATAGAGGAAAACAAATAGAATCTGATTACCAATATTGTTTGACTAATTGACGTTTATTATTTATAATTAAATGCTTGAACTAAGCATTAACAATAAAGTTATTAGAGATAGAAAAAATGTTTGTTTTTCAACTTACGATTATGTAAGCGGAAAAAGTCTTTTTGACTCACGATAAAAATATCGTAACTCTAGATTACCTGTTTACAATCCTTTGGAATAAAATTATATTAATTAAAAACAATAGAATATGTTAAAAACAATAATCTCTCTTTTAATTTTTGTATATATGATACTTGCCCTATTGCATTATAGTTTTTCGGAAATGGATGGGCAAAAAATATTAGCTAAAGAATATGAAGTTCCAATGAGTGTATTACCTGACATAAGTACGGATATGCATAATTTTTTAATTCCCCACAATACATATTATATCACAACCAACATGGGTGAAGATATAACATTGGCAACTTCATATTTTGGAATTGTTTTCTTTGATGATGATAATATTGATAAATATTTAGGACTTAATTCAATTAAAGAAGAATTAAAATCAAGAGGCTATTATGAATGGGCAAAATAATATATTCACTAATATTCAGAAGTGAATATTGAAATATAATCTTAAGTAGCTGATAATAGGTTATTTACGTAGAAAATCTAATATGTAGCGCAAAATGGATATTCACTTTTATCTGTTTTGCGCTATTTTTGTGTATTGTAGTTGATTATAATTTCATATATTTGTATCAACCTTGATTTTTATATCAACATGAAGGAAATAGATAATATAAGGAGATATATGGATGAGGCTCACATGAGTCAAAGAGAGCTGGCACAGAAAAGTGGTATAGCCCATGAAACAATATCCAAAATTCTAAATGGGAAATATCCTCTTAGCCATAAGTTATTGGTCAAGATTGCTGATGGTTTGAACGTTCCTATATCTGAATTAATGGAAGATGCTATAACTCCTATCACTGTTGGGGTACAAGGCTATGTTGAGTATGATAATCAGATAATCAAAATTAAGTCTTTTCGTCAGCTACAAAAGTTGGTTCATAAAATTGAATACGAGACTAGCATACTGCCAAGGGAAGTGAAGGAAATCAAAGCTCTAAATGAGAAGAATCGAAAATTGATTAAAAAATCAACAAGTGAAAAAGATTATGAATTTAATATCAATGACTTTGAGCTAATTCAAACACATGATGCAACTAAGGTGGATTGTTGGGCGTTCAAGACAGCATCCGACACTAAAGATGGCATTGTATTAGACTTAGGAAATCAATGTTCGGGTTATCCGTTTAAATTAAACGGACATGTGTTTTTTACGTCCGAAAGTGCATACTTGTGCGGTCAATTTTCGCATAATAAAGAAGAGCATAAACGCATTCAAAATCAGTTGTTATATGAGAAGAACGGCTACACTGCTAAAAAGAAGGTGAAAAACGCAAACAAAGCATTAATAAGAGCCGATTGGGATTCATTCAGAACTGAATGGATGTTGTATGTTATATGGGCTAAATGTCAGAATAGAGATTTTGCAGAAAAATTAAAATTACTCCCTCCAAACGCAATCATAATTGAAAATAGTACGACAATACATGAGGGCACAAGTTCATCATGGGGATGCAAGAATGTGGAACTTGAAGAGGCTAGGGATAAGGTAAAGCGTTACACTACCTTACAATACATGAAGAAGGTACGTGAGGGAAAAATAAAAAAGAATAGCCTAGAATTAGATGCGCTTATTCAATCAGAAAGGGATAAGATTCAATATATTGGAACATATTCAGATGGTAAGAATTATATGGGTAAGATATTGAAACGCTGTCAATTAGCATTGCTTAATAATACCGAGCCAAATATTAATTATGACTTGTTACGCTCAAAGAGAATATATCTACTTGGTGAATTATTGAACTTCTAATGGTGCTTAAATAATAAAAGAGTTATACTAGTCAGTGATTGACTAGTGCAACTCTTTTATAGGAAGGTTTTATTCTTCTATTTTTTGGGGAATCATATAATAATCGTAATCCTCAAAATCTTCATCGTCAAATGGAATCTCACCCTTATATTCGAGGAACGCATCATGAGCCAAAATAAGGACGTCTTCATCTTTATTTACTTTGTCCTTTATTGTTTTATCTAGTAACTCAAATTCTGCGCACAATTCGTAATATGACAAATAAATTCCATCACGGACTTGATTTAGGCATCGTACCATGTAGATTGCTTCTAAAACATTTTCAGCTGTTATATCAGTGACTTCAATATTATAAGATGATAAACAACAGGTTGTCTTTTCTAGTGAAAAAATCCACCAATCATTGCTGTAAAAGCATGCTCTATTTACACTGTTATCAAAGAAAAAATTAATTAGTTTATAATTCATATTGTTTATTATTTTAAAATTTATAATTCTATTTTATTAGAGCCTATTGGTGAGCATCCAATATCCTACTGGCTCTCAGTTGAAAGTAGGAAGTTCAACTGTTGTCTTCGAGAAATCTGCTCAATTATTTCTTTTGACGATGCAAAGTAAGTGAAAAGTGATGAGGCTAATAGTGTATACTAATGTACTGTACACTGTATATACACGATGTACATAAAAAAATCCACCTAAGATATAGGTGGATTAAGATATTTATGCTAATATGTGATAGTGCTTGTTTATCTATAATGTGTCTTTCAGACCTTCAAATGGGTTTTTAGAACTTTTCTTATAGGCTGTATTGCTGTAGGACTGAGCCAATCCATTTACTCCAAATATATTTTTTGCTTTTTCCCATTTTTTATCTTCGTTATTGCAAAGTTCAGCTAGGAATAGCGCAAGGTTGACTTTGCTGCTTAACCATTTTAAACCATGCTGAGGCTTATTACCATTACCCGAAAAGCAATATATAAAATCTTTTAAGGAAGTCGTTGATTCTAAATATTTGCCATCTATCAAGAAAGTATAAATAGATTTGAATTGTACTTCGTTATAATCCAAGTTATAGTGGGATAACTCATCTGACTCTTTATCATTTGCGAAGATAGGTTTTGGCTCATTCAATAGTTTTTCAAGAAATTCGCAAGCTAAAGTAATTTCCCTTTTTCTTATTATATGGTATTTTTGCTCAAAATATGTACGTCTATTCTTATTAATGTCAAAATCATAATCAAACCAATTTGATTTTTCATAATTGGCTAAAGACTCTTTAAGTCTGTTGTAATATATTCCGACTTTATCTCTGAATAGTGGACTTTCAATGTAGCACGCAAAGGCACATGTTTCAAATCCCTTCCTTTTGTATGCAAGAACTCTACCCCAATCTTCAATGTCTAATTTACCATTGCATATTGCGTTAATATTGCGATGGTAACCATTATAAATGGCATATATAAACTTTAAAAAATTTCTTGTATCCATATTGATGAATTTTGGAAGACAAAAATAATAATAAATGTCTTGTTTACTGGATAGTTGGAAAAGAAATTGAAGAGGTATCTATTAAGATTCTATTTAATTAAAGAAGTTGCGTTATGTCTGAATAGGTTGCTTTTTTACGCAACCTTCTATGAAAATGTGTTGAAAAAAGTGTTGAGAAATAAAAAAGAGGCTTGATAATCAATATCTTGCCTCTTTTACCAGTCGGGGTGACTGGATTCGAACCAGCGACCACACGCCCCCCAGACGCGTACTCTAACCGGGCTGAGCTACACCCCTAGTTTACAGGTTTATCCCATTGTCTCACAATAAAAGTCCAGCATATCGAAAATTTCTTCTTTACTTGCCGTCTGGTTGATGCGGATGTCTCCGATTCCTCCCAGCAGTGTGAAATTCACAGTTTCGGCAGAAGTGTTTTTTTTGTCATGCTTCATCAGTTCGTATAAAGTTTCATAATCCTTGCAACTGAATGGAAGTTTACCGTAATTTTCTTTTATGAAAGAGATGGTCTGGCGCATCTGTTCTTTTGGAAATCCCACTTTCAGGTGCGAATAATACAATTCGCATACAATACCCCAGGCTACGGCATAACCGTGTAATACCGGCTGTCCTTTCTTCAATGCAAAACTTTCGAAGGCATGTCCGATGGTATGTCCCAAATTCAGTGCCTTGCGTATACCCTTTTCAAACGGATCTTGTTCTACGATATTTTCCTTGATGGCAACCGATTGACCGACCAATGTCTGAAGGTGGGCATAATCAATGTGTTCCATATCGAAGCATACCAGTTCGCTCCAATGTTCGGGTTGACTGATGAGGCCGTGCTTCAGCATTTCTGCATATCCCGACAAAATATTGGCATGATCCAGCGATTTCAGAAAATTACAGTCTATCAGTACGCTGGAAGCAGAGGCAAATACACCGATTTCATTTTTCAACCCGTTGAAATTGATCCCGGTTTTTCCGCCTACCGAGGCATCCACCATAGCGAGCAGAGTAGTTGGTATGTTAATCATCTGAATACCACGCTTGAAAGTGGCGGCAGCAAATCCTCCGAGGTCGGTTACCATTCCTCCTCCCAGATTTATCATTAGTGAGTGTCGGGTGGCTCCCTGTGTGCTTAGAGCGTTCCATACCTCACTCAAGGTATCCAGATTCTTGTGAACATCTTCTGCTCCGATACAGATTTCAGTAGCATTTTTAAGAAAAGGCAGCTGTTCAAGAAGGGGAAGACAATATTGATGGGTATGTTCGTCGGTCAATATAAATAATTTATCGTGTGGGCATTGGGCTACGGCCTGTTGCAGATCCGTTTCCAAATTCCGGCAAATAATGACATCTTGTTTACTCATGATTATCTTGTTTTTCCTGCAAAAATAGAAAAAAAGTCAGAAGAGAATGTGGGTTTACTTCTGTTTAATTAATTTTGTGGCAAATAACTAAAAAAGTGTATTATGAAAGGAATATTGCCTGCATCGTGTAGAATAATAGGATATGCCCTATTGATATTGTCTGTATTTGTACCGCTTCTGATGTATATGTTTGGAATGGTAGACGATACAAACCTGTTGTATGTAAAAATGAGTATGAAACTGGTTATCTGGCTTTCTTTGTTTATGGTTTTTCTGGCCAAAGCAAAAGAAGAAGATGCGGAGGCCGCTTCTTTACGCAGCAAGGCTATGCAATATGCGCTATATGTGTGGGGACTTTATTATATAGTTCTGCTGGTGAAAGGTGCAGTAGAGGGAGACTTGCAGGTGGCCGATAATTCAGTGGGAATTGTATATATGGTTCTGAATGTACTCGTTTGGGAATTTTTCTTGCAGAAGCGTCGCATGGAAAAGATGTTCAGAAGAAAATAAATAGAAAAAAGGGGAAGATACATTAAACCTTTTGGAGTTTGAAAAGTCAAACTCACATTGAAACAAGAAAGAACAGAAGAATGAAAAATTGGGTTTTAGTGGTTTTGCTGCTGTTCGGCTGGGGAGCTGTGTGGGCACAAAACAAAGGGGGAAAGAATAGTATATCGGGCACTGTGGTAGATGGGGATGATCAATCGCCTGTAATGCAGGCTACGGTTCAGATTCTTTCATTGAAAGATAGTACGATGATAACCGGTAATGTGACCGATTTGGATGGGAATTTTTCCTTGTCGGCTCGTCCTGGAAAATATTTGTTGAAGGTTTCTTTTGTAGGCTATTCTCCTACATTTAAATCAGTTGTACTGACACGTAATGTTCCTCAACTCCGGTTGGGGAAAATCGAGTTGCACTCCGATGCCATTATGCTGGATGAAGCTGTGATTGTGGCACAGGCACCGGAAGTGACTGCGGTGGCAGATACGTTGGTATACAATAGTTCGGCATACCGTGTACCCGAGGGGTCTGCACTGGAAGAGTTGGTGAAAAAATTACCTGGGGCAGAAATTGATGAAAACGGAAAGATTACCATCAACGGAAAAGAAATCAAGAAAATCATGATAGACGGTCAGGAGTTTTTTGCTGACGATCCGAATATTGCCATGAAAAACCTGCCGGTGAACATCATTGATAAGGTGCGTGCGTATGACAAACAGTCTGATTTGGCCCGTGTCACGGGAGTTGATGACGGAGAAGAGGAAACCGTGCTCGACCTTACTGTGAAGCCAGGTATGAATAAAGGTTGGTTTGGAAATGCCGATTTGGCTGGTGGAAACAAAGACCGTTATAGTGGAAAACTGATGCTGAATTATTTTAAGGGCTCCAATCAGTTTACTGTCATCGGTTCGGCCAATAATGTAAACGATAATGGATTTCCCGGAGGCGGTGGCGGTGGACACTGGCGTAAGGAGAATGGGCTGACTGCCATTAAAATGGGAGGATTTAACTTTGCTACAAAGAACGAAAAGCTGGAAGCTGGTGGTAGTGTGAACTTTAACTACAAGGATGCGGATATGCTGAGCAAGCAGTCTTCAGAAACTTTTGTTTCTACAGAAAATAGTTCGTTTCAGAATGCATTCGACCATACACGTAACAAAACAACCAATCTTACAGCCGACTTCCGTATTGAATGGCATCCGGATACGCTTACTACTTTAATCTTTCGTCCGCGTGTAAAGTATGGAAAAACGGATAATACCAATAATGTCAACTCGTATACATTTAATGAAGATCCCGGATACTCTACGGATGAATTGTTGTCATCTGGGCAGGTGACTGATTTGGTACCCGAGGAGATTGTTGTCAATACGATTGTTAAAAATTCGCTTACAACCGGAGACGATGTAACTGCAGGAGGTTCGTTGATGGTCAACCGTCGTTTGTCTGACAATGGTCGTAGCCTTACTTTCCGTGGTAAATACAATTATACCAACAGCAGTAGTGAACAGTTCTCTACTTCGCTGACCGAGTATTTCCAACAGACTGATGAGGAGCGTTACGAAGAACTTCGCCGTTATATCAATACACCGACCAAAACATCGGATTACAGTGCTCGCTTGATGTATAGTGAACCCATTTTCAAGGGAGGATTCTTGCAGTTAAGTTATAACTTCCAGTATAAACATTCTACTACGGATAATTTCACTTACGACATGCCCGATGGATGGAATATACATGATGAGGTGGGAGACCAAGGAGTATTGAATCCGGACTTGAGCAAGAATGCAACTTATAATTATTATAATCATCAGGTCGATCTTGCTTTGCGCTGGGTACGTGAGAAGATGCAGCTTAATGCGGGTGTCTCTTTCCAGCCACAGAGTTCTACGCTTACTTATCAGAAGGGAGAATATAATGTAGATACGGTACGTCATGTCTTCAATTTTACACCGACGTTCCGTTTCCGGTATAACTTTTCTAAGACAAGCCGTCTGGAGTTGGAATACCGTGGACGAAGTTCACAGCCCGATATGGTCGACTTGCTGCCGATAAAGGATGATACAGATCCGCTGAATGTAAAGGTGGGAAATCCAGGCCTGAAGCCTACTTTTACCAATGAGTTCAAGTTGGAATACAATTTCTTTAATGCCGAAACGCAACGTGGTATGTTCTCGCATGTACGTTTCCAGAATATGATTAATGATATCAGTAGCCGCAGAACGTATAATTCTTCTACCGGAGGTACGGAAACCATGCCGGAAAATATCAACGGAAACTGGAATGTGTTTGGAGTGATGGGTACCAATACGGCTTTGCGTAATAAGAAGTATACCATCAATACGTTTACCATGGCAAACTATAGCAATATGGTGAGCTACATCAGTGATAAGGATGTGACGACTGATGCCGATAAGAATACTACCAAACAGTTGCTTTTGAGCGAACGTTTGCGTGGTACGTACCGTAACGACTGGTGGGAGTTCTCGCTGAATGGTTCTATCAGTTATACTCATTCGCGTAATAATTATCAGGAGAGCAACAACATGGATACGTATCAGTTCTCTTATGGTGCCAGCACCAATGTACGTCTTCCGTGGAATATGTCGGTATCGACCGATCTTTCACAGAATTCACGCCGTGGATATGCAGATGCCAGCATGAACCGCGATGAACTGATTTGGAATGCACAGATTTCTCAGGATTTTCTGAAAGGAAATGCAGCTACGGTAAGTCTTCAGTTCTATGATATTCTGCGTAATCAGAGTAATATCAGCCGTACCATTACGGCAGCCATGCGTAAGGATATAGAATACAATGCTATTTACAGCTATTGTATGGTACATTTTATTTATCGTCTTAATTTGTTCGGTGGTAAGGGAGCTCCTCGTCCCGCCGGAGGACCTGCGTTTGGTGGTCCCGGACCGCGTCATCGCCGTTTTTAAGGTTTGATTCGGCTATTCATACTGTAGGGTAACAGAACTATATTTCAATCGGCGTCGTCGGCTTTATAGTTGGCGACGCCGTTTTTGTGTTCAACGTCGTCGGCTGTATAGCCTGCACCGTCGGCGATAATACAGAGTTTGTCACTTCTTGTATTTTCATCTTTTTTGTGTAACTTTGGGAAAAGACAGGAGGAGGCTTTGCATATGGCTTTTCATTATTCCTGTCGCAATGTCCAATTAATATAGATATCTGTATGGATGGAATAGCTTGGAGTGAGATTTTCGGGACTTTTTTTTATATATTGTATTTTTTCATTGTCCTCTTCACCATATTTTCTCTGATACTGGACAACCGGAGTCCCATCAAGACCATGACATGGATTCTGGTTTTGTTTTTCTTTCCTGTTGTCGGACTGATATTCTATTTCTTTTTTGGAAGGAGTACACGTAAGGAACGCCTGATAAGTAGGAAGCGTTATATCCGTCTCAGCAAGCGTCCGATGGCTGAATATCAGTCGCAGGAGTCCTTGCAGGATGAAACCGGTAAGCCGAGACTGATGGCTTTCTTTAAACGGGTGAACAAGGCATTGCCTTTTGGCGGGAATAAAATGGAAATTTATACCGACGGGTATTCGATGTTGCAGGCGCTGATTAAGGCAATAGCCGGTGCACGGCATCACATCCATTTGCAGTTCTATATTTTTGAGAACGATGCAGTAGGTCGTCTGTTGCGCGATTTGCTGATAGATAAGGCTCGTGAAGGAGTGAAGGTGCGTTTGTTGTACGACGACGTGGGATGCTGGAAGGTAGACCGGCTGTTTTACGACCAGATGTTGTGCGAAGGAATCGAAGTGCTGGGGTTTCTGAAAGTACGTTTTCCTTTGTTTACCAGTAAAGTGAATTACCGGAACCACCGGAAGATTGCCATTATCGACGGGCGGATTGGTTTTATTGGGGGAATGAATATTGCAAAGCGGTATATCCGGGGCTTTTCATGGGGGAGATGGAGAGATACTCATGTGCGCCTGTCGGGAAAAGCGGTTTATGGACTGCAAACTTCTTTTCTTACAGACTGGTATGCCATAGACCGCACATTGCTTACTTCAGCAGAATACTTTCCGAAAATGCGCGAAGAAGGAAATGTAGTGGCTCAGATTGTGACATCCGATCCGGTAGGTGAGTGGAAGGATATTATGCAGGGAGTGGTATTGGCCATTTGTAATGCACAGCGTTACATTTATGTGCAGAGCCCTTATTTCCTTCCTACTGAAGAGGTAATGAATGCCTTTCAGACAGCGGCACTGGCAGGAGTGGATGTAAGGGTAATGATTCCCGAACGTGCGGATACTTTCCTTACACACATGGGGTCATTGTCTTATCTGGATGAACTGATGGCTGCCGGTGTAAAAGTGTATATGTATAAAGCCGGATTTTTGCATTCCAAACTCATTGTATCCGATGATGAAGTGGCTTCTGTAGGTTCTGCCAATATGGATTTCCGCAGTTTCGAACATAATTTTGAAGCCAATGCTTTCTTTTATGACAAAGAAACAGCATTGGCTTTGAAAGAAATATTTTTAAATGATCAGCGTAGTTGTCTGTTACTCTCCCGTAAGCAGTGGGCCATGCGCCCGCGGAAACAGCGTGTTATAGAGTCTGTGGTTCGTCTGCTGGCTCCTTTACTCTAAAGAAAGAGAAGTTGACGCTTCCGTAGTGACGGTGCTCTACAAAGTTAGGATGATTTTCGAAATTCAAGTCTTTTCCGTGTTCCAGCACAAACAGTCCGTCTGGTTTCAGCAGCTCCTGCTTGAAGATAAGGTCTGGGATAGTAGCCAGTTCTTTCAAAGCATAAGGGGGATCGGCAAAGATAAAATCGAATTGCTCGCTACACTTTTCAATGTATTTGAATACATCACCTCTCAGAGGAAAACATTTGTCGGTTTTTACTTCACGTATCACTTTACTGATGAATGCATGATGCTGAGGGTCTTTTTCTACTGAAATCACCCGGTCGCAACCTCTTGAAACCAGTTCTATACTGATACTTCCCGTACCTGCAAACAGGTCGAGAGCGGTGATTCCGTCTTCAAAATCAATGTAGTTGTTCAGTACATTGAAAAGGTTTTCTTTGGCAAAGTCGGTTGTAGGTCGGGCTTTGAATGTATGGGGCACATCGAAGCGTCGTCTTTTATAAATACCACTAATTACTCGCATATCAGTAGAGATTGGATGTCAAACGGAACTTCTTCAATAGGAGTGTCTGTTGCACTGTGAAGTTCTGCCTGAGGATTAATAATGAATATCTTTCTTATGTATTTTTTCAGCTCGCCCATTAGGCTGTCCTGTTGGGAGAGATCACCTGTCAGGTGGAGTTCATCCCGTTCCTGGTCGTATCCCAACATTTTCCATACATTGAGCAGATAGTAGCAGGTATCTTCGGTGGTAGTCACCGGATAACTGTTGATGAGCTGTAGCTTTCCGCGGTCGAAGCAGAATAAATCAATGCTGTGCGGGTGCAGGTTAGCATATAGCTTGCTATTGTTTCCCAATCTGCTCTTGGCTGTCAGCAGTTCAATCTGTGGGCTGACGGCAGAGAAGAAACGTGTGGAGGCAAAATTATCTGTCAGAAACTGATGCGTCAGCTTGTCGATGGAAAAGAGGATTACCAGATTGCTTTTTCCCAGAATATTGCACAGCACAATTTCGTTGTTTTGCTTGGGCAGGTTCTGATAGAACAGACTTTCCATCTGTTCGTCTTCGAATATTTCCAGCGGTACCGGAGTGTAACGCGAAGAATGAATCAGAATATTGGTCTGTTTGTATTTGTACTTCAGCTCTTCTGTTTCTGCCAGAAACGACTTTACGTTGGCTGCCATCGAGCGCTGGGTGTTGACCGCGTATTGCTTAAAGAATAATTTACTGTCGCAGAACGGGTCGTAGATAGAAAAAGAAAATCCATCCGTACTAAGACGGATGGATAAAGTATATTGTTCCGATTTTGTAAAATCGATCGATTCAATCATATATATTATTCCCAGTTACCTGCGTTGTTGTTAGGCTGTTCGATATCACCTACTTTCAGACCGCAGTATTTACCCAATTTGTTCTGCATGTCTTTCAAGTTAGCCAACTGCTGTGCATCCAAGTCGCCCAAATATACGTCGTAAGCAACCTGTGCCTGGAACAAGTTCAGAGGAGCACCAGATTTTGTAGTATCTTTACGGATAGCCATTTCGAATTTAGATCCGTTTCCGAATGGTACGTAAGCCAAAGAATCCGGGTTGAAACCTTTAGCAAAGATAGTATCCATTACGGCAACCCACATTGTATCACGACGGAAGTTCTGCAAGCCTTCTTTTTCTACATCTTTCCAGTTACCAGTCTTTTTAGCTTTGTTGATTAATTCCATAGCTTTCTTTTCTGTCATACCGTTGTTCAACTGGTCGTCAGTCAAAGAACCTACTTTCATGATGAAAGGAAGTTTTGCAGTTTTAACGAAAGCAATCAGAGAGTCGAAGTCTGCTGTATATGCACCGTTGTGCATTGTACGATATTCCTGCTGTGCTTTGCGGATATCGATCAAGCGAGCGATAATTGCTTTTTCTCTTTCTTTTTTTGCTTCATCGAAGTTGATAGGACCCATGATACTGCCGTAGCAGATGTATACCAAGGCAACAACACAGGCAGCTAATACAAGATTAATAACTGTTTTCATGATAATATTTGTTTTTTTAGTTTATATTCGTAGCGCAAAAATAAAATAAATTACTTTAACCACGTCAAAGTTACGTGAACTTTTTATGCCGTGTTATGTTAAATAATGATTTGTCGCAGCAAATTAAGCGAAATTTTTCCTATAAACCAACAGAAGAACAAGATTTTACTATAAAATCTTTCGCCGACTTTTTATTTTCTTCGCAAGCAGATTCTGCTTTCATTCTGAAAGGGTATGCCGGAACGGGAAAGACTACGCTGATGGGGGCTTTGGTCAGAACCATGGGGGAGTTGAAGCGGAAATGTGTATTGCTGGCTCCTACCGGTCGGGCAGCAAAGGTTTTTGCGCATTATGCAGGACATCCGGCTTATACCATTCATAAGAAGATTTATCGCCAGCGGGTATTTTCGAATGAAACAGACAATTTCACTATCAATCAGAATATGCATCGTCACACCTTATTTATAATAGATGAGGCTTCAATGATAGCCAATAGCGGGCTGGGAGGAATGGCTTTTGGTACAGGACGACTGCTGGACGATTTGGTGCAGTATGTATATAGTGGAGAGGGATGTCGGCTGATGATGGTAGGAGATACGGCACAGTTACCTCCGGTAGGCGAAGAGGAAAGTCCGGCTTTATCGGCTTCTTTTTTGCGGGGCTATGGACTGGAGGTTACGGAGTGTAGCTTGACACAGGTAGTGCGTCAGACAACTGATTCCGGTATTTTATACAATGCTACATTGTTGCGACAATATATTACAGAAGAGAATTTCTTTTCGCTTCCGGTGTTGAAGGCAACTGCATGCTCCGATGTACGGATTCTGCCGGGAGGAGAACTGATAGAAGCCATTACCGAAGCCTATGATACGGCAGGCATGGACGATACCATGATAATTTGCCGTTCCAACAAACGGGCCAATCTTTATAACAAAGGGATACGTAATTCAATCTTGTTCAGAGAAGACGAACTGAACACGGGGGATATGCTGATGGTGGCGAAGAATAATTATTATTGGGGAGCGGAGTGTAAGGAACTGGATTTTATTGCCAATGGAGATGTGGCTGTGGTACGTAGAGTACGCCGGATACGCGAGATGTATGGCTTCCGTTTTGCCGATGTTGTACTGACTTTTCCGGATTATGATGATTTGGAACTGGAAGTCAAGATTCTTCTGGATACCCTGCATTCGGATGCTCCTTCGCTTACGAAAGAGGAAAACGACCGTTTGTTTTATGCTGTACTGGAAGATTATGCAGATGTTCCTACGAAACGTGAACGTATGAAAAAGATGAAGGAAGATGCATATTATAATGCCTTACAGGTGAAGTATGCTTATGCCGTGACTTGCCATAAGGCTCAGGGTGGACAGTGGAAAAGGATTTTTCTCGATCAGGGGTATATGACCGAAGAAATGCTTTCGCCCGACTATTATCGTTGGCTTTATACTGCTTTTACCCGTGCTACGGAGAAAATCTATCTGGTAAATTGGCCGAAGGAGCAGACAGAATAGTCAGAACAAATGTATATTTTGTTGGGAAATTGTGTGAAAAAGGGGCGTCTTCGTACTTTGAATCAGCCCCTTGAATGTTGCAGTTTTTCAGCTTTTTGTCAGGTATTCATTGTTTTTTGCATGTCGAAATTTTCTTAAGGTTCTATGGCGATGGTATGTTTTTTCATCAGTTTTTCGTGATGATTCTCCCAAAGTCTGTAGCTGAGCAGAATACACAGAAACACTGTACTGATAATGCAAACCCATCCGAACAGTTCTTTCAAACTGATGAGAATGGTTTGCTCTGTAACCTGTGCGTAAAGAGCTTGTATGGAATGAGGAGACAGGCTGCTGTGTACCTGGTCCATTCTCAGACTGAGAAGTCCGATGTTTTCCTGACTCAAATGTCTGAGCCACCGGGTAAGAATGGCTGTTCCGAGTGGGGTAGCTATACTGGTACGGATAAAGCTTAGTACGCAAAGTCCTTGAAAGAAATGCTGGAAAGGAACACTCTTGGCAATGTAAATGGTCAGTGCAATATAAAGTATACCGTTTCCTACACCTTTCAGATAATTGGGCAGGTACAGGCTTTCGATATTCAGTGTAGGATAAATAAGAAAATACATGTAGTACTGATAAATAATAATCAGTATAAATCCTACTGAAATGAGAAGTTTGAAACCTTTACGCAAGACTACCTGGCGATAAAACACCACTGCTGCTCCCGAGAGAATACCGATAAATACACACCAGTTGATGGATACAGAATTCAAGTCGTCGTAATGCAGAATGGAAGTCATGAACTGGCTCTGCAGAACCGAAGAGGTGGTAAGAAGCAGACACATCGTGAGGAACAGGAACAGAATAACCGGAAAGTTGCGGTAACGGAATACCTTGGGTGAGATATACGGGCGGCGCACTGTGCTCATGCGGTTGATGTTGATGAGCAGGCAGAGCAGGGCAATGACGATACAGGCACGTATTTCTACACTGTCTAGCCAGTCGTGATATTCACCGTAGATACAAATATAAACTACGGCAAACAGCATCACTCCCCAAAGTATACCACTTAGCCAGTCTATACCATACAAGGGTATTTTCTTTCCCGGGCGATAGGGGCGGGTAAGAAAGAATACACAAAACCATACAATGACCAGCAGACCGATGACAAACCAGTGCATATAATGCCAGTTGGCCCACTCGGATATATGAGTGGCTACCAGACCGGACAACTGGATACTTTCCAGTACGATAATATAGATAACCGGATAGAATACAGAGAAATTACCGGAAGGAGTCACACTTAGGCGGATGTTGGAGAAACATTCGAAGGTTCCCCACATACGGAAAAAACCGGAAATAAAGCAAATGAAAATCAAAAGCGGAATTTGCCGGGTATGCATGGTGATAAGGTTGCATACTATCAGTACGCAACATACTGTCAGCAATATGGAACGGGTCGTGAAACGCGACTTAAGACGGAACAGAATGGGAAAAATCACAGTCATCCCGATAAAAGAAGCGTATCCTGCCATGTTGATATCTTCCTGAATACAACCCAATGCACTCGACATCTGGTAGGCTGTAGGCAGGAAAACTCCGCCATTGAATTGGAATACCATGGCGAAAAACAAGGAGATACAGATGCAGAAGGGGGTAGAAAGCGATTCCTTGAAGTATAGGATACGGGGACGTACTGGTTTCATTGGCTTTTAGAATTTTACGGTACATTCTACATTCATACCGGCACGGAGGCGTTCGAGATCTTCCGGACGGTTGTTGTGTGTGAATTCTATACGTACCGGGATACGCTGTTCTACTTTTACAAAGTTTCCGGCAGAGTTGTCTTGCGGTATCACCGAATAGAATGAACCGGTCGCGTCGGAGATAGAAGAAATTTGTCCTTCGTATTCTATTCCTGGAATGGCATCAACTTGTATCTTGACCAGCTGTCCTTTTTGCATGTCTGTAGTCTGGGTTTCTTTATAGTTGGCAATTACCCATTTTTCTGTACCGTCTACCAGAGTGACCAGTGTCTGTCCGGATTGTACCAGCTGTCCTTCGTGAATATCCTTGCGTCCGGTTACTCCGTCGGTTGTAGCACGGATAATGGTATACGAGAGGTTCAGTTTGGCCAGATTCAGTGCTGCTTCTGCCAGTTTGATAGCCGACTCGTTTTGTTCCAGACGCTGAGTCTGTTCCTGCTTCATAAGGGAGGTAGACTGTTTCTGTCTCAGTAACTGTTCATACCGTGCTTTGGTAGCAGCATAATCTGTTTTCACCCGGTCGAACTGTTGGGGAGTTACCGCTTCTTCTTTCATCAGTTCCTGGTAACGTTTGTAGTCGGTTTCAGCATTCAGCAGGCGTACCCGTTGCTCTTCGATAGCTGCTTCGGTTACGAAAATGTTGTTTTGTGTGGTGTTGATAGTTGTATACATGGCACTTTTTCCAGCCAGAGCATTCTGATAGTCGGCTTCTGCCTGCGCTACTTTCAGGCGATATTCGGTATCGTCTATAATAGCCAGTGTATCTCCTTTCTTCACTCTCTGATATTCTTCAAAGCAAATTTTCTTGATAAATCCCTGTACTCGTGTATTGACAGGAGTCAGATGTTGTTTGATTTGTGCATTGTCTGTATATTCGTTGCTGCCGAGGCGGATAAATTTTCCGCTTATCCAGCTTATACCTCCTGCCAGTACAAGCAGTATGATGAAATTGGGGATGGCTCTTTTCTTATTTTTTATCATGAGTATATAGGGTTTATTATAGTGTTCCGTTTAATTTCTTGAGCAGATAATATTGGTATAGAATATTAATCTGGTCGTTGGTCAGTTGTAATTCGGTGTCCAGTTGCGTATTGCTTGCATCCAGCATATCGGTAATCAGTGACAAACCATTTAGGTAACGGTGCTTTACGATATTGAAGTTCTCGTGTGCAAGCTGTACACTCTTCTGCTGGGTCTGAAGTCGCGTATAAGCTTCGTTCAGTCCGATGTAAGCGGCATGAATGGCATTGTCGAGTTCTTCTTCTGCCAGTCTTCTTTGTTCCTGTGTCTTAAGCGTGGAGATACGTGCCTGTTTCAGTTTCTTTTTGGTTTTAAATAAGGCGTCCAGATTGTATGAGACAGAGACTCCCGCAAACCAGTAGTTGAAATTATTGTTCAACGGTGGTACTTCTACAAGAATGGGACCGGTAAAATCATTGGTAGCGGTGAGGTTGATATGGGGCCTTCTTTCCGCCTTAATCAGGCGTTCCTCGTTTTGCTTTAGTTGTATTTGGTTATCGGCCATTTGTAGTGCGGGAGCATTCAGCTTTCCTTCTTTCCAGGCTGTTTCGCTCTGTCTCGCAATCTGTATGTTTTTAAGTTGTGCTGTATCAGGCTGTATAATTGTACCTTCCGGCAGTCCGATGGTACTGGCCAGATGCTGGCATAATATATTCTTCTTGTTCAGAACGGAAGTCAGTGCCAGTTTCAGATTCTGAAGCTGAAGCTCATAGCGTGTAATGTCGCTCTTCAAAGCTGTTCCCTGGCTGTAGGCTGCTCGCATATCTTTCACCAGAAGCTGTGTCTGTTCGATATTCTTTTCGTACACCGTCTTTTCATTATTCAGCTGACATATATCCAGGTAGTAGCCGATGAGCAGGAAACGTATATCCTGGCGGTTACTGTCGTATTCCAGTTGGGCATTCCGGTGCATCAGCTTACTCTTCTCGATGTTTCCGCTGATGCTTCCCCCGCTGTAAACTACCTGACTTGCCTTCAGAACAAATGTATTTCCAAAGTGAGGCATGTCTGCATGTATTCCGTTTGAAAAATCCCGGTCGGTCATACAACCGTCTCCAATGTAGTTGAGAGTCAGTTCGCTGTGAATGGATGGAAGTCGCTTGTCGCGTGCAACTTTAATCCCTTGAGCGGTTTCTTCCGTGTGAAGTGTGTGTACCCGTATGCTTTTGCTGTTCTCGTCAGCCAAGTGGAACATTTCGTCTATACTGAGTATACGAGTCTGGGCATCGGATGCAGCTCCTGAAAAAAGCAATCCGATGCAGAAAAACCAATACCTATTCTTCATGTAACCTTTTCTGTCTATTTCAATTTGTGCATGCAAAAATAAACCTTTAACTTTGTTCTGAATTTTCAATTAATGCAATAAAATTATCAAATCATGCCAACCGATGAATGGAGAACAGAAATCGTATATTGCGACTATAAATAGTTCACAACCTGAAGAAATCTTTATAAAAAAAACAGGTTGGGAAGAAATTGTTCTACCCGCTCATGCTCATAATAAGGAACAAATTATCTATACTTTGTCGGGAACGTTAAGGGTACAGATTGGCAATACGAATTATTTTGTACCGGAAAAACACATAGCCTGGATACCGGCTGGAGTAGAACATGAGTTATGCAGTCACAATCGTCTGGTTTCGCTGGTTATCTTTTATTTGTCATTTGAGGAGACTGATGTGATGAATGGCTTTTCCATTTATAATACCACTTCGGTAATAGCAGAAAATTTAAAGTTCATTGCTTCGAAAGGCAAATTGATTCGAAGAGATACACAAGCCGATTTATTTCAGTTTACTTTGAGCTTCTTTAAGCTACTTCCCTCCATGAGTCCGGTCAGAGAGATTCTTCTAAAGACACTGGTGATTCCCGACGATCAGCGCCTGGTACCGGTGTTACATTATATAACAGAGCATTGTGGCGAGAATTTGAAAATAGAAACGGTAGCAAAATACTTTGGATTTTCGGTCCGTAACCTGAGCCGTTTGTTTTTCCGCTCGAATATCCGTTTTAGTCTGTATCTGAATTATCAGCGAGTGACGAGGGCTATTGAATTGCTGGCCGACAGGGAGAAAACTTTATCGGAAATAGCTTATGAAGTAGGTTTCAGTACTCCCAATAATTTTAATCGGGTGTTCAGGCAGATTACAGGAATGTCGCCCGGGCAATTTGTAAAGATGAAAAACGAGTGATATAAATAAAGTGTTATTTTTGCAGACCTTATAATCTGAGTCTATCTTGTTTTATATTCCATACCTAAGAAATTGAATGGGGAATTGCAGGTAATGAAATTTATAGAAAAAAGATATTAATAAATAGACATGAAATTATGAAAAAGTACTTGATTGTTGCAATTTGCGTATTGTTTCCGATTTTGCTTTATGGTAAAACCCGTAAAGTGGTGTATGTGGTGTTGGATGGTATACCGGCTGACTATATAGAGCGTGTTCATCCTAAATATATATACGATATAGCTTCGCAAGGAGGATATGCCCGTGCTTATACCGGGGGAGAAATAGGCGGTTATTCGCAGACTCCTACCATTTCGGCAATTGGCTATATGAATATATTGACTGGTACATGGATGAATAAGCATAATGTAGATGGAAACTCTAATTTGAAACCAAACTATAATTATTGGTCTTTATTTCGTATCGCTAAAGAACAGAAGAAAAACTACACAACTGCAATCTTTTCTGGCTGGACCGATAACCGTACTGTTTTGATTGGGGAGGGGAAAAAAGAAACCGATTATCTGAAGATAGACTATGTCTTTGACGGCTATGATAACGACAAGGTAAATTTTCCTCAGAAGAAAGATGAATTACAGATTTTTGATATTGATTCTGTAGTAAGTAAAGCTGCAGCAGATTGTATACGTAAGGATGCTCCTGATTTGAGTTGGGTTTATTTGTGGTATACAGATTCTGGTTTTCATATCTATGGTGATGGAAGTTTCATGGATCAGTATGTCAATAAGACAGACGAACTGGTCGGACAGATATGGGAGGCTGTCAAGTATCGTGAAAAACATTTTGATGAAGAATGGATGATTATTGTCACGACCGACCATGGAAGAGGAGAAAGCGGACATCATCATGGAGGGCAGTTGGCTCGTGAACGCAGTGTTTGGATTTCAACTAACTGCAATCAGTTGAATGAACAGTTCAGACGTCCGACATTGGCTCTGGTCGATATCCTTCCTTCTGTTTGCCGTTTTATGGGATTTGATATGCCCCGGGAGGTGGCTTTTGAAAAAGATGGTATCTCTTTTTACGGAGCGGATGATATTTATAATTTGACGACACATCCTTATGATAATACTTTGAAACTGAACTGGCAATCGGAATGTTCAGAAGAAGAGGCTGTGGTTTATATGTCTACTACGAATAACTATAAAGATGGGGGGCATGACCAGTGGATTGAGTTAGGACGTGTAAAAGCTTCTTCCGGTCAGTTTGTAGTTGACTTGAGTAAATATCCTGCTTCAAAATTCTATAAGTTTGTAGTAAAAACTCCGAATACAATTCTGACCCGATGGGTGTATAAATAACAAATAAGAACTATTACATGGGAAAACACATTTTTTTATTTTTATTTTATCTGTTGGCTGGAGAGGTGCTTGGATGCGCTCAGCAGACAAAAGCTGTACGTGAACTGATTCAACGTGTTTCCGGCCGGCAGGATATTCCTGTGTCATTGAAGTTGAAACAGGATAAGGACAGTACGTATTATCAGTATGAGGTGCAGGATGGAACATTGCGTATTCAGGCCTCAGATAATGTATCTTTATGTCGTGGCTTTTACGACTATATAAAGGATAATCAATGGGGAATGTATACATGGAGTGGAAATAGTATTACTGTCCCCGGCGTATTACCCGACCAGTCTTTTGTAAGAACTGTTTCTCCTTTCTCCAATCATTATTATTTTAATGTCTGTACTTATGGATACTCCATGCCTTACTGGGATTGGGAACGTTGGCAACAGGAAATTGACTGGATGGCTCTGCATGGCATTAATATGCCGTTGGCTTTAGTAGGCTATGAGGCAATTATAGCACGTGTATGGAAAAAAATGGGGCTGACTGATGAAGAAATAGAACATTATTTTGTAGGACCTGCTCATTTACCCTGGATGCGTATGGGAAATGTAAGTGGGATAGATGGTCCTCTTAATGAAGACTGGCATCGGAAACAAATCGCTCTTCAACATAAAATATTGGATAGAATGCGGTCTTTGGGGATGAAACCCATTTGTCCGGGTTTCCCGGGGTTTATTCCTCAGGAGTTCAAGCGTATTCATCCGGAACTGGAAATAATCGAGACACATTGGGGAGGTGCTTTCTCTAACTGGATGATTTCTCCTCAAGAGCCTTTATTTAAAGAAATAGGTACGGCATTTATCCGTGAATGGGAGAAAGAGTTTGGAAAATGCGATTATTATCTGGTAGACAGTTTTAATGAAATGGAAATCCCTTTTCCTGAAAAAGGAAATCCTGAACGGTATGAGATGGCAACCTCCTATGGTAATAGTGTATATGAATCAATTAGGAAGGCTAATACCAAAGCTGTATGGGTGATGCAGGGATGGATGTTTGGGTATCAGCGGCATATCTGGGATTATGAAACTTTAGGAGCCTTGGTATCGAAAGTTCCTGATGATAAAATGCTGTTGCTTGATCTGGCTGTGGATTATAATAAGCATTTCTGGCATTCCGAAGTAAACTGGGAATATTATAAGGGCTTTTATAATAAACAGTGGGTATATAGTGTGATACCTAATATGGGAGGTAAGGTAGGAATGACCGGGGTACTTGACTTTTATGCCAATGGTCATTTGGAAGCTTTGGCCTCACCTTATAAAGGGAAACTGATTGCACATGGAATGGCTCCGGAAGGTATTGAGAATAATGAAGTGTTGTATGAACTGGTGACAGATGCCGGTTGGAGCTCTCGCCGGATAGATGTGCGCAACTGGTTGAAGGATTATTCGGAAAACCGTTATGGAAAAGCCTCTGCCGATATCACGGCTGCATGGAATTATCTGTTGAAGTCGGTATATGGTACTTTTACCGACCATCCTCGTTTCAATTGGCAGTTCCGTCCGGGTACTGTTAAAGATGGTTCTATTAATATATGCGAAGACTACTTTAAAGGGTTGGAATGTTTTGTGGATGCTGCAGATGAACTAGGAGATAACAAGATGTATCGAGTTGATTTGGCAGAAATGGCCACTCAGTATTTGGGTGGAAAAGCTGAGATTTTGACGAAGATGATCGATCAGGAGTATTTGTTGGGAGATACTTTACAAGCTTGTTTTCTTCAAAGCCGGTTTGAAACTTTGATGTTGGGAATGGACGCTCTTTTGAGCCAGCATCCTACACTTCGTTTGGAGCGTTGGCTGGACTTCGCACGGAAGGCTGCTGAAACACCGGAACAACAAAAGCAATATGAAAAAAATGCCCGTAGAATTGTAACTATTTGGGGACCTCCTGTCGATGATTATGCAGCCCGTATTTGGAGCGGACTGATAGAAAGTTATTATTTAGGCCGTTGGAAGAATTATTATACCAGTCGGACTCAGGGAATAGATTTCGATATGCCTGCTTGGGAGCGTAATTGGGTAGAGAATCATCAGGGTACAGATTATGAATGGGGGACGATTGATGTGGTGGATTTCTCTAAAAAGATGATCGCATTATCAAAAGATATTTCGGAAAAGGAGTTGAAATTGAATCAGCCTAATTTGATAGGAGTATGGAGCTTGGGAGATAAGGAAACAAAAGAGGTGAAACTGAATCTTTCTGCCCGTATGCTGGAAAAAATGAAGGGAATTTCTATAGAAATCATAAAGGGAAGAAAAGAGATAGAGGCGACAGGCTTTACACTTGAGGCAGATGGAAAATTCCTTGCTTCATCTGATGATGTAAAGAGTCTGCAGGAAAAAACTACGTATCCAATTGTTCTGCCGGAAAAGATACAGGCTAATAATGGATGTGTCCTGACTGTTCGTTTTACCTCTTCTTCGGGTAAAGCTGCTGGTGTGATTTTGCTTGAATAATCACGTTAAAAACGCGACTTGTCACGTTGGCATACGATACTTGTATCGTTGCCTTTCGATACTTGTATCATCAGCTAACGTGACAAGTCGCGTTTTTTGCGTGTATTATTGCCGCTTTTTGTTCAATATTAAAAGAGCTTCAATTGCTCTGGGCATCCAAATACAAAAATGTCATTCTCCACAGGAAACTATTCCGGGAGAATGACATTTCTTATATAGAGGGATTCTGTTGAAATCAGAATCCTGCCAATTCGATAATCTTATCGACAGCTGCACTCAGTCCGTCGGGGTTCTTACCACCGGCTGTAGCAAAGTGAGGCTGACCGCCACCGCCACCCTGAATCAGTTTGGCAGCTTCGCGTACCAACTGGCCTGCGTTCAGTCCGGCTTTCACCTGGTCTTCACTCATGGTTACAGTCAGCAACGGTTTGTTTTCGAATACGCTACCGATAGCAACGAACAAGTTTTCAGGGAACTGTCCTTTCAGCTGGAAGGCAATGTTCTTCACAGCGTCAGCCGGCATCGGAAGTACAGTGCTGATTACTTTCACACCGTTTACTTCTTTTGCATTTTCAATCAGCTTGTTCTTGACAGAAGCTTCTTTTTCTTTCATGAATTCTTCCATCTGTTTCTTCAAGCCTGCATTTTCGTCGATATATTTTGTAATAGCAGCTTTCAGGTCAGGAGCATTGTTGAACAGTGCTTTCAGGTCGCTGATAGTATCCTGTACCATGTCGAACATTTCTTCTACCTTTTCTCCGGTAACAGCTTCGATACGGCGTACACCTGCAGCTACAGAACTTTCAGAGATAATTTTCACCATACCGATTTTTCCGGTAGCCGATACGTGAGTACCTCCACAGAACTCGATAGATGAACCGAACTGTACGACACGTACTTCGTCGCCATACTTTTCACCGAAGAGAGCGATAGCACCCAGTTCTTTTGCCTTTTCGATAGGCAGGTTACGGTATTCAGTCAAAGGTACGTTTTCACGAATCTTTGCATTGACCAGATGTTCCACTTCACGAATCTGTTCCGGAGTCACTTTCTGGAAGTGAGAGAAGTCGAAACGGAGTGAGTCTGGAGTAACGAGTGAACCTTTCTGTTCTACGTGTGTACCCAATACCTGACGCAATGCTTCGTCCAGCAAGTGTGTACAAGAGTGGTTAGCTGCACAAGCCGCACGCTTGTCTGTGTCTACACAAGCCATCATCGGAGCTTCCAGATGTTCGGGAAGTTTCTTGGCAATGTGGATAGGAAGATTGTTTTCCTTCTTAGTATCGATGATTTCGATAGTCTCGAATTCGCTTACCAATACACCGGTATCACCTACCTGACCACCGCTTTCTGCATAGAACGGAGTATCGCTCAATACAATCTGGAACAGTGTCTGGTTTTTCTGTTTTACCTGACGGTAGCGCAAGATGCTGGTTTCATATTCAGTATAGTCGTAACCTACGAAAGTAGTTTCACCTTCTTTCAGTGTAATCCAGTCGCCTGTTTCTACGGCAGCTGCATTGCGGGCACGTTCTTTCTGTTTCTGCATTTCTGCTTCAAATCCTTTCACGTCGGCAGACAGACCGTTTTCACGGAGAATCAGTTCTGTCAAGTCGAATGGGAATCCGAAGGTATCGTACAATGTGAAAGCATCCACTCCGCTGATTTCAGTTTTTCCGGCAGCTTTTGCTTCGCTCATAGTCTTGTCCAACAGGCGGATACCGGTTTCCAGTGTACGGAGGAATGATTCTTCTTCTTCCTTCATTACTTTTTCAATCAAAGCCTGCTGTGCTTTCAGTTCCGGATAAGCACCACCCATGTTTTCAATCAACACCGGTACCAGACGGTACATGAATGCCTGCTTCTGTCCCAGGAAGGTATATGCATAGCGAACGGCACGGCGGAGGATACGGCGGATTACGTAACCGGCCTTGGCGTTAGACGGAAGCTGTCCGTCGGTAATAGAGAAGGCGATGGTACGGATGTGATCTGCCACTACGCGCATGGCTACATCTGTCTTTTCGTCATCACCGTATTTCTTGCCAGACAAGTCACCGATTACTTTGATGATAGGCTGGAATACGTCTGTATCATAGTTTGATGTTTTTCCCTGCAAGGTACGTACCAGACGTTCGAATCCCATACCGGTATCGATTACTTTTGCAGGCAATGATTCCAAAGAACCGTCTGCTTTACGGTTGTACTGCATGAACACCAGGTTCCAGATTTCGATAACCTGCGGATGATCTTTGTTTACCAGCTGGCTTCCCGGTATAGCTGCTTTTTCTTCTTCCGAACGAGAGTCAATGTGGATTTCCGAGCAAGGACCACAAGGACCTGTATCACCCATTTCCCAGAAGTTATCGTGCTTGTTTCCGTTGATGATATGGTCTTTCGGGAAGAATTGTTCCCAATAGCCGGCTGCTTCGTCATCGCGAGACAGACCTTCGCTTGGGCTTCCTTCGAATACAGTTACATACAAGTCTTTCGGATCGAGTTTCAGCACGTTCACCAGATATTCATATGCCCAGCTGATAGCTTCTTTCTTGAAGTAGTCGCCGAATGACCAGTTACCCAACATTTCGAACATGGTGTGATGATAGGTATCATGACCTACTTCTTCCAGGTCGTTGTGCTTACCGCTTACGCGCAAGCATTTTTGTGAGTCTGTTACACGGGTATATTTCGCAGGATGATTACCCAGAATAATGTCTTTAAACTGGTTCATACCTGCATTGGTAAACATCAGAGTAGGGTCGTCTTTGATGACCATTGGTGCAGAAGGCACAATCTGATGTCCTTTCGACTCAAAAAACTTAACGAATGAGTCGCGGATTTCGTTTGCTGTCAACATAATGCTTATAATGTCTTGTAGTTAATATTCTCAAATTTGATTTGCAAAGATAATCGGTTTTATTATTTTTGTCCGTATGTTTGATGCAAAAACTTGAACCGTTGCATCTTAAAATTCTTCAAAACTAGATTTGAATGCGTAAAGTCTATTATATCTATAACCCTCAGACACGAACGTACGATCGTATTTATCCTACCATGCGGCAGAGGGTACAGAGCTATTTAAGACGCCTGTTCGTGGGGATGGGTTTGGGAGCCGGCAGTTTTATTTTGCTGTTGTGGATTTTCGGCTCTCCTTCCGAAAAAGACCTCCGTGTAGAAAACTCTCGCTTGCTTGCTCAGTATAATATCCTTTCTACCCGTCTGGATGAAGCGCTGGATGTGATGCAGCATCTTCAACAGCGCGATGACAACTTGTACCGTGTCATTATGCAGGCCGATCCTGTGAGTGACGAATTGCGTAATGCCAGTTATGGGAAAACAAACCGTTATGAGGAATTGATGGATATGGCCAATAAGAATCTGGTGATAAATACTACGCAAAAGATGGACTTGCTGGCACGAAGGGTGTATATTCAGTCCAAGTCGTTTGATGAGGTGGTGAATCTGTGCAAACGGAATGACGAGATGCTGGCTTGTATTCCTGCCATTCAGCCTGTATCGAACAAAAATCTGAAGCAGACAGCTTCCGGATATGGTACACGTATCGACCCTATCTATAAGACTGTAAAGTTTCATGCAGGTATGGACTTCTCTGCTGATATCGGTACACCGGTGTATGTAACGGGTAACGGAAAGGTTGTGAAGGCTGGTTGGGAAGGGTTGTACGGTAATTGTATCTTGATTGACCATGGCTTTGGGTATGTAACGCGTTATGCACATCTGAGTAAGATAAAGGTAAGGGTAGGACAGAAAGTGGTACGTGGTGAGGTGATTGGTGAAGTGGGCTCTACAGGAAAGAGTACCGGACCGCATCTGCATTACGAGGTGCATGTCAAGGGGCAGGTAGTGAACCCTGTCAACTATTACTTTATGGATTTGAGTGCTGACGATTACGACAAGATGATTCAAATTGCTGCCAACCACGGCAAGGTATTCGATTAATATAGAGGGAGGATACGTGATTATGGCATTGAAGACAGAAAAGAAACTGAAACTGTATTATTCCATTACAGAGGTGGCAAAGATGTTCGGAGTAAACGAATCTTTGCTGCGTTATTGGGAAAAAGAATTTCCTTTTCTTTCTCCTAAAAAAGCTGGAGGAAATATCCGTCAGTACACACAGGCGGATATCGAGAATGTCAGACTGGTGTATCATCTGGTGAAGGAAAAGGGAATGACACTGGCCGGTGCCAAGCAGCGCCTGAAGCAGAATAGGGAGAGTGTGGTGAGTACAGCAGAGATAGTGGACCGGCTGAAACGGGTAAGGGAAGAATTACTCAGTATGAAACGGGAGTTGGATTATCTCACTTAAATAAGTGCAGGAAATTTAAAGTATTCCATTTTACTATATAATAAAGGCTTTTCTTCTTGAAGAAGGAAAGCCTTTATTTATACTGTTTTAGTCTGCAATTACATCGTCGAAACTTTCGATGCGGGTAACCCTCTTGATGTTCTCTACACTCTTGAGATTCTTGCAAATGGCATTCACATCATCTACATCGTGTACGAAGAGTTGGATACGTCCTTCAAAGATACCATCAGTAGATTCGATGTTCAGTTTGCGGATATTTACATTGAGCTGCTGTGAGATAATCTGTGTTACCTTGTTCAGCACTCCGATACCGTCGATACCCTTTACATAGATGTTCACCGGGAAGTCCAGTGCCTTTCCTGTATCCCATTCTACAGCCAGCAGGCGGTTGCCGAAGCTCGTTTTCAGTTGGGTGGCAATGGGGCACTGCCGTTTGTGTATCACGATACGGTTGTTGTCATCGATATAGCCCAATACGTCATCTCCCGGAATCGGTTTGCAGCAGTCGGCAAGGATATAGTTCTTCTGAATACCATCCGGAGTAATTTTCAGAATTTTCTTCTTGTCTACGTTAAGCGGTTCCGGTGCTTTTTCCGGCTTGGCTTCGTTCTTTGGACGGATGTTTCCAAATGCAAACGATATATATTTTTTCCAGTTGGTAGGACTCGGTTTTTCTTTCAGCTCATTGCGGTCTGCTTCTCCCAGGATGATAACCTTCTGTCCGATTTGTTGCTTCAGCTCTTCGGGCGATTTCAGGTGATGCAGCATACAGAGTTTCTTGATATTTTCTTCTGTAGCCGGAATATTTTCCTGCTTGAAGAAATCGTGCAGCATTTCTTCTCCCTGTAATTGCTGTTCTTTCCGTTCACGCTTTAAAATAGCCTGAATTTTGGTTTTTGCTTTGGCTGTAGTAGCAAAGTTTATCCACGAGGCCTGTACTTTTTGTGATTTGGAAGTAAGGATTTCTACTTGGTCACCACTCTGTAGTTTATGGCTCAGCGGTACCAGTTTATGATTAACCTTGGCACCGATACAGTGACTACCCAAGAATGTATGGATAGAGAAGGCAAAATCAAGAGCCGTACAGTTTTGTGGCATGGTCTTGATTTCTCCCTTTGGAGTAAAGACAAATATCTCCGAAGCAAAGAGGTTCATTTTGATTGTATCAAGGAAATCCAATGCATCCGGTTGCGGATCGTCCAGTATTTCCTTAATGGTTTTCAGCCATTTGTTCAGTTCGCCTTCATCCTCGCTGCCTCCACCTTCTTTGTATTTCCAGTGTGCAGCAAATCCCTGCTCTGCTACATCGTCCATGCGCTCGCTACGGATTTGTACTTCAATCCACTGCCCTTTATTACTCATCAGTGTGACGTGCAAAGCCTGATATCCGTTGGCTTTCGGGTGGCTTACCCAGTCGCGCAGACGGTCGGGATGAGGCTTGTATATTTTCGAGATGGCCACATAGATATCAAAGCAGTCGTTCAGTTCTTCTTCCTCGTTGCGGGGAGTAAAGATGATACGTACTGCCAGAATATCGTATATCTCTTCAAAGGTAATATGCTTGGTCTGCATCTTGTTCCATATAGAATACGGCGACTTGATGCGTGCTAAAATCCGGTACGGAATACCCATCTTGTCCAATTGGGTACGGATGGGAGCTGTAAACTCTTCAAACAGACTGTCCCGTTCTGCTTGAGTAGCTTCCAGTTTATCTTGTATTTCTTTATAGGTTTCCGGATGTTCGTATTTGAAGCTAAGATCTTCCAGTTCTGTTTTGATACGGTTCAGTCCCAGACGGTTGGCAAGAGGTGCATAGATGTAGAGTGTTTCTCCGGCAATTTTGTATTGTTTGCTCGGAAGCATGGAGCCCAATGTACGCATGTTGTGCAGGCGGTCGGCTATCTTGATAAGAATCACCCGGATGTCATCGTTCATGGTAAGCAGCAACTTCTTGAAGTTTTCTGCCTGAGCCGATGCACGGTCACCAAAAATTCCTCCGGATATTTTAGTCAGTCCGTCTACAATCTGGGCTATTTTGGGGCCAAACAGGTTTTCGATATCTTCTACGGTATAGTCGGTATCTTCTACCACATCGTGCAGGAGGGCAGAACATATCGACGTAGAGCCTAAGCCTATTTCCACACAGGCAATACGGGCTACGGCAATAGGGTGCAAAATATAAGGCTCACCCGAGCGTCGTCTGACACCCTTGTGTGCTTGTTTGGCAAAATTGAAAGCTTTGGTGATTATCTCTACCTTTTTGCGATGTCTGCTTTCCAAGTATCGGTCTAAAAGTTCCTGAAAGGCTGCATTGATTTGCTTTTCGTCGGCTTGCTCCTGCGTTAATTTTTCATCCGTCATGGTGTACCTCCTTCAATCTATATGCAAAAATAGACAAAATTCGTTATTAATCAAGAATCTTGCCTTTTTTTATCTTGTAATCTGCATGTGTGGTCGCTGGAAATTTACCGGATTCCGAAAGAGGGCTGTACTGTCTCTGTCCGGCAGCCGGATCACTGCCGGACAAAAGTTCTGGAAACGGAATGCTGGCTTGTGTATACCATGCAGACTGTTTATGGAAATAGTTTGCAGAATGTTTCCTTTTTTTGAAATGTATTATGCAGCCAGTTCTTCCACTTCTGCCGGATGAATTTCAGCTTTGGGGCGGCGGGCAATCTTATACCCGATAGCTGCAATGAAAATACTCATCAGCGGACTCAGCAGGTTGAAGAAGCAATAAGGAAGATAAGCCAGTGTAGGAACATTCAGGATGGTAGCCTGTGTCATTCCGCATGTATTCCAGGGGATAAGCGGAGAGGTCACGGTTACTGCATCTTCAGTTGTACGGCTCAGCAAGCTGCTGTCGTAACCTTCTTTTCGATATACCTCACCAAACATATTACCGGTGAGAATGATACTGATGTACTGATCGGCAGTGGCCAGATTCATAAACAGGCCCGAGCAGACAGTAGACGAAACAAGGCTTACACGGGTTTTCATGAAACGGATAAATACATTCATCAGACTCTTCAGCATACCACTGGCAGTGAGTGCACCTCCAAAGCACATGGCACACAGTATCAGCCATACGGTATTCATCATACCGGCCATACCACGGGTAGCAACCAGTTCACTGAGTGCCGGACTTGCGGTAGACAGGCTGGTGCTGCCATAGCATCCCATCATCATTCCTTTAAAGAGGCTTTCTTCTCCGGCTACTTCACGCAATACCTCGGGCTGGAAAATAGCGGCTGCAATGCAGGCCAGAATGGTAGAGATAGAGAGGGTGATGATAGACGGAACTTTACGGGCAATCAGGATGGCAGTGACCAGTGGAACAATCAGCAGCCAGGGGGTGATGGTGAACCGTTGTTCCAGATGAAGTGCAACTTCCTGAATATGCTGAACGGAATGTGTATCGGTTGAAAATCCTAATATAGCAAAGAGAACCAGTGCAATGACGATGGAGGGAATAGTGGTGATCATCATGTAGCGGATGTGGCGGAAGAGAGGTGTTTCAGTCACCGAGGCTGCCAGAATGGTTGTTTCGGACAGAGGAGACACCTTGTCGCCAAAATAAGCTCCCGAAATAATGGCACCTGCAATCCAACTCTCGTTAAATCCTTGCGCCTTGCCGATACCCAACAGGGCGATACCGATGGTGGCGATGGTAGTCCATGAGCTTCCGGTCATCAGAGAAACCAGAATACAGATGAGGCAGGTTGATGCAAGGAAGAAACTGGGATGAATAATCTGCATTCCATAATAAATAAGCGTGGGTACTATACCGCTGAGCATCCAGATACCGCTAAGGGCACCGATGATGAGCAGGATGATAATGGATGTAGCTACTCCGGTAATGTTGTCTGTAATTGCTTTTTCGTAGTTCTTCCATGGAATGCGGTAGAAGACCATTCCTATCAAGATACACGAAGCGGTGGTGACAAGCAGCGAAAGCTGGCTGCCTCCGTTTAAGGCATCGCTTCCGAAAGTCTTTATGGTTGCAAATAGCATTCCTACCAGTATCAGGATAGGAATAAGAGATACAAGGGGGGAAGGAGTTTTGCTGATTGATTTCATTTGTATATTGTTATCCTAATTCATAAAATGCGCGCAAAGATACGTATAAATGTGTAATTATGCAATATTGCACTTAAAATAGGGGGATTAATACTTGTTAATGGAATAAATATACAAAATGAATACGCTTTTTCAGCAGACCGACTTTCTTTCTCCGTTTTTGCCGCTTATTTTTTATCTTTGCTGCTGTAATACGAAAATGAAAAACAAAATAAAATACTATTAGACACATTCTATCATGACAATTCGAACTATTTCCCATTGTGCAGTTCTTCTTTGCTGGATAGGTATCGGAGCCATACCGGTCTATGCTTTTTCGGCTCAGACTTCGGTCGAAGCAACAAGTGAACTGAAGAAACAGCCCCAGCCGGCCGAGAAGATCTTTCGGATGAAACCTTATCTGCAGAATCCTACAGGAAATGGGATTACCATTATGTGGCAGACTACCGTTCCTACCTATAGTTGGGTGGAATATGGAACGGATAAAGAGAATCTGCAGCGTGCCCGTACTCTTGTAGACGGACAAGTGATATGCAACGGACTGCAAAACAAGATACGTCTCTCCGACTTAAAGCCGGGGCAAACGTATTATTATCGGGTCTGCTCACAGGAAATTTTGCTGTATGAGGGGTATAAGAAGGAGTTCGGGGAGACTGCCCGTTCGGATTTCTATTCTTTTACGCTTCCGGATGCTGGAGAGGATGAGTTTACTGCTTTGATTTTTAATGACCTTCACCAGCAGTCGAATACATTGCAGGCACTTTACAGCCAGGTGAAGGATATTGACTACGATTTTGTAGTATTCAATGGCGACTGTATTGATGATCCTGCTACTCACGAGCAGGCTACCCGCTATCTGACGGAGCTGACTGAAACCGTTGGTGCCAGTTCTGTACCTGCTTTCTTTATCCGGGGAAACCATGAAATCAGAAATGCGTACTCCATCGGGTTACGTAATCTGTTCGATTATGTGAATGACAAGACATACAATGCTTTCAGCTGGGGAGATACCCGTTTTGTTACTCTCGACTGTGGAGAAGATAAGCCTGATACGCATTGGGTGTATTATGGACTGAATGATTTTTCGGGGTTACGTGCAGAACAAGCTGATTTTTTGAAAGAGGAATTGAGTTCCAAACCTTTTAAGAAGGCGAAGAGACATGTGTTGATGCATCATATTCCTGTTTATGGACTGGATTCGGATTTCAATCCTTGTCGTGATGCGTGGGAGAAATTGTTGAAAAAGGCGCCGTTCGACGTGAGTCTTAATGCCCATACCCATCGTTTTGCCTATCATCCTGCCGGCAGCAAGGAAGGAAACACGTATCCGGTTGTCATTGGTGGCGGGTATAAACTTGATGAGGCTACGGTTATGGTGCTCCGGAAGAAAGCCGGCCGGATGAGCCTGACGGTCTTGAATGCACAGGGAGAAGAGTTGCTGAAACTGGACCTGTAAGAAAAAGTGGCTTATTTTATAAATGGCATCCTGATAGAAGATATTTCAGGCATATATTGTAATGACTTTCATATATAAATATTCCCGCTTTCCATCCATTGCGGAGGAAAACGGGAATATTGGTTATCTCGATACTGTAAGCCTTTGTTTTAGAGCTTGTATCCCCACTGGTCGAGTGCAAACGACCAATGCTTTTCTACCAGTTCCACGGTTTCGGGCTTGTACTGGTATTTGTTTTTCTTGTAGCCTTTTTTCTTGTTCACGTAAGCTTCGATGTCTTTTCGTGCCTCGTCGAAACCTGGAATGGAAAGCTTTTGATAGATTTCCTGTGTCAGATCGAAGGCATTGGTTTCGTAGTCTTCGAATTTTACTTCTACCAAGTTTCCTTCTGGGATAAAGTGTTTGTCGGCTTCATACTTGTGGTACAACTTGGCGTAAACCGACAGAATGTTTTCCTGCAGTTCTTCGTTGCTGATATCCTGAAGTTTCAGCGGCTGGATTGTATTGGTAAAGAAACTGCGTGTCGACTCGAATACGGTGTACGGATTACGTATCAGGTAGATGAACTTGGCGTTCGGGAACATCTTGACCAGCTCTTTCACACGTCCGGTGTGAGGAGGGTTCTTGCTCAGGAACTGAGTTCCCTGTGTATTCCAGAGTGATATTTTAATCAGCTTGGTGAATACTTCTTCAAACACCTTCAGTTCTTCATCGCTGATGTCATCGAACAGCAGGTATTTGTCTGCATATTCCTGCATGTGTTTAGGCAGGAACCAGAAGTTGTAGTAAGTATAAGGCATCATGTTGGCCAGGGCAAACTCTTCCTCTTGCGGCAGGTCTACGGCCAGTTCCATGTTGTCTGTCGGACGTTTGTCCGGCATCAGCCAACTCATATTTTTCTTGAAGAAAGGTTGGCCCCACATCATCAGGTGCGGGAAAACCGTCTGATAGGTAGTGTTGTAGCCGAAATGTTTGTCGCACGAAAATACATTGTGCATAAAGGTCGTTCCGCTACGCCAGTGTCCTAAAATGAAGACCGGGTCGTGTTCCAGAGGTTTCTGAGCCAGCAGTTTTTCGTAGCGGCTGTCTTGTAGTGGCTTCAGTACAGACAACAGGCGGCATACCGCTTTGGTAAGACGGTATTTTCCCTTGTATGCGGCATCAATCTGTCGGCCCTGCGTAATCTGGTTGAAAGTTTTCCAGTCGGCTCCTACAAGTGTATTGATTGGTAATTTGCTAAATTCAAGTAATCCCATGGGTTTGAGTTTTTAAGTTCTTAAGTTTTTAAGTTCTTAAGTTCTTAAGTTTTTTGATTTTCAGTATATACGACTGAATTCATAAACTCAAAAACTTAAAAAATTAATGCTTTACCTCGATGGCAATACCCTGCTGAGCCAGAGCCTTGACAGCCTTGTCTACAGCTTCGTAATGTTCCGGGGCAATACCCAGTTTCGGAAGATCGAGTACCGGAAGTTGCATGCTCTGGTGCATATCCTTGTCTTCCACACGGTCTATAATCATACCTACGGCACTGGTATTGTTTGTAATCGGGTCGATAAGGATAAAGGCTCCTGTCGCTTTATTACGGTTGTATGCATCGAAGAACAATTCTTTCGAAGAAGTCAGTACCACACGTGCAATCTGGTTCAACTGCATGGGAACCTCTTCCTCTTTCAGACGTCCGTTTTCCACAGACAGGTGTTCCATGGTGTTGATATCTACCTTGTACTTGATGTGGTCTATGCGGGTACGGCTGGTGTTGGTAGTCTGTTTCAGGAAGAAAGATTTTTCCAAATCCATCTTTTCTTCGTCCATCCATACCAGCATGGCTTCGAAGTTGCGTCCTATCATAGGCATATTATCGGGGTGTACCAGCATTTCTCCTCTTGATACGTCGATTTCGTCTTCCAGGGTAAGGGTGACCGACATCGGAGGGAACGCATAGTCTATTTCTCCTTCGTAGGTAACAATGCTCTTGACATGTGAACGTTTTCCTGACGGCAAGGCAACAACTTCGTCACCTTTGCGGACTACTCCCGAAGCTACTTTACCACAGAATCCTCTGAAGTCGAGGTTAGGGCGGAGTACATATTGTACCGGATAGCGGAAATCGTTCAGGTTGTGGTCGTTTCCGATGTGTACGGTTTCGAGGTATTCCAGCAAAGAAACTCCGTCGTACCAGGGAGTACGGTCCGATTTCTCCACTACATTGTCGCCGTCGAGTGCCGAAAGCGGGATACACTGTACGTCGGGGATTCCCAGCGGTTTGATGAACTTGCGATAGTCGGCTACAATCTTGTCGAACACTTCTTTTGAAAAGTCTACCAAGTCCATTTTATTGACTGCCAATACCACGTGTTTGATACCCAGCAGCGATACCAGATAGGTATGGCGGCGGGTTTGTGTAATGACACCGGTACGTGCATCGACCAGAATGATGGCCAGATTGGCAGTAGAACCTCCGGTAATCATGTTACGGGTATACTGTTCGTGTCCCGGGGTGTCGGCAATGATGAATTTGCGGTTGTTGGTAGAAAAGTATCGGTAAGCCACATCAATGGTGATACCTTGTTCACGTTCCGCTTTCAGTCCGTCCAGCAACAAGGCATAGTCGATGTGTTCACCGGCATTTCCCATACGTTTGCTGTCGCGTTCCAGTGCGTCGAGCTGATCTTCGTAGAGCTTTTTACTGTCGAAAAGTAAACGTCCGATAAGTGTTGACTTTCCGTCGTCTACCGAACCGGCTGTAAGAAAGCGCAGCAGGTCTTTTTGTTCGTCCCGATTCAGATATTCTTCAATTGACATTGAGCCTCTGGTTTCTCCTTCCATCGGGTTTCCAGATAAAGTTTTATCTATTTGTTCCATTCATTTCTAAATTTAAGTTTGTTGAATCCTTCTGTTTACAGTAATTGGCTTTGTTTTCTGATGCGTCAGAAATTGCTGTCCTGCAAACTTAAAAGTATCCCTCCCGCTTCTTTTGTTCCATACTTGCCTCCTGGTCGAAGTCGATGACGCGGGTTGTACGCTCACTCTTGGTGGTAGTCATCATTTCCTCTACAATTTTCTCAATTGTGTCGGCTTCACTTTCGATGGCTCCGGTCAGCGGCCAGCATCCCAGGGTACGGAAGCGTATCTTTTTCATTTCTATCTTGTCGCGGTATTTTTCCGGCAGACGGTCATCGTCCGGCATGATAAGCTGTCCGTCGATGTTTACTACCGGACGTTCTTTAGCAAAATATAAAGGAACGATAGGAATATTTTCCAGACGGATATACTGCCAGATATCCAGTTCGGTCCAGTTGCTGAGCGGGAACACGCGGATGCTTTCTCCCTTACGAATACGTGCATTGTAGATATCCCACAATTCCGGACGCTGGTTTTTAGGGTCCCACTGATGGAATTCGTTACGGAAAGAGAAGATACGCTCTTTGGCACGTGATTTCTCTTCGTCGCGGCGTGCGCCACCGAAAGCTGCATCGAATTTATATTTGTCGAGTGCATGAAGCAGTGCCTGTGTTTTCATCAGGTCGGTATGTACCTTACTGCCATGAGTAAACGGTCCTACTCCTGCCTTGAAAGCTTCCATATTGCTTTCTACAATCAGGTTCCAGCCATATTTTTTTGCATAGTCATCGCGGAATTGAATCATTTCCTTGAATTTCCATTTCGAGTCGATATGCATCAGCGGAAATGGAACTTTTCCCGGTGCAAAAGCTTTTTCGGCCAGACGTACCATCACCGACGAGTCTTTTCCGATGCTGTATAGCATGACCGGATTTTCAAATTCGGCAGCCACCTCTCTGATAATGTGAATCGATTCTGCTTCGAGTTCTTTCAGGTGGCTTAAACGATATTCTTCTTTCATGTTTGTATTAAGTTTTTTTAGTTTCTTGTTTATTCAGTGATGAGGCTTGAACTTAAAATTTTACTTTCGGCAAAATCAGTTCCAACAGTTTGTTTACCGATTCTTCTACCGACAATTTGGAGGTATCGAGCGAAAGAGCCGGATGAGCCGGTACTTCAAATGGAGCCGAAATACCTGTAAAGTTTTTTATTTCTCCTCTTCTGGCCTTGGCATACAGGCCTTTTACATCGCGCCGCTCGCATTCCTCGAGTGGAGTACTGATGTATATTTCCATAAAATCTTGTTTGCCGATGATGTTTGCTGCCATTTCACGCATGTCGTTGTTCGGACTGATGAAAGCGGCCAGAGTAATGATACCTGTGTCGACAAACAGCTTACCTATTTCGGCAATGCGGCGTATGTTTTCCATACGGTCTGCTTCAGAAAAGCCCAGGTTGTTGTTGATTCCGCTGCGTATGTTGTCGCCGTCGAGAATGCGGCACAACAATCCCCGTTTCTGTAACTCCCGTTCCATGGCAATGGCAAGAGTACTTTTTCCGGAACCACTAAGTCCGGTGAACCAGATCATGACTCCCCTCTGGTTTAGCAACTGCTCTTTGTCGGAGCGTCCCAGCATTTTGTCGAATATAGGATAAATATGAGTTGTTTCTTCCATAAACTTTATAATTGTTTAGAATTCCCATATTTGAGGTATTACAAATACGGAAATCAGAAATGTAATGATATTCAGAGGTAAACCGATACGTACGAAATCGGTGAACTTGTAGTTACCGATACCCTGTACAATCAGATTGGTCTGATAGCCAATCGGTGTAGAGAAACTGGCCGATGCTGCCATGCAGATTACTACAAAGAAAGGCATTGGACTGACTCCCAGCTGTTGCGAAAGCGACAGAGCCAGCGGAAACGACAAGGCAGCCGCAGCATTATTGGTAATCAGTTCGGTAAAGATATTGGTAATGATGAACATGGCGGCCAACAGTACGTAAGGACCGTAATTGTGGCTCAGTCCGATGATGTAACCGGCAAGCAGGTCGGCTACTCCGGAGTTTTCCATCGCTTTACTGATGGCAAATGCACAGGCAATGGTAATCAGGATATCCCACGAAATGTATTTGGTATATTTGCGCGGAGGGAAAATCTTGGTCCATGCCATCAGCACTGTGGTGACTGAGACGAAGAAGAACATATCCAGTTTGATGCCTTCCGGCAACAGTTTCTGTATGGCTGGCAATTCGCCGATGGTAGCACCTATAATCATAATAAGCAGCAGAATCAGGGCAAACCATCGTTTTTTCTTTTGAACCGGTTCGTGGTCTTTTCCGTTGGCAAGCATGATGAAGACAGACGATTCTCCCCATGTCTGGATAAAGCTGTCGTCTGCCAGAAGAATCAGGGTGTCTCCTTCGCGGAACCGTACATTGTTCAAATTGGTATATGTATGACCGTTGCGGCGAAGTTCTTTCAGTTCGGCTCCGTAATGACGTTTGAAGTCGAAGTCGCTCACCCGTTTGTTGATACCGGGAAAGCGTGCTCCCAATACGGCTTCTACCGGATGGAGAGAAGAATTTTCTTCGTCTTCAATGGCAGTATTGTCCGGACGGTTTGCCGGAAGCAGTTTGTGGGAAAACAGAAAAAGATAAATGATACCTGCAATGGCAATGAAAATACCGACTTTTCCGAGTTCGAACATGCTGAATCCTTTCATACCTGCTTCCTGAATCATACTGTGAACGACCAGATTGGTGGAAGTTCCTATCAGTGTACAGATTCCTCCCAGAATAGTGACATACGAAAGCGGAATCAGAAAATAAGTCGCAGGCAGTTTTACATAGTTGGCCCATCGCTTGATGATAGGGGCAAATATAACAACTACCGGAGTGTTGTTGAGAAAAGCCGAAATAAAGGCAATACTTGGCAACAGACGTAATTGTGCCTTGAATACGGTGGTCTGCTTTTGAGGCAGCAGTTTCTTGATGAATTGTGTCAAGGCCCCGCTTTGCCGGATTCCTTCACTGACCAGAAACAGCATGGCTACCGTAATCATTCCTTTGTTGCTGAATCCCTCCAGCATTTCCTTGGGGGTAAGGATACCGGTACAGAGGAAGACCACTACTGCCGAGAACAGAATCATTCCCGGACGCATCTTGTCCATAACCAGTGCAGCCAGCATGGCTATCAGTGTAAGAAGTACAATAATTATTTCAAATGTCATGGTCGGTTTTATTCTGCTATGAACCAGGGGTTCAGTAAGTCGGTTTTATTGTATTGCAAGGGGAGAAGGCTGCCCGCCTGATACACTTCTTTTCCTGCAGCACGTACGATGGCATGTCCGGCAGCAGTATCCCATTCCATAGTCGGGGCAAAGCGTGGATATACGTCGGCTTTTCCCTCGGCTATCAGACAGAGTTTCAGAGAACTTCCTATGGAAACGGTTTCTACGTGACCATGTTTTTCTTTCATCTCTGCAATGTATTTTTCGGTTTCTTCTGTCAGGTGAGACCGTGAAGCTACTACCATAAATGTATGGTCAGATTCTTGAGGATAGGGCAGACGGTGTGCGCAGGCTGCCAGTTCGTCGAAGCTGGCAGGGAGATTTTCCTCTGTCACGTTGTTTATTTTGAAGGCTCCTTCCACATAGTCGGCAAAGTAAAGTACCTGTTTTTCCGGTACATAAATGACTCCCGCTTCGGGTATCCCCTTTCTTACGTAAGCTATATTTACAGTAAATTCTCCGTTGCGTTTGATAAACTCTTTTGTTCCGTCCAGCGGATCGACAATCCATAATTCATTCCAGCTTTGCCGTTCTTCTACCGGGATTTTCTTACCTTCTTCGCTGAGTATAGGATAGGGTGTGTCTGCCAGTGTAGAAGCAATTACTTCGTGCGCCTTGCGGTCTGCAATCGTCAAAGGTGAATTGTCTGCTTTTTTCTCTATCTCAAAATCCGCATTCGGATCGTCGTAAACGTTTTTTATTTTCTTGCCGGCCTTTACTGCGGCTTGAATGGCAACAAATAGTATATTCTTATCCATGATTATTTAAATGGTTGTAAAATAACAGTTTTTTTAAGACTTAAAACTGGTATAATCTTCTGTTTTTTTGTCCTATATCCTCATTTATAACTTCTTTTAATAGATGCAAGGCAAAAGAACAGGACTCTTGCTTTTATTTATGCGAATGTTTCCACATTCTCCACATGTAGTATGCGCAATGGGTGAAGGCAAAGACAAACGAAATGATAAGTAGTGTCTGGTCTGCATTCCAGCCTACTGTCTGCTGATGCCAAAGTCCGGTGATGACGCATAATACCGAGAGAATCAGTCCCATGATGTTCAGCACCATGTCTCCTTTGCGGTGTCGCAGATTGGGCTCCAGTTTACTGTGTCTGATACCATATACCGAGTAGATATCCAGTCCAATCAGCATCCAAAGTACCAGACGGATCCATGTATCGGCCGGAAGGAAACACATCATGCAGAGACAGGTCAGAATTCCCAGGATAGGAATAACCGGGACAAACGGAGTCTTGAAGGCACGGTGTGCGTCGGGCATGGTTTTCCGTACTATCAGTACGGCTGCACATACCAGAGTAAAGGCCAGCAGGGTACCGATACTGGTCATTTCGCCTGCTACTTCGGCCGGTATAAATCCAGCCAGCAGACCTACTACCACCATAAACAGGAAATTGCTGTGTACGGGAGTACGGTATTTCTCATTGATGCGTGAGAAGAAAGGAGGAAGCAGGCCGTCGTGGCTCATGCTCAGGAATACACGGCTTTGTCCGAGCAGGGTGACCATAATCACGGAGCAATACCCGAAAAGGATAGCGAGTACGATGGCTTTGTTCAGCCAGGGGTAGGCGGGTACAATGACACCGTCGGCGCCGGGAGTACCCATGTGTTCGATGGCTACTGCCACGGGGGCGATTCCTTCTTGTCCGCTGAATTCGGAATAGTGTGCTACTCCCGTCATTACGTGGGCAAACAGAATGTACAGGATGGTACATGCCAGTAATGACATCAGAATACCGATAGGCATGTTGCGACGGGGATTTCTGGTCTCCTGTGCGGCGGTACTTACCGCATCAAATCCCAAAAAGGCAAAGAATACGATGGCGGCTCCGCGCAAGATACCCGACAGGCCGTATTCGCCCAAAGCTCCCGTATTTTCAGGAATATAAGGTATGTAGTTTTCTGTACGGATAAACTGCCAGCCTAAAATGACAAATACCAGAATGACTGCTATTTTCAGAAACACAATCAGACCGTTTACGAAAGAACTGCCTGCTGTACCGCGCATCAGGATGAGGCTCATGGCTATTACAATGAGAATAGCCGGAATATTGACAATCCCGCCGTCCCACGGACAGGCTGTAAAGGCATGTGGCAGTTCGATACCGATGCTGTTCAGGAAGAACACCATGTACCGGCTCCAGCTGATACTGACCGTGGTGGCGGCTACAGTATACTCCAGTACGAGGTCCCAGCCTATAATCCAGGCAATAAGTTCTCCCATGGTAGCATACGAGTAAGTGTACGCACTTCCTGCTACGGGTATCATGGAGGCAAACTCGGCATAACACAGTCCGGCAAAGCAACAGCCGATTGCGGCAATGATAAACGACAGGGTGATGGCAGGACCGGTATATCCGGCTGCTACTGTTCCTGTAATGGAGAACAGTCCGGCTCCGATAATGACTCCTACCCCTAAGGCTATTAAGCTGATGGGGCCTAACACTCTTTTCAGGCTTTTGCTACCCGATTGTTCTGCTTCTGCTTGCAGTGCTTCTATACTTTTCTTGATGAATAATCCCATGGTTGATATTATATAATTTCCTGCAAAGATATAAATAAAAACCGGTAACCCGCTCTTTGGGAAAAAGAGAGGGTTGCCGGTGGGGGATGAATGGGCAAAAATAACCGGTCTGTCCGGCTTGTATAACCTCCGTTTTACGCGACAAGTATCGAAGGCTCACGATACTTGTATCGTTGGCTTACGTGACTAGTATCGTGAGCCAACGTGACAAGTCGCGTTTTTTGAGGCAGCAAAGCATCGTTTGAAAGGCATTTACTCCAGGTAAGTAGTGATTCTTCCACTGAGTTGAAGCAGGGAGATTTCACACATCTTCGTGTCGTATTCGGCAGAGAGGATACGTTCTTCGGCATCCAGCAGACTTTTCTGTGCTTCACGCATTTCGATACCCGAAAGGTCGCCCAGCAGATAACGTTCTTTGGCGATTTCATGGTTTTCGCGGGCTGCTATCAGATTCTGCCGTTCCAGATTCAGCAGGCGGAGGTTGTTGCGGTAAGCCTGCCACAGGTTGCTCAGGTCGGCACGAAGTCCCTGTTCCACCTCTTCGCGTGCCAGTTGGGCATTTCGTATCGCCAGACTGGCATTCCGCTTTTCGCGGCGGCGGTTACCGTCGAACAGGTTGAATCCTACGGTGATTCCTCCGCTGAATCCCCAGTTGCTGCGGCTGCGTATGGCATTTACATCGTATTTGTTCAGTGTATACCCATATCCGGCATTCAGCTTTACGTAAGGATAGTTGCGCGACAAAACTTTCTTATAATCCAGTTGGGCAAGGGTAGAGTTCTGGTCGGCTTTCAGCAGGCTGGCATTGGTTGCCAAGGTGGCTTCCCACAACTCACCGAAGTTGAGCCAGTCTTTTACATCAATCAGCGAGTCCTTCACCCGTACCGGACGGTCTACATCCTTGTTGGCCATCAGTTCGTTCAGGTTGATGCGCGAAGTGTGCACCAGTTCCTGCTGCTTCATGTACTGGGCACTGTCGGCATTGAAGTCCACCTTGGCCTGCTGGTAATCCAGGCGCGAGAAGTTACCGATGTGGTAACGCTCTTCTACGATACGCAGACGTTCTTTGGAAAGCGATACGGCATACCGGAAATTCTTCAGTCGGATTTCCTGCTGCACATAGTTGTAGTATTCGGCAGCCAGCGTGGCGATGAAGTCTTCGATGGCAATGCGGGTATTGGTTGCACCCTGACGTTCCAGCACCTGCAGTTCCTTATAGGTTGTCGTAATGTTGAATCCGTCGAAAATCGTCCAGTTCAGGTCGATGCCGGCATCCAGTGTCTGGTCGAATATTCCCCGTTGTCTGCTGGTTACATCCGTAGCCCGGTCTTTGCTGTCCGAGTTATCCACACTTCCCGAATATCCCGCCGTAAGGTCGAGTGTAGGCAAGTAGCCTGCATTGGCCAGTGTGGCATTGTTCTTGCTCATCTGTTCCTCGTTGCGGGTGATACGCAGCGAGTAGTTGTTCATCAGTCCTTCTTCCAGACACTGTTTCAAGGTATATTCGTATTGTGCCTGTGCGGGCAGTGTAATACCCGCCAGAATAATTGCTATATAGAGGATACGTTTCATGCCTTCTTGATTTTTTTGCTTCGGTTAGTAGATATATACGAATAAATGGCCGGTACGATGTACATGGTGAGGAAAGTAGAAACCAGCATACCTCCCACCACGGCAATACCCATGGCGATACGCTGGTTGGCACCTTCTCCGGTTGCATAAGCCAGCGGAATAAGTCCCAGGATGGTAGACGCACTGGTCATCAGGATAGGACGCAGACGCTGCAAGGCGGCATCGCGTATGGCAGTCATCTTGTCTTCTCCGTTTTCCTGTTTCTGGTTGGCAAATTCCACAATCAAGATACCGTTCTTGGCTACCAGTCCAATGAGCATGATGATACCAATCTGGCTGAAGATGTTCATGGTAATGTCGTTGAAGTACATGAAAACCAAGGCTCCTGCAATAGCCAGCGGTACGGTAAGCATGATGATGAACGGGTCTTTGAAGCTTTCGAACTGGGCAGCCAGAATCAGGTAAATCAGAATCAGTGCCAGAATGAAGGCAAACATCAGGCTCGAAGAACTTTCGCGATAATCTTTCGAGTCGCCGGAGAGGGCGGTACGGAAGGTGTCGTCCAGTACTTCTGAAGCAATTTTGTCCATCTCATCCAAACCTTCGCCAATGGTCTTGCCTTCGGCCAGTCCGGCAGAAATCGTGGCCGACAGGAAACGGTTGTAGTGATACAACTTGGGCGGAGTAATCGATTCTACAAATTCCACCAGGTTATCCAGCTGAATCATTTCTCCCTTGTCGCTCCGGATATAGATAGACTTGATGTGTGCCGGCTGGTTACGCTGCTGGCGGTTGATCTGTCCCAATATTTCGTATTGCTTGCCGTTCATGTAGAAATACCCCATACGCTGACCGCTCAATCCGTATTGCAGGGTAGAGGCAATGTCGCGCACGTTCACTCCCATAGTTCCGGCCTTGTCGCGGTTGATGTGGACACGTACTTCCGGACTACTGAATTTCAAGTCTACATCGGCCATCTGGAACACCGGATTGTCGTATACGCGGTTCAGGAACTCAGGCAATACCTTTTCCAGTTTTTCAAGACTGACAGCCTGCAATACATACTGGATAGGCATGCTGCTGCGGCGTCCGCCAAAAGAAGACTGCTGACGTACAAATGCACGTGCTTTGGTCTTGCTCTTGATGGCTTTCGAGATTTTCTCGGCTACTTCCATCTGGGTGTAGTCGCGGTCTTTGATGTCTTTCAGTATGACACTGATGTTTCCGCTACCGCTCGATACACGCGCAGTGACTGCTGCTGCATCGGGCACCAGCGAGTCGACCAGTGCATTGATGTCTTCCGTATAGTCGCGGATGTATTCGTAGCTGGCACCTTCTGCCGCCTTGGTCATGATGTTGATTTGAGAGCGGTCTTCGAGCGGAGCCATTTCCGAAGGAATGTAGTTCCACAGGAATCCGATGAGTATCAGCGTAAGAATAATAAACGGAATGGCAATGATTCTCTTTTTTAGAAAAGCCTCCAGCGAGCGTCCGTATACCCGGTTCATTCCATCGAAGAAAGGTTCGGTCTTGCGGTAGAACCAACTTTGCTTTTCGCGGTGTTTCAACAGCTTGGTAGCCAGCATCGGAGTAAAGGTCAGTGCGGCAAACGAGGAAATGATAACCGAACCTGCCACTACGAAGCTGAATTCACGGAACAGGCGTCCGCTGGTACCTTCCATAAAGACAATGGGCAGGAACACGGCTACCAGTGTGATGGTGGTAGAGATAACGGCAAAGAAAATCTCCTTCGCTCCTTCGATTCCGGCTTCGAAGGGTTTCATTCCCTTCTCGATACGGATGTAGATATTTTCTGTCATTACGATGGCATCGTCGACTACCAGACCTACGGAGAGTACCACCGCCAGCATGGTCAGTACGTTGATGGAGAATCCTGCCACATACATCACAAAGAATGCACCGATAAGCGATACCGGAATCACGATACACGGAATCAGCGTTACACGCCAGTCGCGCAGGAACAGGAAGATAATGATGATAACCAGTGCAAAGGCTTCGTATACGGTGCTTTCTACTTCGGCAATAGACGCACGGATAAACTTGGTATTGTCGAACCCGTAACTGAAGTCTACATCGTCGGGCAAGTCTTTGCGCATCTGTTCCATGCGCTGGTATACGGCATCGGCAATTTCAATGTGGTTGGCTCCCGGCTGTGGGATGACTACCACACCTACCATCGGTACTCCGTTCATTTTCATGTAACTCTTGATATCGGCAGCACCCAGTTCGGCATAACCTACATCGCTGAGGCGGATTACCTGACCGTCCACTTCCTTTATCACTACATTGTTGAATTCTTTGGCAGTATGCATCTGCCCCATGGTGCGGAGAGTAAGTTCTACGGTATTTCCTTCTATGCTGCCTGAAGGGAGTTCCACATTCTCATTGTCCATGGCATTCTTGATGTCGACGGGAGTAATGCCATAGCCTGCCATTTTAGTAGGGTCAAGCCACAGACGCATGGAGTAGCGTTTCTCCCCCCAGATGGATACACTACTTACATCGGAAATAGTCTGCAACTGTTCCTTTACGGTGAGGTCGGCTATTTCACTCAACTCCAGCAGCGAGCGGCGGTCGCTTTGGATGGCAACCATCAGAATCGGACTGGCGTCGGCGTCGGCTTTCGAAACGGTAGGAGGGTCGCAGTCCCGCGGCAAGTAACGCTGTGCACGCGAAACCTTGTCGCGCACGTCGTTGGCAGCGGTTTCCAGGTCGACAGAAAGTTCAAATTCTACGGTAATACGGCACTGTCCCTGCTGGCTCACACTGGAGAGGGAGCGGATACCGGGAATACCGTTGATGTTCTGTTCCAGCGGTTCGGTAATCTGGTTTTCTATTACATCAGCATTGGCTCCGGAGTAACTGCAGGTCACGGAGATAATCGGGTTGTCTACCGACGGATATTCACGTACCCCCAAAGTAGTATATCCTATCATACCGAAGAGCAGGATAATAATGGTGAGTACGGTAGCCAATACCGGCCGGCGAATACTTAATTCGGATATATTCATGGCTGCGGTATTAGTTTAGTTGATCAATGGTGACAGGCATTCCGGTACGGAGCTGTAAGGTTCCGGAAGTGAGAATGGTATCGCCGGCAGAAAGGCCTTTTACAATCTGGATTTCAGCTTCCGTACGGATACCGATTTCCACATCTACAGGATATGCTTTTCCGGAACGGTATACAAAGACTTTGTTTTTACCCATTTCGGGAACAATCGCTTCCGAAGGAATGGCAATGGCATCGCTGATTTCTTCCTGTTTCAGCGATACATCGGCATAGCGTCCCGGAAGCAGAAGTCCGTTGTGGTTCGGATAAATGGCACGTACGGTCAGGGTATGTGTCTCGGGGTCGATGCTCGATTCGGTAGCATATACCTGAGCCTTAAACTCTTCCAACTTTCCTTCTATTTTGAAAGTCAGATTGGTACCTTTCCGTATCTGGCGTGCATAGCGTTCGGGTACGGCAAATTCTACTTTAAGCGGCGTAATTTTAGTCAGTTTGGCAATGACGGTAGTAGGAGAGGCATAAGCACCGGTACTTACCTGGCGCAGACCGATTACCCCATCAAACGGAGCACGAAGTTCTGTCATGGCAATGCTGGCTTTTACATTCTCGATGTCGGCATGCAGAGTGGCAAGTTCGGTCTTTACCTGTTCGTAGGCCTCCTTACTCACTGCATCGCGCTGCAGCAGGGCATTCTGACGGAATACCCGGTCTTCTGCCAGAGGCATCTGAGCCTCCAGACGGGCAAGCTGTGCCTGAAGCTGGCTGTCGTTCACTTTAGCCAGCAACTGTCCTTTTTTTACAGAACTACCTTCGGTAAAATTGATGTCTATGATTTTTCCGGAAGCTTCAAACGAGAGGTCTACTTCTTCGTCCGGCATCAACTTTCCGCTGACGAAAAGCTGGTCGGTTATCAGATGCGGTTTTATAATCTGTCCGTTTACGTTTAAAGCTTTTTTACTTTCCTGAGGCTTTACATCTTCTATCTTATTCAGTTCTTCGTTTTCTCTGGGGGTAAAAGTATGAATACCCAGCCCAATCAGACCGGCTCCCACACAAATGATGATTCCCCACTTCATACCTTTGTTCATGTGTTCTTCAAATCTAATTTGTTTCCAATTTTTAACTTTGGAGAGCAAACTTAGGGAAATGTTTAATAAAGAAACATTTTTTTAATGATTTTTTGTATTTAAGTAGAAATGAGCTTTGCAGCCTGTATATTATAAAACATGGGCTTATACGCAGTAACGTATAAGCCCATATACTATACAGATATAAAATGGAGCAGAGTAGCTCTTACTCCATTTAAAACAGTTTGTCTTTAGAACTTCTGATTGGCCATTTTCCATGCACCCAGGAAGGAAGCTTTACTGATTTCCACCACTTTCTCCCAGTTGATTTTGTAAGCTTCATCGCCCGGCATGTGATAATCCGGATGTCCGTTGGTATGATACCACATGATAGGAATCTGCAGGCGTGCAAAAGTGGCATTGTCACTTCCTCCCACAGGGTTGTCCCACGGGCGATAATCCGGTTCAAGTTGCAGGTTGTACTGTTTTACATCCTTTTTCAGCCATTCGCCGAAAGCCGGAGTCGCTTCGGTGTACATAAATGCTACGTGTTTCGGACGTGATTCATCCATGTTACGGCCTATCATGTCGAAATTCAGATACCCCTTCACTTTTTTGATGTCCGGATAAACCTGTGCAAAATACTTCGAACCGAGCAATCCTTTTTCTTCTCCGTCCCAGAATGCGAAAATCACGGTACGTTCCGGCTGTTCTCCTGTAGCCAGAAAGGCACGGGCAATCTGCAGTACTGCCGAAACTCCCGAAGCATTGTCGTCGGCTCCGTTGTAAATCTTGTCTCCGTCCAGCATCGGATCGTATCCCAGGTGGTCGTAATGTGCACCCACAATTACAATTTCGTCTTTTTTCTTTCCCTCTATTTTCCCCAGTACATTGCGCATGGCATATTTCTGATGCACCGGTTGTGCCTTGATTACAGCAATCGAGTCGGGATGAACTTGCAGACGTCCGGGTTTGGCACGTTCTGCACGGTAAGCTTCAAACGGCTGGAAATAACTGTCGAACAGCGGTTCAATTCCCCACAACTGCAACAATGAAGCAATATATTGTCCTGCAATTCGTCCTCCCTGCCATCCTGCTTCCCGTCCTTCCAGTTCGTCGGCAGCAAGAAATCCGATGGTAGCTTCGGCGCTGGCTCTATTGATGGTGGCAAGTCCTTTCTTTTCAGCGTCACACTGCGTGCGCGATGCGGCATCGATTTGGGCACATACGGCACAAATCAGGGCCAAAAATAAAATGCGGAATTTTGTCATGATAATAGGGCTGGTTTTAAGTTTGTTAATAAGCCGAACGGTATTTCCCTTCCTCTTTATCTTCCAGTATATTCAGATAGGAAGTATACCTTGATTCGCTGATATAATGTTTTTCTACGGCTTCACGTACAGCACATCCCGGTTCGTGACGATGTGTACAGTTTCCATACTTGCATTGGGCCGACATTTCGAATATCTCCTTAAAGTAATGACCTACTTCTTCATCCTTCATGTCGAACGTTCCGAATCCTTTGATACCCGGTGTGTCGATGATGTATCCATCTCCTTCTACCGGAAACATTTCGGAGAAAGTAGTGGTATGCATTCCCTTGTTGTGATATTCGGATATTTCTCCGGTTCGCAGTTGCTGGTCGGGTAGGATGGCGTTAATCAATGTCGATTTTCCCACTCCCGAATGTCCGGAGAACAGAGTGACCTTTCCGGCCAGGCTCTCTTTCAGTTCCTGAATGCCGGTTTGGTTCAGTGCCGATACCCGATAGCATGGATAGCCGATGTGTGTATACAAGTTGATTAAAGCCTCCAGATAATGCTGTTCTTCCTCGGTATACCGGTCTACTTTGTTGAACACCAGACTTACCGGTACCCGATAAGCCTCTGCCGATGCCAGAAAGCGGTCGATGAAGATAGTCGATGTTTCCGGATAATTTACGGTCACAATCAGCAGACACTGATCCAGATTGGCAGCAATGATATGCGATTGTTTCGACAAGTTGGAAGCCCGTCGGATGATGTAATTCTTCCGGTCTTCTATTTCGGTGATAAATGCCGTACCTTCCGTATTGGGAGCAATTTTTACATAGTCACCCACGGCAATGGGGTTGGTGCTTCTGATCCCTTTCAGACGGAAGTTTCCCTTTATCTTGCATTCTATCAACTGGTTGTCTTCTGTCTTGACCAAGTACCAGCTTCCGGTATTTTTTATAACTAAGCCTTTATTCAAACCTGTGTATTTTTTAGAAAAGTGAAATAAAAAAAGAATGAAGAATGGAACGGAAGAATTACCAGCCTTTCAGGCCAAGTCCATTCTCCGGTTTCTATTCTTCATTCTTCCTTGTTTGTATTATACAGTCATGATTTCTTTGTCCTTGGCTGCCAGCATGTCGTCAATCTGCTTGATAAACTTGTCGTGTACCTTCTGCAGTTTGGCTTCAGAGTTCTTCTGTTCGTCTTCCGGCATACCGTCTTTCACTGCTTTTTTCAGTGCATCCATAGCATCGCGGCGTGCATTACGTACACTGACTTTTGCAGTTTCGCCTTCACCTTTACACTGTTTTGCCAGCTGTTTACGGCGTTCCTCAGTCAAAGGAGGAATACCCAGACGGATGATTTCTCCGTTGTTTTCCGGCATGATACCTAATTCTGAGTCGATAATTGCTTTTTCAATAACGCGGAACATGCTCTTGTCCCATGGTTTGATGGCAATACTGCGTGCATCAGGAGTAGTCACTGCAGCCACATTGTTGATGGGCACCATGCTTCCGTAAGAGTCTACGCGAATACCGTCCAACAGACGTACGTCCGCTTTTCCTGCGCGGATATGTGCCAATGCATCGTCCAAATACATAATTGCCATGTCCATTTTTTCTTCAGCTTCCTGAAGAATCGTTTTAGAATCTGCCATATTGTTGTTCTTTTTAAAGTTTATCAGTTTATAAAATAAGGATTTATGCGAACAAAAATACGTTATTTTTTATTCTTCTGCAATAGTTGTTCTTTAAAAGGTAGAATTATTTGCCGCCGGCTTCAAGACATAAAAAAACGGCTTGCCGCAGTGGCAAGCCGTACTGATATATGAGAGTCAGACTATTTCTCGTTGGCCAGTGTTTCATCGATAGCCTGTATCTTCTTCACGATAAGTTCCATATCTCCTTTCAGGCGTTCAATTTTTTTGCCGATTTCTCCTACCAGCGAATTACCTTTTTTCGAACTGGAATTGAGGAAACCCAAATTGTTTTCGTAAGTTTTGATATCGGCTTTCAGCTTTTCGTAGTTACGCATCAGTTTTTCACGTTCGCGGTACAGGTTTTCGGTCTTTCCCAGTCCCGATTTAAACGTATTCAGTTTCTTTTCCGAAGCCGAAAGATGCAACTTGTCGAAAAGTTTGTCTACCAGTCCGTGGAATTCCTTGTAGATGCGGTCTTTTTCCTTGAACGGTACGTGTCCCACACTGTTCCATTCCTTAATCAGTTGTCGGATTTCTTCAGATACGTTTTCATCTGTATCTCCCGATGCATCCAGATCGGACAGTTGGCGTATGATTCCTTTTTTCTTTTCCAGATTTTCCATTTCTTCCGAACGTTGTGAAGAAGTCGCCTTGTTCTTCTGGGCAAAGAAATAGTCGCATGCACTGATGAAACGCTTCCATACCCCGTCCGAATGTTTCTTAGCTATCGGTCCTACTGTTTTCCATTCCTTCTGCAGTTTAGTCAGGATTTCGGCTGTTTCTTTCCAGTCTGTGCTGTCTTTCAGGGCTTCTGCCTTTTCGCACAATTCTCTTTTCTTTTGCAGATTGGCTGCCATTTCTTCTTTTACAGCTTTGAAGAAAGCGGCTTTACGTTTGAAGAATTCGTCGCATGCAGCGCGGAAACGTTCGAAAATCTTGACGTTCATTTTCTGTGGTGCAAAGCCTATGGTTTTCCATTTAGCCTGCAATGCCAGTATTTCCTGTGTCTTTTCCTCCCAGTCGGCAAAGGTAGTAAACGTATCATACTCCATTGCTTCCACAATCTCGCAGATTACGGTTTTCTGATCCAGGTTATTCTGCTCTTTTTCTTTTTGTTCCTCAAAATGTTTCTGATGGCGGCGGTTGACAACGGAAGAAGCATCTTTAAATCGTTTCCAGATACTGTCTCTCAATTCTTTTGCCACAGGTCCGATGTTGCGGAATTCCTGATGAAGTTTTTGCAGTTGGTGGAAAGCGGAGACAGGGTCATTGGCTTCTGCCAGCTTTTCGGCAGCTTCACACAAATAAGTTTTCTGTTCCAGGTTTTTCTTGAAGTCGTATTCTCTGAATTCATTGTTCAACTTCACCATGTCATAGAACTTCTCGGTATAGTGCTGGTAGTTTTTCCACAATTCATTGGCTTTGTTTGCCGGTACCAGTTTAATGTCGTTCCATTCCTGTTGCAACTGCTTGAACTCATTGTATATGCTGTTGGTATCTCCTTGATTTTCGGTCAATTCCTTCATTCTCTCCAGAATGGCGAGTTTTTTCTGAAGGTTTTCTTCCTTTATCTGCTCCTGTTCAGCAGCAATACTGTTTCTTTTTTCTTTGATTTGTGCCATTACTTCTTTCATGGCTCCTTCAAGTGGCTCTGCTTTCACTGTGTAGTCTTCGGCAGCGCCTCCGGCTTCTATATACGCCTTATATGCCGCATCCTGTTCGGCATGCAGCATTTTATAGAACGATTGTTTCAGTGAGTCGATTTCCTGTTTGTCTGCATTGCAAGGATCCAGACTGATTTCTTTTAGACGAGCTACAATATCTTCTTTTGTACGTTTTGTGTTATGTACAGCCATATTGTTGTTAGCTTCGTTAGTTGTAACCGAAGTTTCAGGCATGTTGTCTGCATTTACTTCAGTTAAGGGGCGATTGGTGTCATTTGCTTCCATCGTATGTAGAATTTAAAGTATCATCGATACTGTTTATTGTAAAGTTGAATTACAAATTAAGAAAATAAAATCTGATTTTCATATTATTTTGTGAATTATTTTATTGCTTATTGTGCATAAGTTCTTCTGATAGCTGATTTAATGAATTATTCCAATAAATGAAATGCCGTTTCCCATAATAGTGAGAAACGGCATTTCACAAGGAAAAATGACTGACGTTATGAGTCTTGGAAATAGTTAAAGCGATGATTGTATTCGGATATCGGTTTTCAAGAGAATATTGGATAGATATTATCTCCCCAATAGTCTAATACTAAAGTCCGAATACATGTTGCCAAAAGTAACCAACACAGTCCACCTGCCAACAAGACTGCTTTTTTATGATGGCAGTAGTAAAGAACAGCTGTTGCTGTAATCGCTATATTACAAAAATCTTGGCATAAGAGTATTACAGATTCTTTAAAAAAGAAAATGTGGGAGGGTAGAGATAAGATAAGCATACCTATATACAAAGGAAGCAAAACTTTTAGCATTCCTGCACTTTTTTCATACTTTGACAAGGCTATATAAAATAATATCGCATAAAAGATTCCTCCTAAAAGTATAGAGAAGGAAAAGTGTGAATCTAACTTCGTTATATACACATCAATATACCTGAGCACAAATTCTAGCAAAACTCCGGAAAGGGAGAGTAGAAGTAATTTCCCAAATAGTTTCATAATTATTAGCTTAAGTAGTTTTGTAATAATGTTTATAAAAAATAGAATTTAATAGTTATATAAAAAAACAAATTCCGCCTTGGTGCGCATTGTGATGAATGCGTGACGGAATTAGTCAATGCAAAAGTATTTTTTTTATAAATATGCAAATTTGTAAGGCGCTTTTATGACAGCAGAACCGTAATCCCCATATACATCAGCATACCGATGATGTCGTTTGTGATCGAGATAAAGGGTCCTGTGGCAATAGCCGGATCGATTTTCAGTTTTTCCAGCGTCATCGGTACCAGCGTACCGAAAATAGATGCAAACATCACTACGGCAAATAGGCTGATGGAAACAGAATAACTTACGGTAGCATGGGCTCCAAAGCGGATAAAGTTATAAATATATACCAGCATGGAGATGATGGTTGCATTGATCAAGGCTACGACCGATTCCTTCAGAACCTGCTTGAATGTATTCTGTGCATCCAGCGAGTTGTTGGCCAAACCTTGTACCACAAGCGCCGACGACTGTGTACCCACATTTCCTCCGGTACCACCAATCAGCGGAATGTAAAGTGCCATTTCCGGATGAGCGGCAAAGGTGGAATCAAAATTTCCCAGAATCATGGAGTTGCCTATTCCTCCCAACATACCGATAATCAACCAGGGCAGGCGGGCAGTAGTCTGACGGAATACGTTATCGTCCGATTCTACATCCTGCGACAAACCGGAAGCCAACTGATAGTCTCGTTCTGCCTGTTCACGTACCTCATCCATTACGTCGTCTACGGTAATTCGTCCCACCAGTCGTCCGATACTGTCCACTACAGGCACTGCCACCAGGTCGTACTTCTCGATGACTTGTACCACATCCTCTATCGGTGTATCCACATGCACCGATACCGGATCTTTCTTCATGACATGTTTTACCTTCGACACAGACGGGCTGGTAATCATCTTCTTCAGTGGAAATACCCCCCGCAGCCGTTCGTCATCATCCACTACATATACGTAATAAATTTCATCCATGTCCTCTGCCTGTATACGCATTTCGCGCAGACACTCGGGCATACTCCAGTTCTCGTTTACGATGACCATTTCCGTACCCATCAAACCGCCGGCAGTATCTTCATCGTATTTCAGCAAGTCTACGATGTCTCCAGCCTGTTCGATGTCTTCAATGTGCGAGAGGACCTCTTCCTGTTTGTCTTCATCCATTTCACGGATAATGTCTACCGCATCGTCCGAGTCCATGTAGTCCACAAACCGTTTGGCGATAGTTTCCGAAGGCAACAGATCGAGGAATCGTTTACGCGCATCCTCGTCCATTTCAATCAGCACGTCGGCAGCTTTTTCGTTGTCGAGCAGCAGATAGATAAAACGGGCATCTTCCGCATCCAGTTCGTTGCAGAGTTCTGCGATATCGGCCGGGTGCAGGTCCTTCAATATCTCTTTCAGTTTCTCCGACTCCTTGTTTTCAATCAAGTCGGATACATTTGTCAAGTCATCGTTGTTCATTGTAGTATTACTCCTCTACGTTGCTTGTTTGCGCTCCCAGGGCTTCTTCCACCCGGTTTGTCAGATCAATAAATTCCTGTACCGAAAGCTGTTCCGGCCGTTTGTTGAAGATGGGGTCCGCACTCAGCGGATTTCCTTTTTCCAGAATAGGTGAAATAGAGTTACGCAGCGTTTTGCGTCGCTGGTTGAACGTAGTCTTCACGATTTGCTTAAACAACTTTTCGTTGCATCCCAATTCCGTCACCTCGTTTCTGGTCATACGTATCACGGCACTCTTCACCTTGGGAGGAGGGTTAAACACATGTTCGTGCACGGTAAACAGGTATTCCACCTTGTACCACGCCTGTATCAGTACACTCAGTATGCCATAAGTCTTGTTGCCCGGTTTGGCGGCAATACGTTCTGCCACTTCCTTCTGTATCATACCCGTACAGCAGGGAATCAGGTCCTTATAGTCGAGCATCTTGAAGAAAATCTGGCTGGAAATATTATACGGATAGTTTCCGGTCAGCACAAATGGTTTTCCGTCGAAGAGGGTAGACAGGTCCATTTTCAGGAAATCCTGTTCGATGATGTTGTCTCCCAGTTGTGCGAAGTTCTCCCGCAGATATGCCACCGATTCAAAATCCAGCTCCACCACCTTTACCGGTCGTTCTTTCCGGATGAGAAACTGGGTTAACACTCCCATACCCGGTCCCACCTCCAGAATCGGAAGCGTAGGGCAGGTGTCCACTGTATCGGCTATATCCTGAGCCACTTGCAAGTCTTTCAAAAAGTGCTGTCCTAAAAACTTTTTGGGTTTTACTGTTTTCATTCCGTATATATTTTCTCGATATTAATATAAGAATTATTCCGGCAAGATGTTATCTTTGCATCATGCAAAGTTAAGCATTAATCTTAAATAAACAGACAGGTTTTGAAACGAACTGATATAAAAATAACAAAGCTCCTGAACAAATCCTTTCAAATCATTTTGCCTTTGTTGTTTGGAGCGGCCATTTTGATATGGACCTATTACGATTTCGATTTTAGTCGTGTGCACGATGTATTGTTCGGGGGAATGCGTTACGACTGGATGCTCTTTTCTTTGGTCTTTGGCGTGTTGGCCCATTTGCTGCGCGGCTGGCGATGGAATCTGGCACTGGCTCCTTTGGGCGAATATCCCCGCCTGTCCAATAGCGTATATGCCATATTCGTATCCTATGCAGCCAATCTGGTCATCCCCCGTATCGGTGAAGTTTCCCGTTGCGGTATCCTTGCCAAGTACGATGGCGTATCCTTCCCCAAGTCCTTGGGCACCGTGGTCACAGAACGCATTATCGATACTGTCTGCATCGGTCTTATTACGTTGGTAACCCTTCTGTTGCAGTCGGGCATCTTTGCTGCCTTTTTCCGTCAGACCGGTACCGATCCCACTTTTTTCCTCAGGCTCTTTTCTTCTACCAACTTCTACATCACCCTCCTTTGTCTGGGAGCCGTATTGGTAGGATTAGTCTGGATGATACGAAACCTCTCTCTCTTTGTCAGGATACGCGGTCTTTTCCGCAACATTTGGGAAGGCTGTCTTTCCGTACGTCATGTGCAGCATCCCCTCCTTTTCATACTCTATACCATCGGTATCTGGATTTGCTATTTCCTGCACTTCTATATTACTTTCTACTGCTTCAGTTTCTCTGCCGGTTTAGGATGGATGGCAGGACTTGTACTCTTTGTCGTCGGCAGTATAGCTGTCATTGTTCCCACTCCCAACGGAGCCGGAGCATGGCATTTTGCGGTCATCACCATGATGATGATGTATGGTGTCAGCAAAGAAGATGCCGGAATATTTGCTCTTTTGGTACATGGAGTTCAAACATTTTTATTAATTTTGTTAGGCATATATGGATTAGTGGCTTTGCCGCTTGCAAATAAGAAGTAAGTGCAGAGTCTTTTTTCATATCTATGAACGTTTGGTTTCAAACTTATATAGGTATGCAAGGTAGCGGGAGCGGTTTGTTCGTTCACTTGTTATCTTGTCTACTGATTAGAACATAAAATTTAAAAAACTTTAAACCAATGAATGAAATTCTTTCTTTAGCTCCACAGAATGTGTGGAAGCATTTCTATTCTTTGACTCAGATTCCCCGTCCGTCGGGTCATCTGGAGAAAATTCAGGCGTTCTTGTTGGAGTTTGGTAAGAATGCAGGTGTAGAATCTTTCCAGGACGAAGCCGGAAACATCATCTACCGTAAACCGGCTACTCCGGGTATGGAAGACTGTAAAACAGTGATTCTGCAGGCTCACATGGATATGGTTCCTCAGAAGAACAAAGAAACCGTACACGATTTCGTAAACGATCCTCTCCAGCCTTACGTAGACGGTGAATGGGTAAAGGCTAAAGGCACTACATTAGGCTCGGACAACGGTATGGGTGTAGCAGCCATCATGGCCGTAATGGAAGACAAAACTCTGAAACACGGTCCGCTGGTAGCACTGATTACTGCCGATGAAGAAACCGGTATGTACGGTGCATTCGGATTGAAACCCGGAACCATCGAAGGAGATATTCTCTTGAACCTCGACTCAGAAGACGAAGGTGAACTCTATATCGGTTGTGCAGGAGGCGAAGACCTTACTGCCACTCTTGAATACAAAGAAGAACCTACCGATCCGGAAGATGTAGCATTGAAAGTGACATTGAAAGGATTGCGTGGCGGTCATTCCGGTATCCAGATTGGCTGGGGACATGCCAATGCCAACAAGCTGATGGCACGTTTCCTCAATCAGGTGATTACCTACGATGAGGCTTGCCTCGTATCATGGGAAGGCGGTAACATGCGCAATGCCATCCCGCGCGAATGCGAAGTAGTCATCACTGTTCCGGCTACCGAAGTAGAAGATGTATTGGCTTTCGTAGGCGAATGCGAACAGGTATGGCGTGACGAATTTGCTACCATCGAAGAAGGCATCAGCTTCACAGCAGAACGTGTAGACCTTCCGGCTACAATGGTGCCCGAAGAAATTCGTGACAACCTCGTAGATGCTATCTTTGCTTGTCCTAACGGCGTAGAACGTTTCATTCCTACTATCCCCGATACAGTAGAAACTTCTTCCAATCTGGCCATTGTAGAAATCGGTGGCGGTAAGGCAGCAGTGAAAGTACTTACCCGCAGTTCACGCGAATCAATGAAAGACTACCGCAACACAGCCATCGAAAGTTGCTTCTCTATGGCAGGAATGCATGTAGTACGCAGCGGCGGTTATTCTGGATGGGAACCCAATGTCAACTCACCGATTCTCCATGCCATGAAAGAATCTTACAAGGCACAGTTCGGCGAAGAACCGGAAGTGAAAGTCATCCATGCCGGTCTCGAATGCGGTATTATCGGTGCTGTTATCCCGGGCTTAGACATGATTTCCTTCGGTCCGACACTTCAGTGTCCTCACACCCCCGAAGAACGCTGTCTGATTCCTACCGTATCCAAGTTCTACGATTTCCTTGTAGCTACACTGGAAAATACTCCGAAGAAATAAAGCACAAAAAAACGGGGAGACGTTCACAAACGTCTCCCCGTTTTTTTGTATGCAGTTGACAAGGTATCAGTAGACAAGTTGACAAGGCCTTGTTCCCTGAAACCTTGTTTCCTTGTCACCTCCTCACTCAATTCTTATGATTAATGCAAATCCCCTTCAGGTACCACTCATACAGTCTGTGGATACCCTCATCGATTTCCACCTTATGATGCCATCCCAGTCCGTGCAGCTTGCTCACATCAGTCAGCTTCCGCATGGTACCGTCCGGTTTTGAGCTGTCCCAGCGCAGTTCTCCCCTGAAGCCGATTTCTTTCATGATCTTCTCCGCCACCTCACGGATAGACACCTCCTTGCCCGTACCCACGTTGATGTGGCAGTTGCGTATCTCCTTGTCCCCTTCGCGGTACGTATCCTTAAAGTCCACGTTCAACAGCACATGCACGCTGGCATCCGCCATCTCCTCGCTCCAGAGGAACTCACGCATCGGTGTACCCGTACCCCAGAGCGTCACCGCTTCCGGCGTGATACCGAACTTCGCCAGCTTCTCCAGAATCACCTCTTCCGAAGCCGTACCGTCCACACCTTCCACCGGTCTCAGGTCCAGGTCCTTGCGCACCGCATTCCAGTCCCCCTCGTTCAGACACTTCGCCAGATGAATCTTTCTTATCATGGCCGGCAGCACGTGGCTGTTCTCCAGGTGGAAGTTATCGTTCGGACCGTACAGGTTCGTAGGCATCACCGCGATGTAGTTCGTGCCATACTGCAGGTTGAAGCTCTCACACATCTTCAGTCCTGCAATCTTCGCAATCGCATACGGTTCGTTGGTATACTCCAGCGGCGAAGTCAGCAGCACCTCCTCCTTCATGGGCTGCGGTGCCTCCCTCGGATAGATACACGTACTTCCCAGAAAGAGCAGCTTCTTCACCCCGTGACGGAAACTCTCACCGATCACGTTCTGCTGAATCTGCAGGTTCCGGTAGATGAAGTCCGCCCTGTACTGCAGGTTGGCCATGATGCCCCCCACATGCGCAGCCGCCAGAACCACCGCATCCGGCTGCTCCCGGTCGAAAAACTCCCTTACCGCTACCGCGTCCAGCAGGTCCAGTTCACTGTGCGAACGCCCCACCAGATTGGTATATCCCCTCTGCATGAGGTTGTTCCAGATGGCAGAGCCCACCAGTCCGTTGTGCCCCGCCACATATATTTTAGCCGATTTGTCCAGCATTCCTTATTCCTCCCTGTCCAGTTGCGCCTTCAGGTGCAGTTTCTTCACGAACTTCATGTCATGTTCCACCATGATGCTCACCAGCTCCTCGAACGAAGTCTTGGTCGGGTTCCATCCCAGCAGCGTCTTGGCCTTTGTCGGGTCACCCAGCAGCTGGTCCACCTCACACGGACGGAAATACTTCGGATCCACTTCCACCAGCACCTTTCCGGTAGCCGTATCGATACCCTTCTCGTTCACGCCTGCACCTTCCCATTTCAGTTCGATGCCCAGCTTTGCGAAAGCCAGTGTGGCAAACTCACGTACAGTATGCATTTCCCCTGTAGCAATCACGAAGTCCTCCGGAGTATCATGCTGCAGAATCATCCACATACACTCCACGTAATCCTTCGCATATCCCCAGTCGCGCAACGAATCCAGGTTACCCAGATACAGCTTGTCCTGATATCCCTGCTTGATACGTGCTGCCGCCAGTGTAATCTTACGTGTCACGAAAGTCTCCCCGCGGCGTTCCGATTCGTGGTTGAAAAGAATACCGTTCACCGCAAACATTCCGTAACTTTCACGGTAGTTCTTTGTAATCCAGAATCCGTACTGCTTGGCCACACCATACGGGGAACGCGGATAGAACGGAGTTGTTTCCTTCTGCGGCACTTCCTGCACCTTACCGAAGAGTTCCGAAGTCGATGCCTGATAGATGCGGCAGGTCTTTTCCAGCCCGCATATTCTCACCGCCTCGAGCAGACGCAGTGTACCGATGGCATCCGCTTCCGCCGTATACTCCGGCACGTCGAACGACACCTTCACGTGGCTCTGTGCTGCCAGGTTGTATATTTCAGTCGGGTGCACGTCGCTGATGATACGGATGAGCGAGCTGCTGTCTGTCATGTCCCCCCAGTGGAGGTTCACCAGTCTCTTCTGCTTCATGTCACGCACCCATTCATCCAGATACAGATGTTCGATACGACCTGTATTGAACGATGACGAGCGTCTTAGAATTCCGTGCACTTCATATCCTTTCTCAATCAGGAATTCGGCCAGATAGGAACCGTCCTGTCCGGTAATACCGGTAATCAAAGCTACTTTTCTCATTGTGTTTTTTGAGTTTTTGGTTGAATATATAACAATTAACAATGGCCAATTGTTAAGTTTCTTGGTTTTTAATTTTAGTTAACAAAACTTTAAATGATGAGATGAAAAAGCTTTTTTTCAGGAGATTAGGTTTTAGGTGACGAGTTGACAAGGTATCAGGTGACGAGTTGACAAGGTCTTGTCTGTTTTGAGTTTTTTAGTTTGTAACTTTTTAAGTTGGTTATGAATTCACAAACTTAAAAACTTACAAACTTATCGCCTTGTATCTATACGCATACATCGCAATCACAACAAAGCATACCAGCGGAACGGAGAATCCCATAGCCATGGAGCTGGTATCCGCGATAATACCCATCAGAATCGGAGCGATAGCCCCGCCTACAATCGACATGATGAGGAAAGACGATGCCCTCTTTGTATGACTTCCCGTCTTTCTCAGCGCCAGTGCAAAGATGGTGGGGAACATGATCGACTCGCACAGGAAACAGCACAGCAGTCCGTACCATCCCGCCTTTCCCG